>Ga0315277_10003932_pt1 | contig 19958 bp, 15 predicted proteins | sample YL17G05_15_MG_FD_203695 | JGI IMG/M metagenome (GOLD analysis project Ga0315277, IMG submission 203695) | Sediment microbial communities from Yellowstone Lake, YNP, Wyoming, USA - YL17G05_15 | ecosystem: Environmental > Aquatic > Freshwater > Lake > Sediment | place: USA: Wyoming | collected... | reverse complement strand
TGGTCAGAGTAGAAGACTACGTTGCTAGGACTGAAGGAACATGCGGCAAAGAGAAAGATGTCATAGTGATTTTCAAATACGATAAGAAAGATGAGGTAGTCAAGAAAATGCTGGAAAAGGCCAAGATGAAAAAGTCTATTGCTGGAGTGATTTCTGAATTAACCTACAAGAATTTCTCTTTCCGGCTCTACGGAAGTGGAAAGGCCATCTTCCGAGACTTGAAGGATAAAGACGAGTTAAATGCTCTTTTGTCCGAGCTACTGTCCTAGTATCCTTCAGAGTCATCTGTGAAGCAGAAAGGATATTTCTTATTTGTGACTAGGGCCTGTTAGGCACGCGCTCAAAGGGGCATAACCATAAGGGGTGCAGCAAAAAAGGTAGGGCTTAGTTTTTTCTATCTGTGCCTGAGTTCTTTCAGTACGAAGCTGGGTAGCGATCTTGCTTCTTTGTCAATAGCCATTATTACTGCTAAGTAAATCAGTCCACCAACTGCAGTTTCTGCTAGCGTCGTGAGGGTTCTTGTTGGATGCGGAATTATGTATAGGATAATTCCCATAGCAGCTGCGGCGAGCACGTACTTTCCGATGCTTTTCCATGGGATGTGCATCTTGATCATTTTTCGGACGACGATGTACAGTATCACGAACGCCGTGAAGCGAGCTACCAAATTTATTATGGCTACATACAGGGCTGCTTGAAAAGCTAAGCCTCTGGCAAAGTTTGAAAGCAGATAGAAAGCTGTTGGGATGGTGATCAAGGAATGGAGGTATGGTAACGAGAACACGAGGAAAAGTTTGCTTTTGGCTAATTGTCGTATTGATAGTTTTGATCCTTCATCGACGTTCTCGACGCCGTAGAGCACGGTGGAGTAGAAGCTTGAAATCACGATGACGAAAGCGTCTATTGCCAGTACTATAAGTACTGGTGCTGCGTCGACGTATTTGTCTGTCAGAAGTCTTATGTAGGAATCTGATAGTGCTATTCCACCTATGGTCAAGGGAATTGCGAACATCAGGACCATTTTCAGAGAAGTTGTTATGTCTTCGCTTTTTCTTTCTGCCAGAAGCTTAGGGTAAAGGGCATAGGCCAAGAATGAAGAGTACGTTATTACATTTACTATTGTGGCTCCAACGCCAAGTTCGCTTCGCGCATTGTCACCGCCGTACGCGAACAACATGATGAATATGTAAGCTGCTATTTGATTTCCGACAAGATTGTAAATGTTGAATAAGGATCCCTTGAGCCATTCTTTGATGTATTTGCGTTCGATTTTTTGTTTCAGTTCTGGAGCGAGAAGCTTGAGGTAGTAGAGTATCTGGGGAGCGTAAGCTGCCAAATTCGCGACAACGGCTCCCCAAAGCAACAGGTGGAAGTGGACGATTAGCACGTAACCTAAGATGACCCTGCCAATTTGCAGTACGATAAGTCCGTAGCCTATTGCCTGCGGGATCCTTGCTTGCAGGCTTGATTCTAGGATGCCTACGAAATAAGTCTCTATTATCAATAGTACAACGATGAAATATATGCCGAGGTATGCTTGGCCAATGCCGAGCCAGCTGGTTATCAGAGGAATCAGCAGAAGATAGACAAGTGCCGCTATTCCTGAGATAGCGAGGTTTGCAAGGATTCCTGTCTTGATTGATCCCTCTTTTTCTCTTGTGGCAAATCGCATCGCCCAGAAAGGAAGCACGCTGGCCATCACTGTAAAATAGCCTGTTAAGTCGCTGATGTTAAACCATAAGTCATAGTAATATTTGCCTGTGCCCGGTGCGGGCACGATTAATTCGTGGGTCAGTATGTATGCAAAGACTAGTCCGCTGACCACACTTACCATTTTGGCTGCAAATATGACGAAACCTGAATATTCTAACCTGATGGCTTTTTTTTCCAAATCTAACCCTTTTTGTTTCTTATGCATACTGTTCTTGCATATTTAATCTTGTGTCGTTGGACTTTGCACGCATTGAACTGACGGACAGAGCTTCAGGAGCAGTTTGTGTTTACAGAAGCAACTCTATTACCAAGATTTGATTTTGGAGAATTCGGGTATAACTTGGTCTGGAAAAACTCAGGCGTAGGCATTGGTTCAAAATGAAGTCTGATTTTAAACTTCCCCGCTTTTGCAGCTGCAAATCGGGACATTCGCACGCCAAATGCTGCTATTTGACTATTTTGGGCCAGTAGAGGCGCGTGCTAGGTGCATATTACCATATCAATATTCATGCTTTGCTACACAATCCTCGCGTTGGCAGAATGTTAATATAAGAACTGAGGCAAGATAAAAATGGTTTGCAGAGGCTCGCTTGGTGAAAAAAGGTTCAGAAATGAAAGTCGTCATACTTGCTGGTGGTTTCGGTACTAGACTCAGCGAGGAAACTTACCTCAGGCCAAAACCTATGATCGAAATTGGTGAACACCCTATTTTATGGCACATCATGAAATACTATTCAGCTTATGGTTACAGCAAATACATTATTTGTCTAGGCTACAAAGGCTACATGATAAAAGAATATTTTGCCAACTACCTTCTACATCAGTCAGATGTTACTATAGACCTAAAGAATAACAAGGTCATCGTTCAAAAGAAACTATGCGAACCTTGGGAAGTAACACTGATAGATACTGGCCTGAACACAATGACAGGAGGAAGGATAAAAAGAATAAAAGACTTCGTCAAAGATCAAACATTCATGTTAACCTATGGGGACGGTGTAGGAGACGTGAACCTAAAAGAGTTGGTGAAGTTTCACCAAAGCAAAGGCAAATATGCAACGGTCACAGCGGTCAAGCCCCCTAGCAAGTTTGGGGCCCTAGTCTTAAATGAACGAAACAGGTCAGTAAGAAGATTTACAGAAAAACCTGAGGATAGCGAGACTTGGGTAAACGGCGGCTTTTTTGTTTTGGAACCTGAAGTCTTCGATTACATCGAAGGAGACAAGACCTCTTGGGAGAGAGAGCCACTCGAGAAACTTGCCCTGGAAGGGCAACTTGTAGCCTACAAACATCAAGGCTTCTGGCAGTGTGTTGACACATTGCGTGACAAAGAGGAACTCACCGCCATCTGGAACTCAGGTCATGCCCCTTGGGGTGCGTGGAGAAGCTGAAGGCGCTCGTTACAGGGGCTACAGGCTTTGTTGGTTCAAATCTTTTGCGTGCGCTTGTTTCTAACAACCATGAGATACATGTCACGATCAGAAAAGATTCGAATATCTGGCGCATCAGTGACATAATTGATCAAGTTGAAGTGGAATACTGCGACCTGACTGATCGAGTAAAAGTGAACCGAATGGTTCAAAAAACGAAGCCTCAATGGATCTTCCATCTTGCCACATATGGCGCGATTCCTTCCCAGAAGGAGAAGCTGAGAATAATGAATGCAAATTTCATTGGAACAATCAATCTTATGGATGCTTGTGCTGAGGAGGGGTTTGAATGCTTCATCAATACGGGAAGCTCTTCTGAATACGGAATAAAGCTTGGGCCTATGAAGGAAACGGATGTACTTGAGCCTATAAATGACTATGGAGTGTCCAAGGCAGCTGCAACATTATACTGCCAGTCAATTGCCAAGAACCATGATTTGAATATGTTAACTTTGAGGCTGTTTTCGCCCTATGGTTATTTTGAAGACCCCGATAGGCTTGTACCTTATCTTATCAGATCTTGTTTAGATGATGAACCTGTTATCTTATATAATCCAAAAGCTGTTCGGGACTTTATTTTCATTGACGATGTAGTAGGCGCATATCTCATTGCCGTCAACAACGCAGACAAGGCAGCATCTGGAGAAATCTTCAACGTAGGTAGCGGCAAGCAACATAGTGTCAGAGAGGTATTCAACATCGTCAAGAAAGCTACCTGTTATCAAAAAGAGGCAGTAGTGGGCAAGAGTAAGTCAGCTGTTCACCCCAGCGACAAGGTAGAAGTTTGGGAGGCAGACGTTACAAAAATCAAAAGAGCCTTCGCTTGGGAAGCGAAAACAGCATTGCCAGAAGGAATAAAGAAGACAGTGGCGTGGTTTGAAGACTATTTCCGAAAGTGAATATGTCATGAGGGGGTCTTGAAGGCGAAAGTATCTGATTTTGTCGCAAAATTGGTTAAGAGTAACGGGGTTCATTGTGTTTACGGATGCATTGGCGGTGCTGCTGCGCACTTGGTTGACTCCATTTTCAAGGAAGGTATAAAGTTCATCCATTGTTATCATGAACAGGCCGCGGCATTTAGTGCATCTGCTTCGGCAAAGTATAGCGGCTCTCTTGGAGTGGCAATCGCTACAAGCGGTCCGGGGGCCACGAATCTGATCACAGGTATAGCAGATGCCTATTTTGACTCTTCTTCTGTGCTTCTCATTACAGGTCAAGTCAATACTTATGATTTCAAGTACCAAAGGCCAATACGTCAATATGGTTTTCAGGAAACTGACATCGTGAACATTGTTAGACCTATAACGAAGTATAGTGTTTTGCTGGATGAGGTGGATAGGGTAGAAGAAGAGATGACTAAAGCCATTGGAATCGCTCTATCTGGAAGACCCGGACCAGTGCTCGTAGATATCCCTATGGACGTTCAGAGGGGGGACATTGTCCCAAGAAAGATTGCGCCGGTGGATACTGACGATGAGAAACGTGTAAGGATTCGAAGTGAAGATCTAGAAGAATTGCACGAGGCAATAGAAAACTCGAAGAGGCCGCTTATTCTAGCAGGAGGAGGCTGCAGAGTCTCCAAAGCAAAGGGATCGCTAGTTTCTTTGGCTGAAAAGCTTTCGATTCCAGTAGTCGTTTCGCTGCTGGGTAAAGATTCCTTCCCTAATGATCATAGCCTATTCGTTGGATTCATAGGAGCATACGGCAATCGTTATGCGAACATAGCCATGGCAAAAAGCGATCTGCTGCTTGTTCTCGGTTCTAGGCTAGATACAAGGCAGACTGGTAATGTGCTCACCCCTTTTTGCGAGAAAAGAATATTTCAAATAGATTTGGAACCTGACGAAACTGATCGAAGGTTTCTGAATAGGGAATATATTGTTTCTGACGTCAAAAACTTCATCGGGCAATTTGATGACTTCTTAGGGATTAAGAGGTCAAACGCGACAAGGGCCGACTGGATAGCTTACATAAAGAGGTTGAAGCAAGTCTTTCCACCCTTAAGCGAGCCCAAGAGAGCCAATATCGAGATATTTCATTACGCTGTGATGGAAGAGATTTCCAAGAATTTGAGCTCGGACGATGTCGTCTGTGTCGACATCGGTCAGAATCAGATGCTGGCAGCCCAGGTTTTGGAGATCAAAAAAGAACAGCGCTTCATAACCAGCGGGGGCATGGCGCCGATGGGGTATGCCCTCCCTGCAGGTATTTCAATAGCTGTAGAGAACAACAAGAGAGTAGTTATAATAGCAGGCGACGGGGGCATGCAGCTTAACATACATGAACTCAATACGGTTGGAAAACTGTGCTTGCCAATTGTGATATTTGTTTTTAACAACAAGAGTCTGGGCATGTTGAAACAATTTCAGGACCTTTATTTTGGTTCGCGGTATTGTGATACTGATGAGAGTAGCGGTTACTATTCGCCTAATTTCATCGAGATAGCAAGGGCCTACGGGATAAAGGCGCTTAGGATCGACCGTATGACGTCCGGCTGGAAGGAAACGATAGGAAAGGTGCTTCGAGGGAATAAGCTTCCAATGTTGATTCAGATTGATTTTGATTACTCCACTCATATCTATCCTAAACTCGAGTATGACAAACCTCTTGACCAACCAGATCCGAAGCTAACGAAGGGAGAGGAAGAAAAAATAAACAACTGGCTCAAGTAGGATGAAACTGGCCAAGAGCGTGCTTTTCAGCGTCTTGATGATAAACCCAAGGATAGGAAATGTTGCCAAGCCTAGATGTGAGATTGCATGTTCGACGGGTTCATGAATATGAGAATTAGGCAAAGTGTAACGTTATTTATTTCACGTCTGCCATGACGTAGTAGAAAATGTAGATGATTTATAAAGCTCGCCAAAATAGTTTCAAGAAGGGCCGGTGAAGAATGACAGGGCACGCGCTAGATATTTATGAAGGTAAAACGGTTCTAGTCACAGGCAGCTCCGGTTTCAAGGGGAGTTGGCTTTCAATTTGGCTAGTTGAATTAGGCGCTAAAGTAGTCGGTTATTCTCTTGGTCCCCCGACGGAACCTAGCATGTTTGATGCTACAGATCTGACGAATAAATACGTTAATATCATTGGTGATGTCAGAGATGAAAAGCATTTGCTTTCCACTTTTGAAGCGCATCAACCAGATTTTGTTTTTCATTTGGCTGCTCAACCAATCGTTAGGCGTTCTTACAAGGAACCTCGCTTGACCTATGAAACTAATGTGATGGGAACGGTTAATTTATTGGAGGCCGTGAGGAAAACAGAATCCGCTAGGGTAGTAATCGTAGTTACCAGCGACAAATGCTATCAGAACAAAGAATCGATCTATGGTTGCCGAGAAATTGACCCAATGGGAGGAGACGATCCTTACAGTTCAAGCAAAGGATGCGCAGAACTCGTAGTCTCTGCATATAGGGCTTCATTTTTTGATTGTAAAAATGGTTCCAAGAAAGTAGCGCTGGCTTCCGTAAGAGCTGGAAACGTAGTAGGCGGCGGCGATTGGGGACAAGACCGTCTTGTGCCCGACTGTATCAGAGCGTTATCTGGGGGAAATGAGATTGTTATTCGCAACCCTGCGTCTGTTCGTCCTTGGCAGTACGTCTTGGAGCCATTGGGAGGATATCTCTTATTGGGCACAAAGATGCTTGAAAACATTGAAAAATACGCAGACGCATGGAACTTCGGTCCTTCAGAAAACGACGCGATTTCTGTTGAAGAGATTGTCAAGAAAATAATAGTGTATTGGGGCAATGGACAATATAAGTTGGAGTCTGCGCCTAATGAACCGCATGAGGCAAGGTCACTAAGACTAGATTGCAGCAAAGCGCGCACGATGATCGGTTGGGAACCAGCATATACGATCAATGAGGCTTTAATGGAAACAGTGACTTGGTATACGAAATTCTACGAAAAGAGGGTCACTGGCGACTTATACGATTATACCGTTAAGCAAATAATGAAATATATGGCTAAAAGCGGTTTTCACGCGGATTTTCTCAAAGCTTCCCACGGTACAAGTAATTCTTCATGATCACGTTCAGAATGGACAAACGTGGAGACGCTGAAGATGATGCTGAAAACAGGTGATGTCGTTACCGCAGATTTAGCTGGTCATGACCGAGACAAGTCAGAAAGAGCTACGCTTCTGGTCTTGAACAGGAGAAATTCAAGACTACTGACAGCGCTCATAGTTCCCAGGAAGGTCGCTGATGCTTCGTTCAAGTATGCAACACTCATTACCAGAAAGGACCTTGAAGAGGGGAATATTGAACATGAAGGCTTTTTGGAGTTAGACAGGATAGTTCAACTGAAGGAAGCTGATTGCAGCAAGACTGGCGTTGTTACAAGTGAAAAGCTAGACGAAATTTTGAGGTTGTTTACAAAATATGCTTCCTCTATGTACTTCGATTCTCTTCACAAGAATGAGAAGTCACGCGGTATTTCCGCATCAGGTAAGGTTCTTGATGAATATGACTTGTTCAGCTTGATGGATGCTTCATTAGATATGTGGCTGACAGCAGGCAGGTTTGCCGAAGAGTTTGAGAAGGAATTCCCCAGATCGTTAGGTGCAGAATATTGTGCATTAGTTAACTCAGGTTCATCTGCGAACCTCCTGGCTCTATCTGCTTTGACTTCTCACAAACTTGGGGACAAAAGATTGAAACCCGGAGACGAAGTGCTAACCGTGGCTGCTGGTTTCCCAACGACAGTTACTCCGATTGTTCAGAATAGACTGGTTCCAGTTTTCGCGGATGTAGAACTTGGCACTTATAATATCGATACGAAGCAACTTGAAAGTGGAATATCGGAAAAGACAAGAGCCATATTCATTGCGCACACCTTAGGCAATCCGTTCGACGTGGACAAGGTTCTCAAAATTGCAAGCAAATACAATTTGTGGTTAATCGAGGACAATTGTGACGCATTAGGATCCAAATACAAAGGCAAATACACGGGGACATTTGGGGACATTTCCACCTTTAGTTTCTATCCAGCACATCACATGACCATGGGCGAAGGTGGGGCAGTTGTTTCGAATGATCCTGACATGCATCGCATACTTTGTTCTTTAAGGGATTGGGGACGAGATTGCTGGTGTCCACCTGGAAAAGATAACACCTGTAAGAAGAGGTTCGGTTGGAAAATGGGTTCATTGCCTTTAGGTTATGATCACAAGTACGTATATTCTCATTTAGGGTATAATTTGAAAGCTACAGACTTTCAAGCAGCAATAGGTCTCTCACAACTGAGAAAACTTCCCAGTTTCATAAATAAGAGGAAAGAAAACTTTAATTTGCTTTACGACGGCTTCAAGAAAGAAGGCTTGAACGAGTATTTTATCTTGCCTCAGTGGTTGCCAAAGTCCGATGTCAGTTGGTTCGGTTTTCCCTTGACTATAAAGGACGGGATGCGATTTCGAAGAAAAAAATTGATCAATTTTCTAGAAGAAAGAAAAATCGGCACAAGATTGTTATTTGCAGGCAATATTTTGAGACAGCCAGCCTTCACGGAAAACGACATATGCTACAGAGTGATAGGCAGTTTGGCAAACACAGACAAGATTTGCATGGATACTTTTTGGATTGGATTATGGCCTGGGATCTCTGAACGACAGATTAGATACATGCTAGACGTGTTTGCATCGTTTTCAAAAGCGATTCAACGCGAGCGGTGAAGGAAACAATCATGGATCATGACCGGCTGATTTCGATATGTATACCAACCTATAACAACGTGGATATTCTAAGAGGGTGTCTCAACTCCTTAGTGCCGCAGATCCAACCTTACCAAATACCGGTGTATGTCTCGGATAATGCTTCTAAAGACGACACCATGGAGATGTTGTCTTCATTCAAGAATGAACGTTATCCGCTTTTGTATTTCAAATCAAACGATGAGAATCTGGGTTTTGATCAGAATCTAGTTAACGCCGTGAAAATGTCTTCAAGCAAATACGTTTGGCCAATAGGCGACAGACGGCGGCTTCTGCCTAATTCCATGAGAAGAGTATATAATATTCTTAGCGAAAATGACTTGGATCTTCTGCTTTTGAGTTTGGATACGCAAGTGAGATCTATAAAGAACAAACGATACAAGTCGGCAGAAGAGGTTTTCTTAGACTTGTGGACGAATGCCGGGACTCTGGGCATTTTCATTCTGCCTACAAGAGCATGGAAGCCGGAGTTTCTGAAGAATTACGTTGGCACAGGCTGGGTACACTATGCCCTGGTTTTTGAGTTTCTAGCCAGTTTGAAGAGAGTGGATGTCATGTTCACAGGATGGCCCTCAATTAGCTCACGTGGGAAAAGTCAATGGAGCCTTGATTTCTTTCAAGTATGGACTAATTGGAAAAATGTGACGAAGGCGCTGCCGGATGTGTATTCATACCACGACAAGGAGTCTGTCATAAGGGCTTGGAGCATTCATTTTTCCGCAGCGGGCCTAATATTCCTTAGGGCGGAGGGAGTTTACAACTCAACCTTATACTATGCATATCGTGAGGATTTCTCGAAGTATACGAACGTTTCACTGGTAGAAGCGAGAATGATCTCCCAATTACCTGTTCTGTTTGCCAAACCATATCCTATCTTACAGCGTGCGCTTTCGAAGGGATTGCGCACGCTCGTTCGTTTCAAATATCCACTGAATCCCTTTAGCACGCGCGCACTTTTGCGCCAAACACAAAAACAATGCGTAGAAGAAAGAGAAGCATTTCACCTTTTTCTCAGTGAAGTTGAGCAGAACCGTGGATTAGAAACATACGGAGAAGAAAAAGTTAGAACAGCCCTAGAAGAAGGTGCCGTTAAGACTATTCTGCTTTCTGAAAGTTTGGAGTCGTTACGGATCACCGACAAATGTAGCTTTTGCGGTTATGAGAGGCAGTTGACTCTAGAGAGCCAGGTGCAAGCAAAACTCAGGCAAAACTCACTCAGAACGCATTGTCCGAAATGTAAGACGGCCTTTCTGGGAGTAACTGAGATTCAAAGCCTTGCAGAGAACTTCATAGAGCTAGCTGAACGATCAAGCGCAGAAGTGCGAATAATCAGTGTCAAGACGGAAGAAGGACAAACGCTAAAGAATTCTTACAAAGGCGTAGCAGCGATTCTCCGATCCTGATCTCAAGAGAACCTCGGTCAAGCACGATGAGCGCGCGTTGGAAATCCTAATCGTCGTTGTTCTTGTCATTAATTTCTTTGAACCATTGTTCTGGCATCTTAGGATCATTGACGCTGCTTCCGTCTCGTAAGTGTTTGATTTCCTTTCGTTCAATCGTACGCCATAAACAAGTTACTCATCTTGCTAGTCTTAGCTTGAGCTTCATTCTGGTTCTGCTGACCCAGCTGTAGACTGGGATAAGCGGATATTTCAGGGTTTGAGGAAGCGCATCTTTGAGCTCTCTATGTAACCTCAGTTTGACAGCGATTTTGCTCTTCCGCGTTAAGGGTACGTAATAGCGTGTCAACTGGAAACGTGAGAATCCATTGTTTTGCTTAAAGCTGTCGAGGGTTGGGTGGTTTCCCATGCGACCATACATGACCCATTCTGCGCGGCTACTTGCGCAGACTTCGATTGCTTTGGCCACGAGAGCGTTGCTCACTGCTTTGTCCCAATGTTCCTGCAGTGAAAGTATCTGAGATATTATGGTTATTCTGTCGCCGTGAACGAGCTGTATGAAACCGACGAGCTCATCTTGAAGGTATGCTCCTACGTACGCAACGTTTTGCGTCGAAGACAGGGCTTCTCTTACGGCTGCTAGAGGCGTTCCGTAGTGTGAAAAGGCTCTTCCTTGTCTTATCGGGGTTTCATTGTAGATCTTCCATATACCTCTTGCTAGATTGTCGTTTATTGCTGCTATTTCGGTTTTAACTCCGCTTTTTTCGGCTTTGCGAATCATGTTGCGAGTTTTCTTGCCTATGTTTTTCCACCAGTTATCATAGCCTGTTACGTGGAGCAGTGCGATGTTGTCGTTTCCTCTTATCCACGAGTCTGAATCTGGAAAGATGTGGCACCATCGCCTTTCCAAAAACGTGAATATGTCAACTCCTCTTTCGCCAAGTTTCTCAATCAGATTTGTCGTTGGGATTATGTCTCTTTCGTATTCGGTTGCGTCTCTGGCCATTTTGAGCAGGTTCTTTTTTCGGAATTCCATCGTTCTAAGCTCGTTGTCAACATCCAAAATGCTTCTTAATGTTTCGTAGACTGGACCTCTGTAGTTTATTTTTCCACGCTGAAACAGCCAGATGGGGTGAAAATGAACGACTTTTCCATCCTTAATCGCGTCTCGGGCTATTTTGAGCGCACGTCTGGGTGAGTTTGAATAGCATGTACTGTCTAGGTGTTCTGTGGGGAACTGATGGAAAGAAGTGAGCGGAAAAGCTTGGGGGATTTTCAGGGTCTTCTTGGTCCACCTTCTCCACATGATTCTTGCAAGCAGCCTCTCGGTTCCATGGACAGTGTAGTACCTCACCTTGGCTCCAGTGGCCTTTTCTAGATTTTTCCATTCAGAATAGGGGTTGTTAACGATGTGAAGAGCGACTTCGTGCTTGTCGTTGTTTAAGAGGCTCAGCAGTTCTTTGTCTGGAATCGTCGTAGGCGTGAAGAACCACACGGTTTTGACCTCTTTCGTTGTTTCATTAATCATTCTTGCAACGATTTTCGAGTTCTTCATGTAGTCCTTGCCTATTTTGATGCCTGTTGCTGTGAAGATGAAGCTTCTGATTCTCGATGGGTATGGATAGTCGACGTCAATTCTGAATTTGATCACTGCTGAACGGGTCTCCAAGCTTTTGTGCATTTTATAATCCATAGATAATAAAGGTTGATATAACCGCTATTCTGACGGCAATTGCCACGTTGATAATCAACTGTTTTCCTTTTCCGATTTTCAGTTTTTGGGGAATTCTTACATAGTGCGTCGATGTAACTGCTTTTCTAGATATTCCGAGACGGGTTCAAGTCAGGTGCTCTAATGAAAGTAGTCATGGTCAACGACTGTGCCTTTGTCGGTGAAACCCTGCTCAAATACTTGCCTACCAGCATCGAAAAAGAACACATCAAACGTAGCAGGGGTCTGTGGAGTAAAACGTTCGGCATTGCTTATAGGATTTTTCGAGCCGAGGCGGATGTGTATCATGTACATTATCTTCTTCAGGACTGCTACATTGCAAATCGACTAGGGAAGAAACCTTTGATCGGCCATGCACATGGCAGCGACCTGAGGTCAAGTTTGAAGAATAGGGTTTGGGGGCGGATTGTGCGGCATAACCTGAAGAAATGTGACAAGGTTTTGGTAAGCACCCCTGACGTTCTAGGTCAAGCCAAAATGTTCAGGGAGGACGCAGAATACTTGCCGAACCCAGTTGACAAAGAACTTTTCTATCCCAAGCCTGCCACTGATCACGATGGAAGAAAGCGAGTACTGATAGCAAGCGACTCGAACTGGGCGGTCAAAGGAACAGACATTAGCATACGGGCGTTGGCAAAAATCAAAGATGCTGTGGATGTCAGCATAGTCGCCTTTGGAATAGACTTTGCCAAGACGGTGAAGCTAGCTAACTCGCTAGGATTGCATCTCAACGTTTTGCCAAAAATACCCCATGACAGGCTGAACAGGTACTACTGGAATGCTGACGTAGTCATAGACCGCTTCACTCTCGGATCGTTGGGAATGGTTTCGCTTGAAGCCATAGCCTGCGGCAGGACTGTTCTCTGTTATGTCTCATCTGTTTACCCAGAAAACAAGGATTTTCCACTGAAAGATCTCCGAGTTGAAGAGGAAATTGCCGAGCTAATACGAAATCTGCCACCAGATCTTTGGGAAAAAGAACATACTTATCTGAAAAGACATCACGATGTTCAAGCGGTCGTCACGCATCTCGAATCCATTTACCAGGACTGCTTTAAGCCGTCTCAGAAGCATGTTAGGTTCAAACGCTGAATTCAATCAAGTTCCTTTCAAGAAACTTCTGAATCTTCACCAGCGTTCCAAGGTACGTACTCAGCGATGCTGCCGCGAAAGCCTCGGCGCAGCATTAACTGAAGCTATGTCTTGCGAGTGTACACCGGTTGTGACTTGAAGAGCAGCACTTCAGAAGTTGCGGGTAACTGCAGAACATACGTGCCCTATGGTAACCCTGAAGAAACTGTTAAAGCATTAACTGCAGCCTTGGATGAAAAGTAACTCCAAAAGGGTCAGAGAAAGAACCATCAGGCTTTTTTTCTTAACAAGAAAGGGAAAGAAGGCTAACGGAACTCGTAGGGACGCTCTAATCTACAAGACGATGGGAGCGTCACTTTACTATTGTTTCCAAGAGGCTTTCGATTTCCCTCTTTTTGAGAGCTCTTGTCTCTTTTGAGGTCAGTCTTTTGATGCTGATCTTCTTGAGACTTTTGTTTGGTGGATGGGGTAGCACTACCAGCATATCCTCTGTTCCGTAAGCATTTGTCGCTTCGTCTTCTGTCATCAATTCCTCGTAGAGTTTTTCGCCTTTCCTTCTTCCTATCAATTTAACTCTTATTTTCTTCGGGTCATGGCCATATTTTGGCGCAAGTTTTTCTATCATCACTTCAGCAAGAGTTCCCACTCTCAGTGCTGGCATCTTGAAGATGAATATCTCTTCGCCTTTTGCGATTTCGGCGGCTTTTAACACAAGCTCAATGGCCCTCTGAGGGCTCATGACAAACCTCATCATGTCCGGGCTTGTTACCGTGACGGGTCCTCCTTTTTTGATTTGTTTCTCGAACAGCTGCACCACTGAACCTCTGGAGCCTAGTACGTTTCCGAATCTGGCACATGAAAAGATCGTTTTTCTCAGTCCCCTGTAATAATTGGCTGCTATTGTCAATCGTTCGGCCAGCAGCTTCGTTGCGCCCATGACGTTCACGGGGTTCACGGCTTTATCCGTGCTTATCGTTATTACTTTTTCCACTTCCTCATCTATGGCTGTCTCAAGGAGGTTTTGTGTTCCGATCACGTTTGTTTTGATAGCTTCAAATGGGTTATATTCGCATAGCGGAACGTGTTTTAAGGCGGCCGCATGGAAGACGATGTCTATGTCCTCTGAAGCCATTTTCAGTCGTTCTTTGTCTCGTATGTCCCCGACAAGAAAGCGGAGATTGCCGTATTCCTTCAATTCTTGCTCTAAGTCAAACTGAGCGTTCTCGTCGTTGCTGAGAATCCTGATGACTCTTGGACTGTACTCGAGGAGTTTCCTGACTAGCTCGCTGCCTATTGAGCCTGTTCCGCCGGTGATTAGGATCTTTTTGTCTTTGAAAGTTCTTTCTAGAGCGTCTTTACTCATTTTTCACTCCTTCTGTCTGAGAAGAACTCTCTAATAGTGTTTGTAACATAATCCATTTCTTGAATTTGCAGAGAAGGATGCATGGGCAGAGTTAGGACTTGCTCAGCTGCTTCTTGTGTGGCTGGTAGGTTGCAATGGTATTTGAGTTCTTTTTGGTAGAAATGTGTCATGTGAACTGGGGAGAAATATACCTTTGTCATGATGCCTCTCTTAGTCAGATAGTTCGCCAGGTCATCTCTTGTCTTTTCGCCATCTAGTACTCTTATGGTGTACATCTGGTAAACGTGGAAATAATGATCAGAGAAGGGTTTTGGAACTGCGAGCTGCTTGATCCTTGATAGTTTTCTGGTCATGTATTGAGCCTTGCTTCTTCTCATTTTTATGATCTTTTCTATTTTTGCTAGCTGCGACAAACCTAAGGCTGCAGTAATGTCTGACATTCTGTAGTTAGTGCCTAAGGTTACGTAATCCATGGCTTCTCGTGTTGTGAAGTAATCTGACTTCTCGAGCCTTCCGTGTGACCTTATCAGCTTCAGTCTTTCATGGATTTCTTCTGAGTTCGTGACGACTGCTCCTCCGTCACCGGTTGTTATGACTTTGTTTTGGCAGAAGCTAAGCATTGCAGAATCGCCGAAACTGCCGACTTTTCGGTTATCAACTCTTGCGCCGATTGATTCTGCAGCGTCTTCTATGAGTAGCAAGTTATTGTCTTCGGCAAGTTGCTTTAATTCCTTTACCAAGCATGGGGAACCGCCATAATGGACTGGAATGATTGCTCTTGTTCTTTTTGTGATTTTTTCCTTGACGTCAAGTGGGTCCAAGCCGTAGGTTTTTGGTTCTATGTCTGCGAATATTGGTTTGGCGCCTGCAAGAAGAACGGTGTTTGCTGTGGCAATGAAGGTGAAAGATGGGACAAGCACCTCGTCCCCTGCCTTGATTTTGTGTGCCACGATGGCAGCATGTAGCGCTGTGGTGCCTGAATTGAAGACAACAGCGTGCTTTGTACCGATGTATTCAGCTATTTTCTTCTCAAATTCGACGGTTTCTGGGCCGCATGTCCAGTACATTCCTCTTTTGATAATTCTCGTTACGGCTGAGACGTCCTCTTTGTCCCAAAATATTTTGAAAAGCGGGATTTTCCACAAGATTCTCTCAAGCCTTCTTTCTGCTTCTGATTCTTCTACTGATTTTTGCCGGCACGCCGAAGGCTACTACATTGGCTGGAATATCGCTGTTCACGAAGCTGAATGCTCCAATTGTGGAGTTTTCGCCTACGGTGACTCCGGGCATTATGACGCTGTGGGTTCCGATCTTGCAATTTTTCTTCAGCACGATTGGTCCCTCTTTCTTATCTATTGTAGATACAGAGTATATGGCGCAGTGGGAGCCTACTTGCACGTAGTCTTCGATTGTAACGCCATTTTTGGCGTTGATATATGTGAATGCACCTATGTCCGTGTTGTATCCCAGCTTCAGCTTGTCTTCGTGCTGGACCACCCAATTATATTTGGTTAGTTTTCCCTCTTCGATTTTGGGGGGTTCCCAATTCTTGAATCTCATTCAATACGTCATCCTCTTCAGCAGCAGTCTTTTATTGATTCTAGTCTCGCTTAGGATATCTGCTATTCTTTTTCCCGCTTTTCCATTTCCGTAAATACTTCGGCAGTTTCTCGCTTTTTGTTTGAATTTCTCATCAAAGAGAGCTTTGTTGATCGCCTTCTTGATTTGTTCTTTATGATAGCCTACGTCGATGATATTCTCTGCTCTTTGTCTTCCGACTTGCCTCGTTCCAACGTTTACCACCGGCAATCCGAATGAAGGTGCTTCGATTATGCCACTGCTTGAGTTTCCAACCATTAAGCTGGCCAGCTTCATCAAGCTTAGATACTCTTCATGTGGAATGCTATTGAAGATTTTGATAAATGGATGCCCTTCGTATTCTTTTATTGCTTCTATCATTCTCCTTCCTCCAGCATCTGCATTAGGATATATCACGATTGTCTGGTAGCCTAACTCCACTATTGCATTCAAGGTTTCGCGAATTTGGTTAGCAGCATCTTCGGCTTCTGTCACTAGTGAGTGCTGCACAACGAGGATGATGGGCTTCGAAGTTTCTAGACCGTATTTTTCCGCCATTTGTTTCGGCTCTGGGAGTTCCTTGCTTAAGGCCGAGTCGAGACCAGGGGCCCCGACGACGTGAACTCTCCAAGGTTCTTCTCCCATTTTGATTATTCTTGCCGCGCTTTCTTTTGTGGCAGGGAAATGAATGTGGGCAAGTTTTGTGATGGCGTGTCTGACTGGTTCATCGACGTTGCCAGATATGTCTCCTCCATGAATATGGGCTATTGATACACCTAGATATGTGGCTGCCACTGCTCCTGCCAGCATTTCGCTTCTATCGCCTAGAACAAGCAGAATGTCAGGTTTTATTCTGTCTAAAGAGTCGGCCATTTTTGCTATGCATTCGCCTATGCTTCGCGCCATTGCCACACCTGTATCTTTGAGGTGGAGCACATCTATCTTTGAGTCTATTTTGAAATGGTCATTCTCTATCTCTTTTACAGTATATCCAAATTCAGCGGCAAGGTGCATTCCGACCACTATAAGAGAAAGCTTCAATCTCGGGTTAGTCTTTATCGCCTGCAATACTGGCTTGAAGATGCCGTATTCCGCTCTTGTTCCAGTTATCACGGCGATTCTTTTCATGCCATTCACTCGACGTTTTTGAATGCAATAAGCTCGTCTGGCCCTATGTTTTTCTTTGCCTTTTTTCCAATAATCCTGTCTAAGTGTTTTGGCTCGATCCCCGTGCCAGGTCTCTTGAAGTCCAACATTTTCTCGGTTATAACAGTGCCCTTTAGGATTTTCTCTTTGGCCACTATGCTTCTTCTCACCTTTTTTCTGATTTCCTTTTCCTCTTGAGTAAGCCTTCTCGAACCTTTGCCCAAAGCTTTCTCAACGTCCCTGATTGCACTCACCATCTCTACTAGCTCATCTGGCTCCAAAGATGCCATGTGGTCGGGCCCCGGTAGTCTCTTATCCAAAGTAAAGTGTTTTTCGATTAGCACGGCGCCAAGCGCGACTGCAGCTAGGGGTATCGTGATGCCAAGCGTGTGGTCGGAGAAACCTACTGAAAGTCGAAATCTCTGTTTCAAGCTTTCAATGGCTTTGAGGTTGATGTCTTCTATCTTTGCTGGGTAGCTGGTGACGCAATGAAGCAGAATAATATCTTCTGTTCCATTGTGTCTAATTGCGCTCAGAGCATCTTCTATCTCGCCCAGTGTACTCATTCCCGTTGATAAAATGATAGGTTTTTTCTTTTTTGCTATATATTCTAGCAGTGGAAGATTCGTTATTTCTCCCGATGCAATCTTGAATGCAGAGACTCCCAAATCGCCCAACAAGTCGACGCTTTCCTTATCGAATGCTGAAGAAAGAAAAGTGATACCTTTCTTCTTGGCGTAGTCAAACAGGTCTCTGAATTCTGCGTCCTTGAGTTCTAGCTTCTTCAGCATCTCATACTGTGACTCATTCGGATCAGTTCTTTTCTGATAATCAGCTTTCTCAGCGTGTCTTGTGACGACTCTCTCTGTCTTGAAAGTCTGGAATTTTACAGCGTCTGCTCCAGCATTCTTTGCTGTATCGACAAGTTTCTTTCCTAGAGCTATACTGCCATTGTGGTTCACACCGGCCTCAGCGATTATAAAAACAGGTTCCCCTTCACCGATGAATTTGTTATCGATCTTTACTTTTCTCATGGCACTTCTTCCGAGATCCAACCTGTAAAGAGAACACGCCTTTGGCTGTCAGGTAAGGCGACGAAAACCTGCGTGAGCGACAGGACCCTTGAGCGCGGAACGCACGCTTCGATCCTTTATCGCCTTGCTGATGGTTCTAAAGACTTCATCGACATTTTCCAGGTACTTGGTGACGTGGTCCTCAGTGTGGCTGTATGACGCGTATACGCTTTTTGAAGCTAGGAATCCGCGTTTCAACATTTCCTGCGTGAATAAGGTTTGTAGGGCTTGATTATCCTTGTGATCAAAGGCAAAAGTGGTTAGTGGCGGGATCCCTGCGATATCTATCTTTAGTTTAGCGGATGTTGCCGATTCTTTCCACCCTTTACTGATGAGGTTTCCGATTTTGCATAGGTGCGAAGGAACGTCGTTCTTGAGCATTTTCTCTATGGTGGCTACAGAAGCTACGGGTCCAACTCTCTCAGTCCAGTTTGTGCTACTTATGAAAGTATCTTGTGCAATATCCATGACTTCACCTTTGCCAACAACTGCGGCCATTGGAAACCCGTTGCTCATTGCCTTGGCATATACCGCGATGTCTGGAAGTACCCCATACAGTTCATGAATTCCTCCAACATTCATACGCCACCCCGACGTAATCTCATCAAACACCAGAACGGCACCAACTTCATTTGCAATTCTTCTAACCTTCCCCAAGAAACCGCCTTTTGGTTCTTGATGCCTCACCGGCTCCATTACAATTGTGCCAACATCCTTGTTTTTTCGTACTATGTCCTCAAGTTCCTCGATTTTGTTGTAATTGAATGGGAACGACGTTCCAATAAGACATCGCGGGACCCCTTTGGGTTCCAATCCAGGAAGCAGGTGACCATCGAGATTCTTGTCGTTTGCTAGATTGGCGGAGAGGTACCAGTCATGCCAACCGTGATAACCGCAAAATGCTATCTTGTCTTTTCCTGAGTAGGCCCTTGCGATCCTTACTGCTATAGTCATTGCCTCACCTCCACTCCGTGCGTACCTTACCATGCCAGCCCACGGGTGCAGTTTCAGCAGCAATTTTGCCAACTCGACGTCCTCTGGACAGTTTAGCGTGGACATCGAACCTAGATCTATCGCTTTCTTGACTTCTCTATCGACATCATCATCTGCATAACCCAAAACACATGCGCCGACGCCCATTATTGACATATCAATGTAGCGATTATTGTCCAGATCCCAAATCTCGACGCCTTTTGCCTTTTTGAAATACGCAGGCCATTGATCAGGCAAGAATTGTTCTGAACGTTTCGATAGTAACTGTGTCCCGCCCGGAATGATCCTTTTGGCCTTATTCCACAAGCTGATTCCCTTTTTCATTTTCATGACCTAGCTCTTCATGCCGTAATCTCAGAATATGGGCACTTTATATGTATTGTCTTAAATAGGTTTCATCGAGGACTCAATATTTCTTGTCTTTGCCTCGTTTTCAAGATAGCAATAATCTGACAATCAGTTTAACAATATAATAGGACGGATTCGATATCAGCCTTTAAATCAGGAATCGGACGTTTTGACGTGCATTTTGTTCTTCGAGCTCTCTTCAGCAGCGTTGAGCAGCCTCAGTACTACCCTGTCTTCTTCAAGTGTGTATGGGTATTTCTGTTCTCTTTTAGTCGCCATGATGAAGCTGTTCATCTCTTCAATGTAAGGCTCCTCTTTGATCTTTTCACTGTAACCTTCTACACTTGTTCCGGTCTTCTCAGGGTATTCATCCCAGT
>Ga0315277_10003931_pt1 | contig 19961 bp, 24 predicted proteins | sample YL17G05_15_MG_FD_203695 | JGI IMG/M metagenome (GOLD analysis project Ga0315277, IMG submission 203695) | Sediment microbial communities from Yellowstone Lake, YNP, Wyoming, USA - YL17G05_15 | ecosystem: Environmental > Aquatic > Freshwater > Lake > Sediment | place: USA: Wyoming | collected... | reverse complement strand
ACCCACCCTCGTGAACATGGAATCCCTAGTAATCGCGTGTCACTAGCGCGCGGTGAATACGTCCCTGCTCCTTGCACACACCGCCCGTCGTTCCATCCGAGCGACTTCTGGGTGAGGCGTGGTCTTTGTTGGCTGCGTCGAATCTAGGTCTCGTAAGGAGGGAAAAGTCGTAACAAGGTGGCCGTAGGGGAACCTGCGGCCGGATCACCTCCTAAGTAAAAATACCTTGCAAAATCGACTGGAGGAGAAAGAGGACAAAAGCCACAAAAACGCCAAAGCCCAAAAACGAAGCTAGACTATCGCTTCTCTAATTCTAATATTCTGCCTTTGCCGTAGGGCACGAAATCTCTTATCTGTTCAACCGACGCTTTCAACACGTTTTCATGAGCTTCTCTGCTCACCTTACCAGCTAGGGTCCTGAGGACACGTGTGAACAGTTCCTTACCCACGAGGTCTCCGGGAACGAGGGTGACGCAGACTTGCGTCTTAGCCAGTACAGAGGCCACGGGGCCGCCGACGAATCTGACTGAACCGTCAGTGTCGACGATGACGCCTATTGCCATTTTGAGTGCCGTGCCGCGTTGCCAACTGCGCTCTCCCCGAACTGCGAACGCGCCGTGTCCGACTGATTCGCCCGAAGGACCGGATTTGCTGAGTTGGCCAGGCTTCACCCAGTAAACGTCTACAGCGCCGAAACCTTCACGCCAAGCCCTTGAATAGGCAGCTGCAAACTCGCTGGCCTCACGCAGACACTCGGTCGACGGATTTTCACTACCAGTCTTCACGACTACGAACGGTGCGCCGACAATGTCAGCGTGGAGGACAGCCTCGTTCTCCTGCACGTGTTTCTTTACGAGGACTTCGTTGGTCACAGCGTCCCGCCCTGCTACGATTAGTATTCCATCAGAAGACACGAACCACCTGAATTTTTCAAACCATTCTTTGTGCTTGACCCTGCGTTTCTCGAGTCTCTCGATCAGTTCCGCTGGTTTTCCACGTCCCAGAGTTTCGGCTTCATTGACCTTGCGACGGGTGTCTTCAAGTTTCCTGCGTGATTCTGACAAGGCAGTTTCTGCGCCTTCCAGTCTCTGTCTGGCATGCTTGCCTCGTTCATAGTAGGACGCAGCGGTTTCATACAACGTTTTCCGCATGTCCAACCCGAATCTTAAGCCGTCGACCTGAACATTGATCATGAGGTTCTTGCCGTCAAACGAGTCGAAAGTCAACATTGACCCTGCGGCTTTTTCAGCCAAGACCTCAGCGACAAGGGTGTTCCATTCTTTCCCTCCGCGTCTATCCATGGAGAACTTGTCCATCAAAGCCTGCAAGTCGGCAAAGTGCCCATAGATCGTGTTGCCAACGCGCTTGTCCTCTTCGGCTCTTGCTTCAGCCTCACTCAGAACCCTTTCCTGGTCAGCGACCATCCGCTCGAGTCTTTCTGCTTCTCGCTTGAGGCCTTCGACCACTTCGTCAGAGGCAGCTTGTTCAACCACTGAAACTTTGACGTAAAACTCGTCCAACGCCTCGTTAAGACTGCTGAAAGACTGAAACCTGAAGCCTTGGCTCTCGTAGCGTTTGAGACTGAAAGGCAAGACATCGACAAGCCCGCCGTCTTCGTTCAGAACAACATGTGGCTCCAGAACCCCAGTGGTAACGCGCGTCAGCAGCTGCTGCAATATGCCGAAGATCCTTTCTACTTCGTCTTCGCTCAAAGAAACACAATGTTTCAGTTTATCGACTCCTGCCAACAGCAGCACTTCTTCAGTGTAGACACCGCCGACGCCCGACAAACGTGCAAAAGCTCTAACAACCTCAACGTCACCAGAGGCTCGCAGCCCAGCGGACAACTCGTCCTTGCTGATCTTGAGTGGGTTCTTACTGAACGGCGGGGCAAACCTGAACACTTCTCCGCGTACAATATTCCTGTCGCGCATCCGCTTGTAATGCATAGCTTGGAGGATCTTCTCATTTTCGCCTACGAGAACAATGTTGCCCTCGCCGAAGAACTCGCAAACTAGCCTCAGAATCCCTGTTTGAGACCTGAAAGAGAGAACTACTACTCTCTCAAACTCGAACTGCACGATTCCCGTCAGCCAAGCATTGCGTACATATTTCCTTAAGGCCATGCAGAACGCGGGTGGAGCAGACATCTTCTCTGATGCATATACTGTGAGATTGAACCGTCTGCCAGCCTCCAAGACCAGTTGGAATGCAGGCGTGTCAGGCTTATGAAGCTTCAGCAGCAGCATCTTCTTTGCGGGCTGATAAATATTGTTGACACGCGAACCTACAACCTCAGCTCTTAACTCACGCACGACCGCAGCCACATCGAAGCTTGAAAACTCTTTAACACGCAACAGGATTCCCCCCGCCGACGAACATACTAATCTCAGACACTATAAATAGGCAACTTTAAATCTGATTTCCGATTATAGGTTGCAAAGGCGTTGAAGCGATGAAACCGTTGGAAACCGTATACTGGTTCCGGTTCTTGTTCGGCTTTCTAGCAGCGCTCGTGTGTGTGGGTTACGCTGTAGGAACTAACGTTATTTCTAGTGTCGCCCCCTTCGGAGGGACGACCGTGTTCTTGAACAGTATATCCCTTGCGATCATAATGTATCTGCTCACTTATTATCTCGTAAAACACAGGTACAAACTGTTGGTTCAGAAGCCCCAGAAACTGTTGACCACTGGAATAGGTATCTACTTCCTGTCATGGGTAGTCTTCTGGACTCTGCTGTACACGATACTAGCCGGAAAGCCTCCAGTTTAGACCTTGTCTTTGATGAAGTTCGCCATCGTCGCCTGGTTTTTGTCAGCCTTCACTGTCTCAAGCGTTTGCTCTTCAGGAGTCCCGTTTGTCCCGGTCGTTACGGTCACGTTGCGTGGAACTTGAATCCTGCTGAACACGCGCATGCAATCGGCCCATGCTGAAAAGAATCCGCGGTCAAAATCTCCATGAAGCCTGTTTCTCATGTGATCCAAAAAGTCTCGCCTGTAAGCGTGCAGAGCGGGTTTATCATCGAAATCCATCTTTGACAGAAGAGCGTACGAATCGCCGTTTGCTTTACGTATAAGGAAAATGCCGTACAATGCTCTGAAGTAACCTCTGTTCCATTCTGTCTTCTGCATTTTCTGTTTGACTCTTCCCAGCTCGCGTTCTGCTTCTGTGGACTGTCTGCTAGCAATGAGTTGGAAGAACCTTGTAACCAACGCAGAAGGAACAGGCATCTTTAACGACCGCGAGGCTTCGTTTTCTCTTCTTCGGAAACGTCCTCTATTCCATCCTCCGTTATCTTAAATATCTCCTCTCCCTCTGGCAGATACGGACTTGAAACAAGCCTTGCGATGCGAATGGGACCATGCGATGCCCTTCTCAAGTAGATACGGGTGTGGCTCGTGTGCCCGACGATGTGCCCGCCGATGGGGTGAACAGCGTCTCCGAAGAACACATCAGGCTTGGCCATAACCTGATTCGTCACCACTGCCACGGCGTTAAAGGCTCTCGCCAACCCGATAAGTTTGTGCATATGCTTGTTCAGCCTCTGCTGTCTAGGCGCCAGCATTTCACGGCCGATGTACTCGCTCCTGAAATGGGCTGTTAGCGAGTCGACGATGATAAGTTTGACGTTGTTGGCCTTGATCACCTCGTCAGCGTTCTCAAGCAGGAACATCTGATGGTCAGACGTGTAAGCCTCAGCGTAGATTATGTTCTTCGCAACCTCTTCAGGGTCAAGTCCCAGGTGCTTCGCCATTGACACGATCCTTTCAGTCCTGAACGTGTTCTCAGTGTCAACATACAAAACAGAACCGCCCAGTCCACCTCTTTCAGGGGGCAACTGAACGTTCACGCACAGCTGGTGACAAATCTGACTCTTGCCGCTGCCGAACTCACCATAGAACTCCGTGATCGTCTGCGTCTCCAAACCACCGTCAATAAGCTTGTCCACAACCTTGCTACCGCTTGTGAGACGGAGCACATTCTTGCGTAGCCTGAGCAGTTCATCTGCACGGATGAATGAGACACCAATGGAAGAACGAGCAATCTCGATTACAGCATAAGCCTTCTTGTCACTGATACCAGCAGGCTCCAGTTCACGGGCAGTCGCCATCGCCAAGGATTCAATCGTATGGTAGCCCATATCCCTAAGTTTCTGCGCTGTCGCCGGCCCGACGCCTGGCAGGTCTTCCAGAAACTCGTACTTTCTCGCCGCCGGCGCCTCAGCCTCGTTCTTCTCTTCTTCCCCAGCCACAAACAGCCTCTCCCACTTACAGTTCATACAACAGATGACCCAGCCGTATTTAAAACAGTCGAAGCATTGCGGCCTTTCTTCAGTGGAGAGACAGGTTAAAATGAACAGGCATGAAGCAGCGTTCTTTGTCTGTTCAGCATGTTTCCTTTGGCTTTGGCCGAAGGTTAAGGCAAAACATAAGTACACGCTTTTTTCCTAGAACAAGCCATAGAGGGGAAAAATTTGGACACAGCCAAGGTTGTAGAAAACGTTGGGTTCAACATTCTGAAGCAAGCAGTGATCTACTTACCTGACGATGTTAAGCAGGCGTTGAAGAAGGCTTATGCTGAAGAGACAAGTGACACAGGAAAAACACAGTTGAAAGCCATACTGGACAACATCGAGCTTGCAGAGAAATACAAGGCACCAGTGTGCCAGGACACGGGAACAATAATATTCTACGTGAAGGCAGGAGCCAAAGCCAAAGACCTGGATAAGGTTGAGGGAGCACTTATCAACGCCACGCGTAGGGCTACGAAGGAAGTTCCGTTGCGTCCGAACGCAGTGGACCCGTTCACTGGCAAAAACAGCGGAGACAACACCGGACGGTACTTACCTCACGTAGTCTGGGAGATCGTGCCCGGAGACAGCATAGAGATGACCGTGATGACGAAAGGCGGAGGCTCTGAAAACGTTTGCGTCGGCGGAATGATCGTTCCAGGCGAGGGGATCAAGGGAATAAAAAAGTTCGTGGTCGACGCTGTCATCAAGGCGGGAGCTCAGCCGTGCCCACCGAACATTTTGGGCATCGCTATGGGAGGAGGAGCTGACATTTCGATGAAGCTTGCGAAGAAAACATTGTTGAAGCCCCTGACCGAGCATAATCCTGACCCGGAGATCGCGCAGCTCGAGATGGACATTCTTGAAGCGGCTAATATGACTGGGATCGGGCCTATGGGTCTTGGAGGGAAGACAACAGTGTTGGGCGTTCACATCGACTACGCGTACAGACATCCCGCATCGTTTCCAGCTGCAGTCGCCTTCAACTGTTGGGCAGGAAGACGTTCCACGGCACGGGTCACCGCGGACGGGACTGTGGAGTATTTGACTCATAAACTTAAGGAGTGAGGTGGAAAAGGATGACCGTGTATAAGCTTAAGATGCCTATCACAGAAGAGCAAGTTCGGAAGCTGAAGGTGAACGATGTTCTATACGTTACGGGAACAGTGGTGACTGCCAGAGACCAGGCTCATAGAAGGGCTTTGGAGTATTTCAAGGAAGGAAAGCCTATTCCAGTGAACTTTGAGGGACTGGCGGTTTTTCATTGTGGGCCTGTTGTGGCTAAGCAGGGAGACAAGTGGATCGCAGTTGCAGCTGGGCCGACGACGAGCACGAGAATGGACATTTTTGAGGACGAATTCATCAAGGCCTTCAAGGCCAGAGTCGTGATCGGGAAGGGCGGCATGGGAAAGCGCACTACGGATGCTATGGCCAAGTATGGTGCTGTTTACGGTGCGTTCACGGGCGGGGCAGCGGTTCTTGCGGCTAAGGCGATTAAGAACGTTAAGAGCGTGGAATGGTTTGACCTTGGAATGCCTGAAGCTATGTGGGTGTTCGAGGTTGAAGAGTTCGGTCCGTTGGCCATTGCCATTGACTCACATGGGAACAACTTGTTCACTGATATTCAGAAGAATGTTGAAGAAAACAGGCAGAGGATCTATCAGAAACTGGGCATCTCGCCTTAGTTTCATCCTTTCTTATTTTTTTTGTTTTGTGTTTCATTTCTTTGATAATGAGTTTTGATATTGTTTCTTCTGTAGGAAGATTTAATATTTGACTTCTTATTCGATAGAACGTCAGGATAGACAAACCATGTTGAAGCGTTTCCGAGACAAAATAGCCTTATCTGGCATCACAGTGTTGATGATTGGAGTTGCCCTTCTGATATTCACGTTCATAAGCGCTTACGGTTTCCTCACACAGAATTTGTCCATAGTTGCCACTCAAGACCTGGTCACAACGTTCGGCGGAGCCCTCGCCCCACTGATCACCACCTGCATACACATCATGTACCTCGGAGTCATGGGATGGATAGGCTCACTCATCACGATAAGAGGCGTCACAATCATAGCACACGCTCCACAAGAATCAACTGCAATTCCTCAGAAGCCTCCAGAACAGCCACAGCCGATAAAGAAACTGAACGAGAAAAAGCAGGAGAAAGAACAGGAAAAACGAGAAAACAAGCAGAAAGAACCGGACGTCATCGTCATACTCCCCGAAGAAGTCACTGCGTCAGTTCAGCCAAGTCAAGGAAAAAACACGAAACAGTAATCATACTTCGTATCCCGCTGAAGTGGGGAAAAAGAACATTAATGAAAGTAGCAATCAGAACGATCAGCATATCTTCAGCGTTCTTGTGGGTTTTCCTAATCGCTTATGCAGCGTCTGCAGTCTTCTCTATGAAGGATTTTCAATTGACCTTTGGAACGCTGCAGACCAGCATTAGCGCAGAAAATGAAATCGTGTTCGTGCTTCCCATAACGATTGTCAACAAAGGTTTCTACGACATTTCCGACTTCAACATTTCAACTGAGATAATGGATGAACAAGAGTTCATGCTCGCGAGAGGGTCTACGCCTGTGCCATTGATTGGAACTGGGCAGACTGTTAACGCGACCCATCAGGTCAGGTTCAAAATCGATGAAGCTCTGAACCGCAGTACGCGTCTCTTGTTTGATGATACTGATCTGCGTTTAGCTCAAACTTTCAGCATGAAGGCCGCAGAGACTATACCTGTTCAAGCGTCATCGAACGTTTCATTGCCGTGGGGCGCGCCGCTGCACAATTTTACCGTGGGTGCATTTCAAGTGTCCGGGGAAAGTGCAGGTCATGACTGGGGCCATGTAGAAGGTGTTGTTTCTGTCAGTTTTGAGAACCACGCTTTTTTCACACTGAACGGAACTCTGCAGTTGCGCCTTTACAACAACGTTAACGTGCTCGTCGGGACGGGGCAAGCCTCTTTTGACGTACCGCAAAACTCGGACTATCATCAGGATTTGCTGGTCGATGTATTGATGCAGCATGTGACGACTAATGGACACTATGAAGTGTTTGTTGAGACTTCAATGTTCAATGTTGGACCGTTGGTGGTTCCCTATGCTTGAAGAGACAAAGAAAGATTCCCAGGGCGGCTTCAGGAAAATCCTGTTCAGAGCATCAAAGGCAACGATTAAGGGAAGCATTTTCTATGGAGTCTATTTTGTTCTTTCGCAATACATGGCACCTATTTTCACTGTGGTCCCGAGCTTTCAGCAAACCATAGAATCGTTCGTGATCGCTTATACTGTGCTGCTCATAGCCGGCGAGTTGACTGGGGGCACGGTATATCAGCATTTTCTAAACGTGGCTAAGGCGTTGTTTGTGGTCGGTTATTTGATGTTGTCGATGAAGTCAGGGGTTATTGAGTTGACTTTGAGCAGCATTACGATCGCTGTTGACTTCAGGCTAATTCTCACTGCTGCAGTGCTGGTGAGCTTGCTGGGAGTTGCGAAGGCAGTGCTTCAAGCAGTCGACTACATGAGCTTAAAAGCAGAGCCACCCATTTTCTGAAAAGTGTTCGCCGTGCTTATGTGGATAAGCATGCCTGCAGAAGTCTTGAGTTGAGGCTTACTTTCTCCTTCACCACTCAATTCTGCAATTACATAGTTTCAAGCTGTCTTTGTTCATTCTTGCGAAGCGAATTGTTTTTTGTGTTCAAGGTTTTGACCAGACATAAAAGAGCTGAACAGGACTATTCGCGCGCGCGATGTGTAAAGTGAAGGTTTGGCCGAGTTCATTCAGTTGATGAACCAAGCACGTCGCGGCTTTCTACAGTTTTGTGCTCATCATGTAAGCATCTTCTCCATCTGCATAGTATCCGTGGATTGTGCGAATGACTTCAAAACCTAGGTTCCTGTAAAGCCCTACCCCTGAGTCGTTAGTCACTCTAACTTCTAGGTAGCACTGTTTTGCGCTGTACTGGCGCATGGCTTCCATTGCCGCGGCCATCAACGCTTTTGCGATGCCTTTGCGTCTTTGTTCAGGCAATACGGCTATTGAGACTACGTGTCCTTTCTTCAGTATACCCGTAAATCCGAGGTTTGAGAGACCTACTTCGATGCGGCACATGATGTAGCCGACTACGTTCCCGTTTTCTTCGGCGACTATGAACGTTTCAGGGTATCTGCGGTACAGGTCCATGAAGAAAATGTCCGTGTAGTTTTCTGGAAGGCAAGCTTCATTTATGTGGGTTACACTGGTCAAGTCTTCTTTTTCGAATTTGCGAAGTTTGCGCGTGTTCTGCAAGTTTCTTCTACTCCGTCGTTGCCTCAGATGGATAATCGGGCGGGGTTTAAACGTGTTTCTAATCTAGCTGTTCGTTGTGACTATTGTCTCTTCGGGTGCTTTGACTTCTGGCAGAGTAAGGTTCCCATGTGGCAATGTCCATATCTTGCCGTTCTTGCCGGCAATGTCAAAAGCCAAGTTCAAAGCGTCGTTCACTGCTCTCGCTGTTTTCAGTTTGAAAACGTTTGCAGCATAGTAGTCTGGCATCGAGGAAACGACTATTATCTGAGCTTTTTGCAAGGCTTTTAGGTAGTAGTAAGCCTTCGACCCGCCGACGACGAAGTTGCGTTTTATCTCCCTCTCAACGTTCTTCAGATCGCCATACTTAACCATCCAATCATAAAAATCCTGGTTCCCATGACCTTCCCCCAACTCGGCGACGAGCACTATCACTCCGCCTCTCTTCACAGCTTCCAAAGCATTGTCCACGGCTTTGTAAGCTTGAAACAGGTTCACGTCAAACGGCTCTCCGCCTGCACTGACTACGACGATGTCTGCGCGGCGGTCAACTTGAATACGGTACATCTGGTCTACAAGCTTAACTCCTTCCAAGAACACTTGCTCCAGTTCACCCGCGAAAGCCCTGACGACCTCATGCTTGCTGTTGATGACGACGTTCAGGACGAAGTCCACTTTAGCCATCCTTGCAGCTTCAAGCATGTCTTCATGCACTGGGTTTCCGTTTAGGACACCGCTCTTCGCATTCGCATCCAGTAGCATGGCATGATTATGACGGACCGCTTCTTCACTCGCGATACCTGGCAGGATGCTTTTCCTTCCACCGCCGTAGCCCGCAAAATAGTGGAGACAAACATCGCCTGTCAGGATACGCACGTCGGCTCCTGCGAAAGTCCTGTTGATATGGACTCTTGTTCCGCGTTTCGTCGTGCCCACATTGACTAGGTCGGGAGCGCGTGAATCATGGTTCACTGTTTTGACGCGGCTCACGATACTCTCGCCCAGAAGCTTGACAACTTCGTCACGTGTAACTGGTCTGTGGATTCCGCAGGCAAAGATGATGGTGATATTCTCGTCTTTAACCCCGGCCACGTTTAGCTCTTCGAGTACTGTTGAAACCATCAGAGAAGTAGGCGCTGGTCTTGTGGCGTCGTCGACAACTAATGCCACTTTGCTTTCAGGCTTGACGATTTCGCCCAAACGTTTAGAGTTGAAAGGCTCTCTCAGGCTCCTTAGTATTTCGGCGTGAACGTCTGCAACGCCTGATTTCTCTTTAGGTTCAATGGACCCTAGAAAGTTACGCGTCGGAATTCGTACACACACTTCTGATTTGCCGTAGGGAAGCCAAGCATCGACCATGAACGACCACTCAGATATTGAACACGCTTGCAGAACCATTTAAGCCTTATCAACGAAGGACGCGCACGATGAAAGAAAGAAGATCAAGCTCAACTTCGCTGATCTGGTGCCAATCTCGCGTACCAAGGAACTAGTATACCCAGTTAATCCCGATCCTATGATGCCATTTTCCGGACGTGCGTCAACCCGATTGTTGGACAGTGAAATAGCGCAAGTTCTTTAAAACCTGACTGTGATAAGTACTGGCTATGAGGGATTGGTTGTGTCTATTGGAAAGAATCCTGGAAAGAATGAAGTCCTGTTCGTCTGGTTTAACCGTTATTCGGGAGTGACTCTTAAGACTCCGTCGAAGACATTGGTGATAGACCCCGTTGACGTCAAGCCTCGTGACTTCAAGCACGTGGATGCGATTCTGATTACTCATGAGCATTATGACCATCTGGACCAGTCTTTGGTCGCCGAAATGTACAAGCTGACCGAGTGCACCGTGGTGGCAGACCCCACTTCCACAAGAAGACTGCGCAACCTCATACCTCCAGACAAACTGATAGAGGCCGCTCCTGGTTCGGAAATCAAACTGGACAAAGTCATTGTCAGAGCAGAGAAGAGCAATCATCCTCCTGCAGCAACTCCTGTCTGCTACCTCATTACAAGCGAAGACGGCTTGAGGGTTTTTCACACGGCGGACAGTCTGCCGTATCCAGAGATGGCTCTAGTAGGAGAGGATAAGCTAGATGTTGTTTTCTGCACCGTGGGAGTTGCTCCTGGCGCTTCGCCTGAATCAGGCGTTAACATTGCCAGATTCACAAAGGCCAAGGTTGCCGTTCCCTATCATACAGGTTCGATTGCCGACCAGAAACGGTTTGCCGAGCTCATGAAGAAAGAACTGCCTAGGACAACGTGCCTGATCCCTGATACTGGCAAGATCTACCAAGTTTCAAGGAGACCGTGAATTCATTGCCTAGCACAAGAAGTGAAAACGTGAAAACTGAAGTCTGCAAGACATTGAACAAGATAGGTGCCTTGAAGTTCGGAGCATTCAAGCTTTCAAGCGGCAAAATCAGCCCTTACTACATTGACCTCAGGATTGTTCCCAGCTTTCCGGATTCTTTCCAAAGAATATGCGGTTTCTGCGTGGATTTCATACAGGACCAGATAGGTATAGACAAGTTTGAGAGAGTGGCAGGAATCCCGGTTGCAGGCATACCGTTTGCCTCCGTGATTGCTCACGGGTTGAAGAAGCCTTTTCTGTACATTCGGAAAGGAGTAAGCCTTCAAGGAAGAGAGAGGAGGATAGAGGGAATTATCGCTCCTGGAGACCGAATATTGCTCATTGACGACTTGATCACGACAGGACTGTCTCTGCAGAAGGCGAAAAAGGCCATTATGGCTGAGGGCGGAGTAATCAACGATGCGGTCGTGCTTCTAGACAGACAAGAAGACGGAAAGGAGAAGCTCGCACAAAATGGCGTAAAGCTTCATGCGCTACTAAGTGTTACCGAAGCAGCTGAAACGTTGCAGGAACTCGGAGCGATAGACGAGGAACAGTTCAGAACCATCCTGAAACAGGTTAAGAAAAGCCACAAATAGGAACTCGACAACAAGACGCGTGCTAGTCGTAGAATATTAGGCCTTGTTCTTCTAGTATCTCGTGGAGCTTATGCACGGCGTCATAGACATCTTGTTCTTTCTTGGCTCCTGTGCAGACGAGTTTTCCACTTGCAAACAGGAGTATGACAACTTTGGGCTCGTCCATCCGGTAGATCAGGCCAGGAAACTGCTCTGGCTCGTACATTGTCTTCTTAAGAGTATAGGCTGCCTTTTCAAGGTCGATCATCCCGCCAAGGCTTACTGATGCGACCATATTCTGGATCTTGAGCTCGGCCTTGCCAATCAGTATTATCCCACCCTTCTTGAGCTCCTTGACGACCTTCATCACTGCAAGGCGTGCCTCTTTCTCTGATTTCGCGCCTGTGCACACCATTTTCCCCGAGTTGAAAATAAGCGTGGCCGTCTTGGGTTTCTTAAGCCTAAAAACGAGACCGGGAAACTGCTCGGGACGGTATTCAACGCCTGGGTAGCTTTTTACAACAGCGTTTAAGTCGACTTTCTGGTTTACAGTGGCGGAGGCAACGACGTTCTCGATCTTTATTATGGCTTTGCTCTTGGGCATGTGACACCACTTCTCATCATCATAAGGCTTAAATACCGAATGACATTTCAGAGATGTCGTTATAAACTATATATATTTTTATGCTCGGCTCTGTCAAGTCCTTGACTGTCGCGTTTACGCTGTAAATTTTCGTCTGCCAATGGAATTGTTATAGGAATTGGTTTTCGTGGCATAACTTCAAAAGTGTAAACAGTTCCGTCGATTCCCCAGCCACTCATTATTCTTTTGCTTTTGTAGGACTCATCTTGAAAATAGACGACTGCGATTCTTTTGGTAGCGGTTAATGGTAGGTCGCATGTGTGTGAGTCAAAACCTTCGGAGCTTAGTATTTTCTTGCAGTGAGAACATTTTACTATCAAACACTATTCCTCTCATCATTTGTGACATCGCCAACGAAACCAGCTTTTCCGAATTTCTTTAGTGTTTCATGTAATTTTTGGTTCTCTTTCTCTAGTTTGTCCACTTTTTCTCTTAATTGCAGGTTCTGTTCTTGATATTCTTTGATTTGACTTGTCAGTTTCTGCTCTTTAAAGACTCCATGCGAGTATCCTAACTCTATGCACTCTAAAAGCTCTCGTGCAGCAGTATCTAACCTTCGATTTATCCCCAGTCGATGCCCTATATCATCCTTATATGATGAAGTAGCCGAAAGGTCTTTGAATGATTGATATTCAAACATGCAATTACCCATCAGGGTAGCCAATGTGCCTTGCTCTTTTTTTGCCCCTAGGTAACCTTGTGCGACAACTTTTTCCAGTTTTATGTTCTTCGCTTTAGGTGTTATAACTAGGTCTCCATCATGAATACGTCTAATGAAGTTCTCCACTCTGCTAATGACAAGACTCTGTTTTTTCATTTCATTACCTTGTTTGTTTTTCTGACTATGACGACTCGTTCGTCTTCTATTATTTCCATTCTCCAATCTAATTTGTCTCCCGCTTTCAAGTCAAGAAACGCAACTATGCCTTCTGGAACAGTTGCTCTCAAGGACGTTGTTCCTGTTTTTGCTATTCCAAGTGTGCTTTTTAGACTCATACCCTAACATCTCTACTTACCTATCTACCGTTCAGACGTATTTAAAACTATCGCCTTGTTGCTGTTCTCTCTACCGATAGACTTATATTCCTCTCTGCCTATATATGTATAGGTAGATGAAAAGGGCGATAGAAAATGAGCAAACAACTAACAACCTCAAGAGAAGAACGTGGTGAAGCAATCGCAAAACTTCAAAACCAAATACAAAGAGCAGACGAATTAACTTACACCGTGAAATCTCAATCTGGAAATGGCGAATACTGCGTCACCAAAGTTTGCGGAGAATGGCTATGCGAGTGTCCAGATAACAAGTATCGTCATGTCAAGTGCAAGCACATTTTTGCGGTTGAATTTTCAACCCAAATAAGAAAAGAAGTCCAGACTAACCGAGTTATCCAAGAAGTAAACGTTCAAAACTGCCAATACTGCGGTTCAAATAACCTCAAAAAAGATGGCATACGCAGAAACAAAGCTGGAGACATTCAGAAGTTCTATTGCCGAGACTGCCACAAATACTTCACTATCAACATTGGCTTTGAAAGAATGAAACACAATCCTCAAGCAATTACTTCGGCCATGCAACTGTATTTTAGTGGAGAATCGTTGAGGAACACGATGAAGTCACTTAGGCTCTTAGGCGTTGAAGTGTCTCATCAGACCGTTTACAATTGGATACGCAAATACACCAAACTAATGAATGAATATGTTGAAACGATGGAGCCAAACGTCTCAGACACATGGAGAGCAGACGAGTTATGGCTCAAAGTCAAGGGAAATATGAAGTATCTGTTTGCGGTCATGGATGATGAAACACGCTTCTGGATAGCTCAAGAAGTTGCAGAAACCAAAGACAAACACGATGCACGACAGCTTTTCATAGCTGCAAGGCGATTGATGGCTAAACAGCCAAAACACATCATCACAGATGGATTGCGAACTTATTCGGTAGCTAGCAGGTGCATTTTTCCGAAAGCGGAACATATTCGACACATACGAGTGCAAGGCGACAAGAACAATAACAAAATGGAAAGATTGAACGGAGAAATCCGTGACCGAGAAAAGACAATGAGAGGATTAAAGAAGAGACGAACTGTAATTCTCTCGGGTTATCAACTGTTCCACAACTATATCCGACCACATGAAGGGCTAGATGGAAAGACTCCTAGTGAGGCTTGCGGAATAAAGATCGAAGGAAAAAACAAGTGGCTGACTCTGATACAAAATGCAAGTGGAAAAACGTCATAGGGAGAACCTAGACGCTTGAGGTTATGCCTTCAGTTAATATTCATTCCCTCAGAAATAATGGCAACAGAAATATCGTACAAATGTGATGCAAGCGATCTGACAAGCGCGTGGTATGATCATGTGAACTTATATGACACAAGAATCTTGCTCTTATGGGCTTTGACAAGCATTTCTACTACTGCCTCCATTGTTCCGCATCGATCATCCAGAACCTTTCCAATCTTGATGAGCATCTTTCCGACTTCATTGATCGGTTCCTTAGGAAAGACTGACTTCTCCTCCTTTATCATGTCCGCCATCCTTCTAGTTAAGAGAGATGAGGAGATGGCCATCGTCGAAAGAGCAACAAGCAAAATGTAGTCCTTTTTCTCTTCACCGTAAGCACGGTAACACTGCTTCACCAAATCGAAAAAGGGTTCTGCAACTGGGTCAAAGTCTTTTCCATCCCAAGTCTCTAGTTCATTTCCAAGTTTGAGAATATTATCTTTGAGAGTTGCGGGCATCACACTTCCTCCATGATTCTCAGAACAGCGCTTAATGTTGTTTGTGGTTGATCGTGATATAAATACGATCTGAGGAAAAAGATGAACGTGATCAGGCAGGCCAATAGGACGCCTACTGATGGAACGCTGAGAGGATTCATTGCAAACATCAACCCCGCTAAGTAAACAGGAACCTTGTTCTGCTGATGGTTCAACCAGACACGAGACTTCAAGTTGGGGTCTTGGTCAAGAAGCAATTCATCCAAAAGCCTAGCAGTTATCCCCAAGTGCTCGCAGATCTCGTTTCTCAGAGCATGATCTCTTTCGAAAAGTGTCCTTAAGAGTTCAAGGTCCACTTGCTCGCCCACAAGAATCTCTTTTTCTATCAAAAAAGACATCGCTTCTTTTAGAGGGACTCCAGCTTTTTCAGCGAGATAACTCACGGTCAAGCCTTTGCTCCGCTGTCTCGCGAACTCCTCAGAATGCTTTTCAAGTTTCTCTCTTTCTGGCAAAGCCTGCATGTATATCACTATGCTTGTTTGATTTATTTGTTGCGTAAGCCTTATGAGGTCTTCAGATTTATGAATTCCTGCTTCATAGATCTCAAATCCCTGATGAATATGCCTTGATCAAAAGATATACTTGTCGGATTATTGGAACTTAGGAGACTGCGTACTCTAGTTTTTAGATTGAACAGTTTCGCACAACTTGCTCCATCTTTCCATCGTTTCTGCTCTATCACATCTGATACGTATCTCGCAAGAACATTCTCTACTGATTTCTCCAAATCAAAGAAACAGATCGTTGAAGAGAAACTTCCAGTTATTTCGCTCGCAAATTTATGTCTCTTTTCAATCGTCTTGATAAGAGCGTCAATGAAAGAGTCTGGGTGATCTCTGTGAATTTCTGCTAGGTAGCGGAAAATTGTTACGATTTTTTGTCGTTGATTCGGATCAACATGTATCAACGTCTTCCATATTTGCGAATCCATTGAAATGATGTAACTCAGATGAAGACTACATCCCAACGTACAGACATGCATGTCCGCATGTTCTAGTGCTATATTGTTCTCATCTTTTCGATACGTGCCGATTGATGTCAATTGAGTTGTTGAAACACAGTTCTGCAGAGCTTTCACTTGTCTTGATGTGAGTAGAATGACCGAGGGAAACCTGTACCAGTCCTTAGAAGTCGAAACATTGCCAAGTTGTTGTTCTAATTCAATCAGAAAATTTAGATTTGACCCCTCCAGATTACTTGTGATTTGTCGGATTAGTTCAGATTTTTGCTCATGTGTGGCGTCAATGAAGCTGAAACCTTTTCCAGTCTTTGCGATAGCAAGAAGAGCTGTATGCAAATTGAGGGAATTACGACCTTGATATTCATCATACTTGGATAGTTCAAGTAACACATCATTTGGAATTACCACTGATGCGATACTGGATAATGAAGCTAGTTCTCCAATTTCACCAAGGGTTATGAGGAAATTGGTATCAAGGATGTAAGTGAGGCTGTTTGACAAGACATATCCTCAAGTTAGAGAGCGTATGGATATTATAAATGGTATTCTCGATTATTATAACTATGCTATCCGACGGTTTTTTACAGGGAAACGAATCCGATAGAGACTTTGCAGTACCTTCAGAATGCACAACAGACGAAAGTTTACATGGAGATGAAACAGCCACAGACTTGACAGCACCTTATGCTCACGATGTTGTGCTCGTTGTAGTACTGTCTGTGGAATCTGAGGTTGCTTGGCTGCCTTGCTGTTCCGACGCAGTTTCGGACTTCTTGCTTCTAAGGGCTGGGAGTAGAAGTTCTATGATGACGAGGATGATGATGAGCGTGATTATCAGGTAAACCCCTGAAGAGTTCCGCATGAAAAGGGCAAGGTGTCCGACCCACGGGATCCTGAGGATGACTTTGCCGATTACCTGGGCCGCGGGGATCGGCTGGTCTGGACCAGTGTTGCCGTCGCCTTTAGTTACGAAAGAAATGATTCCATCCTGTGTTCTCTTCTCTATGGCTCTGTGGACTATGAGTTCATCGCCGTAGCTTTGATGGAAAACGATTATGTCTCCGTCAGGGTAAGGCGCAGCCTTGATGTCTGAGACGTTTATACCCTCGACTACGATGAGGTCGCCTACGTGCAGTGTCCGTTCGAATGGGTGGCTCCAACCGTCACAGTATGGTCCAGGCAGTAGGCACATGCTTCCTGAAGCTACTGCAAGCATAGGGTAGTCTGTGTTCAGTATTGCTCGTGAGCCGTACCAGAACCCGATGACTATGGCTATTACGAGGAGAATCATTACGGCTGTTTGTATGTACTCGTTTTTCCAGAGGCGCTTGAATGTAGACGTCAACAGCTTTCCTTCTTTGGCTTGGTGAATAGAACATGGGCTGCTTTAAAACTTACCGTTCTGACGGTCAAAAAGAGGGGGAGGGGAGCGATGCGTTGCTTTTAGTGTCTAGATTTTCTTCTTGCTTAGGACTTCGCGGAAGGGTTTGTGGCATTTTGGACAGTCGAAAAGTCCGATTTCGAGTTGTGTCCTCTTTCCTGCCTTATCCGGTCGGCCCGCCATCTTCCACGTTTTCCTTGGTCGCGAAACGTCGGTTTTACATTTTGGACATTTGGCCATTTAGTTTCCTCCAATCATCCTGATATCCATGGTTTCTCCTGATGGTGGATAAATAACTTTCCATTGGCCGTTCCTTGTCAGGGGGTATCCTGAGAGTTAAAGTTGTAGATGATTGTTTGTCTCTGAGCTCGTGCAAAACGCTTTTACCTTCCGTTTTATGCTTATTTGTGGCTGTATCGAGGTCTCGTTGGCAGTGAAGGATTCTTCTGAGAATGTTTTTGAACTGCTGGTCAAGCCTGTTCGGAGACTAGTTGAACAGAGGGGATTCTTGAAGCCGACTGAGCCGCAGCAGAAGACCATTCCGCTCGTGCTCGCAGGCAAGAACGTGCTCCTGATCTCACCAACGGCCACAGGCAAAACTGAAGCTGCTTTCCTGCCTGTCTTGAGCGCTTTGTTGCAGCAGCAAGGTGAGCCTGGGATTAAAGTTTTGTACATTACGCCTTTGAGGGCTTTGAACCGGGATATGCTTGAACGGTTTGAGTGGTGGTGCAACAACCTTGACATCAAGTTAGCGGTCAGACACGGAGACACCGAGACGAAGGAAAGGGTGAGGCAGTCTCGGAGCCCGCCTGACATTTTGATTACGACTCCTGAGACCTTGCAGGCTATTTTGTCAGGGTGGATTATGCGGCAGCATCTGCAGAGGGTTCAATGGGTGATCGTGGATGAAGTGCATGAGATGGCTGACAGCAAGCGGGGAAGTCAACTGGCGTTGGCGCTTGAGCGACTACGGGGCATGATAGGCAGGGATTTTCAGATGATTGGCTTGTCGGCAACCATCGGTAGTCCGGAGAAAGTTGCTCGGTTTCTTGTGGGCAACGGCCGAAGCGTGGAGATTGTGCGGGTGCCAGTGGCGCGTATAATGCGTTTGAAGATTCTGTTTCCAACGCCTGACGATGAGGACGTTCGACTCAGTACGCGACTTTACACGCATCCGGAGGTTGCGGCCAGGCTAAGGATCATTAAGGATTACATCAATCGACATAAGTCGGTTTTGCTGTTCACCAACACTAGAGCAGTTTCAGAAGTCCTGGCGAGTAGGTTCAAAGTCTGGGACATCAATTTTCCCGTGTCTATCCATCATGGTTCCTTAGCAAAGCCTTCCCGCCTGGCTGCTGAAAGGGGACTGAAGAGCGGCGAACTGAAGGGCTTGGTGTGTACAAGCTCGCTTGAGTTAGGCATCGACGTTGGCAGCATCGACATGGTTATCCAGTACATGAGCCCAAGACAAGCGACAAGACTCATTCAGCGCGTAGGCAGAAGCGGTCACAGCATAGGTCGAATCGCTGATGGAATCATCGTTACTATGGACTCTGACGACACACTCGAGACTCTGGCCATCGCGAACAGAGCATTGAAAGAGGATTTGGAGCCTGTTCAAATTCCGCCCAAACCGTACGATGTTCTGTCCCACCAAATCGCCGGCCTGTTAATCAAGAACAAGCGACTGAGTTTCGACGAAATCCGCGAATTGTTTGGGAAGGCATACCCTTACGAGGATTTGACACTGGAAGACATAGAGAAAGTCCTGAAGTACATGCATCAGAGGTTTCCACGGTTAGCATGGGTTTCCTTTGAGGATGGCGTTGTGCTCAAGCCGAGGCAGACGAAAGCCTTGTTCGAATACTATTTTGACAATTTGTCGATGATTCCTGAGGAGAAACAGTTTCTGGTCATTGATGAAACGACTGATTTGTCCGTCGGCGTCCTGGATGAGGCGTTTATGGCTGAGTTCGGAAAGCCTGGCACGAAGTTCATTATTCGCGGGTCGCCGTGGGTCATCGAACATGTCGGTGAGGACAAGGTGCACGTTAAGCCTATTGACGACCCGAGCGGAGCTATCCCAAGCTGGATCGGGGAGGAGATTCCTGTGCCTTTTGAGGTTTCGCAGGAGGTCGGGATGATCAGGGGCTACGTTGAAGAACAGATGAGGGACGGAGTTCTGCCCAGAGAGATTGCCTCGAAACTGGCCGAGAAGTATCCCGCGGACAGCGACGTCATTCTGCGCGCTTTGGCTGAGACCGTTGAGCATGTTAATTGTGGGTTTCCTGTTCCTTCGAACCGTCGAATCACCGTCGAAGACTGGGGCGAGTTCGTTCTGATTCACGTCAACTTCGGATCGCTAACGAACAGGGCGCTGGCTCAGTTGTCAGGCCAGCTGATCAGCGAAAAGCTAGGGTTTACGGCAATTGTGCAGCATGACCCATACAGGATTTTCGTGCAGACGATGGGCTCCTTAAACGCTGAAGGCGTCGTGCGCTTGTTCGGTGAGATGGCAGAGTTGTCCGCCCAGACCGTGAAAGACAGTTTGATTTTGGCGACTGTGAAGACTGGACTGTTCAAGAGAAGGATGATTCATGTTGCGAGACGTTTCGGGGCTCTGAAGAAGTGGGCGGACTTCAGCAGTGTGAGCTTGCAGAAGTTAGTGAAGAGTTTTGAGGGAACGCCG
>Ga0315277_10003930_pt1 | contig 19964 bp, 32 predicted proteins | sample YL17G05_15_MG_FD_203695 | JGI IMG/M metagenome (GOLD analysis project Ga0315277, IMG submission 203695) | Sediment microbial communities from Yellowstone Lake, YNP, Wyoming, USA - YL17G05_15 | ecosystem: Environmental > Aquatic > Freshwater > Lake > Sediment | place: USA: Wyoming | collected... | reverse complement strand
TGGAAAGCCTTGGACGATGATTCCCTTTTTAAAACTTAATAGGTTCAATTGACAAGAACAGAAGGAGAAGAGAACGCGAATGAGCGGTTATCCCGAACCAATCCACTTCCTTAATTTGTCTCAATGGTTAGCATCCGCGCTCGGAGTATCCGAATTGATCGGAGAGTTTTTCGCTTCTTTGTTGATCGTCGGAATCTTCGTTGTTATCTGCATGGTTCTTCGATCTCAATTGGTTATCGTCCTAACGGGAGGACTTATGGTCTTGATGAGCTTGACGGCGATCGGATGGATTCCTTATTATATATGGATCGTCATCGCCGTGTACGTCGCGATCTCTTTCGCTCGGAACTATAAAGGATTGTTTTGACCATGGCCGACGTTCACATCAATACGAGTCTTTACGCGCTCCTCTTATCGACCGTCATGTTTCTCAGCGTCTTCGTTCTGGTTGTGAGACTGATTCCTCCCGAAGCGTACAATCCTTATAAAAACTACAAGGAAAGTTATCGACCGACGGACTTCGGAGCGGAATCAATCAATGCTTTTTCCTATACGGCGAACTTCACTCTCGAATACAAGTGGGATTCCACTCTTGTTATGTTCAACGACACGGAGATTCACTTTCAATGGTATTCGGCGACGCTCTTCACTAATGAACAGAACGCTTCAATGATAAACATTCATCATTTTCAATGGTCATGGTGGATATGGCCAACACATGAAGGATTCAAATCGATTTCCGCTCCCGATTTCGATCATCAAACGGGACACGGGACGGGAACTCCGTCTTTCTCTCCGAATTGGTTGATGTTACATTATGACAACAAGACCGATACGGCGACGTTCTCCGCTAAATGTGACCATCTCACTCTCAAGCTCACGTTTACGTCGAACTCTTCGGGATATACTCTTCCTTCCGCTCTCCAAAATCTTCAACCGATACACGTTATATCGAATTGGAACTTTGACTTCTCGGCCATGGGTTCGAATATATGGAGTATTCTCGCGTCCGTCCTCAGTTTTCAAGCGATTATGACCGAGAGCATAATGGTTAATGTGGTTTTGAACTCCTTGGTCTCTCTTCCCGTTTGGGTTAGTGTCGCGTACATCCTTTACAGAATCGTGACGGGATTGATTCCCTTCTTGTCGGGAGGTGGAGGAGATTGAAGCGTCTCATTCTCCTCCTTCTCATTCCCTTCATTCTCGCTCCGATCTTCGCGTCGATTCCGCTCTCTTTTTCCGAGATCACGTATGGTTCATTCACCATTAATCCGCTCGAAGACACTTGCGTCAAATCAAACGCTCCAGATACTCAAGCGTGGTATTCTTCCGCTGATCTTCAACTTCTCAACACGACTCTCGGCGACTCTATCGGATATTACAAGTTCAACATGACGACCGAATACGTCGGAGAGATCACCATTCAAACCGCGCTCCTTCGATGGTATATGTCACACTTGGATTTCGGTTCAGTCGGAACGGTGATTAATGTTTGGAACACTAACAACGAGACATGGTTCGACCATAACATAACGTACAACAACGCTCCTCCGCTCGACATCATTGAAGTTTATGACACTCTCTCGACCTCGACTCCTCAATACTATTCTTTTTGGATTCCATCCTCGGACAACACAACGCAAGGACTCGGAGCGATTCAAGACGCTTATGACAACAACATAACTCGAACTTTTTGTCTCGGATTCTACTTGTGGGACACGGGAATGGAATGGAGTTCGACGGATTCCGCAACACATAAACCGACTCTAACGATCGCATATCAGAAGACAAGCGAGTCCGAAGATACTCAAGATCGGCCTTCACTCAATCAACCGACCATGTACAGCTTAATCTTTTACGCGGAACAGGACGCACTTGTCGAACTTCAACTTCCTTCAACGAATTTCGGGACGGACAACATCTCTCAGATTCAAGAGATGAGCGGAGTCGGTTATCGCGCGTATATGTATCTCAAGTTCAATTTTACGACTCCCGATCGTATCAACGGCGACGCGAATACGGAAGGGTTCACGACTCTCGGAGTCAATTGGATCGCTCAATCGATCGTGTTTAAACAGTATTGCCAATTCGTTCCCGAAGTGTCTTTCCAAGGATGGAACGTTCTCGAAGGGATTCCTAGAGCGAACGAAACCTCTTGGAATCAAACGGGAATCACTTGGAACAATCGTCCGAATCTCCGAGGACGTATCACGGAGTCTCAATTCATCAATGCGATCGGATGGAAAGGATACGATCTCGCGTTCGAAGAAAATTACATTCGCTTTTCAATGTCGAACGGATATACTTATTCGATCGTTCATAAAGTCGATGATCGGATTTCAAGACAAGTCTATCAAAATTGGATAATGAGCGAATGGAACGCGCTCGTCCCGTATATTGAGATGGTCGTCTTCACCGAACCTCAAGCGTTCGTTACAACGACCGCGCTCACTTGGACGACCGCTCCGAACTATCTCGCGAGGTCTTGGACGTTGACTCCCTTCATCGCTGGACATCTTCTCTCGGCCATGATCTACACGGTCACGGTCGTCCCGATTTCCTTCTTGTTGAAGAAGGGAGGAAAAGGAGACTTCATCAAGTGGACGATCATCATAGCGAACTTTGTGTTCTTGACTTTGTTCGCTTATGTCGGATGGTTGAATCCGTACTTCTACATTATTCTGTTGATCTTCACCATCTTACTTCTTGGAGGAGTGTTGAAACGATGAACAAAATCAAATTTCTCCTCTCAATCTGTCTTCTCTTCTTCTTGATCGTCTCATTTATGAGCTTCCGCGCTCCGACGGTCAAAGGAGACGAGTCGAGATTGTATTATTATTCGGGACTCAACGGACTCGACGACACGGATGTTAATTATCACGGGAACGTCTCATCGAACCTCTTTCATAAACAAGGGAACGCTTCTCTTCTTGTCGAAGTGGACGGAGACGCTTATATCAATGTCGCGAACTCTAGCGTCGTCATTCCTTATGTTCCTCCTCCTCCGAGTCCTCCATATTTTAACGATCTTACTTGTTTCGGAATCTATGCGTATTTCTCGATCGAGAGCGCGTGTCCGACGATCTTTATTTCATGGTTGAACGCTTCGGGAGGATCGCAAGTCGGATTCCGCGAACACCTAGAAGACCTTGACGGAACTCCGACGATGGTCATGTCAACTTTTTACACGGACGCTTTTGTCGGGAACTTGTATTATGACCTCGGCGAATACGGATACACGCTTGAGAGTCTCGCGGGAGCTTGGCATTGGTATGAAATCGACGTTTGGTCTCTCGATCCTCCACTCTTTGACTTCTACATTGACGGAAACAACGTCAATATGTTATGGGGAGGAGGAATCAATCCGAGCGATCCGCATACTTGGGGTATGAGTGTCGCTTTTGCGATGAGTTCATATCTTGAGAGTTCAACGGGAAATCTCTTTTACGACTATTTTCGCTTCTACGAGGGAGAAGAATTTCCTCCTTGGTTGATCGGAACGGCCTATAATATTCAAGTGACCTCGACTCCGATCGACGCTTCGGTTAAATGGGATTGGGATGAAGTGTTGATCTATACTCTTCCTCACAACTTCTCCGCTTCTGCGGGACTAAATCACGCGTTAAGCGCGACGGTTGAAGTGAGCGCGAACGTCTCGACAAGATACTTATTTCAAGGATGGAGTATTGATGGATCGCCGAATGTCAACACGTCGAATCCACTCGTCTTCTTTCCGATCGCCGACATGACGTTTCAAGCCATCTATTCTCCGAAGGAAATTCCAGATTGGTCGAGAGTATGGATGAACTTCGGGATTGGTTTGATCGGATTGATGATGATGTTTCTCTCGTGGTTTGTCGGTTATTGGATTCATAAAGAAGGCGACACTCCGAAGGCCGTTCTCGTCGCGTTCGTCATGTTCCTCATCGGATACGGACTCTTCACCGTTCTCCTCGGAGGTTAGGAAGCGGAGTTTTAATATAGAGAGCAACACACAAGAGACACGGAGGATCGTTCTTGATATTTCCGATTGTTTTGTCGAGCGCGTCCGACTTCTTCACCGAGCTTCTTTATGGAGGAGGATCGTGGTTATACCTCTTCATCATTCTCGCGATCGCGTTCCTCGTTACATGGAGAGTCTTTTGGTTCTCCATTATCTCGATGGTCGGAACGATCTTTATCGCGCTCCAATATATCGAGTATGCTCAAACGAACGGATGGACGAATGATCTAGTGTATAAAGTGATTCTTCTGTTCTTCTCAGCGATGATCTTCCTCTATGTCTTCGCTCAATCAATAAAAAGGGATTGACATGAAGAAGATTCTCACTTGTTTTCTTGCGCTCTGTATCTCTCTCGCTTTTCTTCCCGCTCTTTTGACTCCTCCCGTCCATGCGATCGGCGAGAATTGGTTGTCGGAATGGACTTATCGGAAGTCTCATCTCGTAACGAACTCTACGGGAGCGGGAGTGAACTATCAAGTCCGAGTCACGATCAAGAACAGTACGAACTCGGATTCAGGAGATACGGTTTGCATCAACAATAAAATGAGAGCGGATTTTGGAGACATCCGCTTCACAGCGAGCGACGGATCGACTCTTCTTTTCTGTTGGAACGAGACGTTTTATTCGGGACTGAATGTCACGGTATGGATTAAGATCACGGACGATCTCTCAAGCGCGAACGCGACGATCTATCTCTATTATGGGAAGAGCGACGCTTCTGCTTATTGGGATGGTGATGCTACGTTTGTATTTTTTGATGATTTTAGTGGATCGAGTGTGAATAGGACTAAGTGGGAGAATGTTTATGGTAGTCCTGTTGTTAGTAATGGGTTGTTGGATATTACCTCCATTGGCAGTAATGAGGGTTTGATGAGTAATTGGACTACTTACGGTAATTTTAGTTATAAAGCGTTTCGTATGCGTCAGAGTGTTGTGGCTTGGAAAACTGCGATTATTGGTGGTTTTTCGAGTGATCTGAATGGTGGTGTTGGGAGTGGTGTGTGGTGGATTGGTTATTCATTAAATGTTTCTAGGGTTTTGTCAGCAAATACTACGAGTTACAGTTTAACGAGGGTTAGTGATTCTGTTGCTGGTGGGTGGCATAATTATGATATTTTGTGGAATAGTACGCGGGCTGAGTATTATAATGATGGGAATTTGACGGCTTTTACTTATCCTAGTGGGTATATTTGTAATGTTGCGAAGCCTGTGATGTTGTATTGGTATTATTCTGTGACGGGTGGTTCGTTTTTGACGGATTGGTGTTTTGTTCGTAATTATGTTGGTCCTGAGCCTTCTCACAATAGTTGGGGAGCGGAATCGAGTCAACTCTACTATGATCTTTCCAAGACGGGAACAAATTCAACGAACAGCGTTTCCACTTGGCTCTTCTATTCTTTTTGGTATTCGATTGCTAACAACTTGTCGGGATTCATCTTCTCATTCAATGGGAGTTCAAGTCCTGTCAACGATACATGGATTCCCTTTCCAGATGTGAACAATTCATGGTCAAACGCGACAAAGACTATCTCGAACGGAGCGGGAACTATTATCGCGTGGCAAGTTTTCGCGAATGATAGCATGAACATATGGACAACTCTTCCATTTCAATACGCGACGGTCTCCGCGACGATCTTTTTCTATTGGAAAGGAGATGGCCAACTTGAGCGAAATGGAACTCTCCTCGCGAACGGAAGTTCCTCCACATATAATGAGTTGAATTTAGGTCTCGAATTGTGCGCTCTTCCGAACGGAAATCGATCATATCTCAACTTCACGTATTCATACGGATTTTCGATTGAGAATCCCTTCAATATGTCAGTTGTTAATTCGACGGCGATATGGCTTTATTTCGGTCTCGTCTCAGAAGCTCCTCCCTCGGTTGATGAGTCGGCGACATATCTCGGAATGGGATTAATTATCGGTCTCGCTCTTTGTGTGATCGCTTTCGCCTTATCAAAAAAGTAGAAGATTGAAGCCTTCTCCATTCTCCTCTTATTTCCGATCTCCTCAGTCTCTCCGCGTACAATCGCGTTCGAATGGATGTGTTATCGGCCATTCGGTTTTGTGATCTGGATTCTTCGGGACGAACTCCGCTCCGCACTCGTTACAATGCCATTCGTCGAGGACGCGATTGATTGAAGAGTGAGGACATCGCGTCGGATCGGGACGCTCGACTTCCCTCTTTTCAACGACAAGAACCATCTCAAATCTCACCTCCGCAAAAGTGACAAGAAGAAATACACGCAAAACAAAAACATGAAGGATACTCCGAGAATCCCGAAGGCGACACGGACATTCACGTTCATATTTCACCTCTCAACTTGTATAATTTGACGATGTTCTCTCCTCGCGCTTTTGAAAGCTCGGACATAACCTTGTCTTGAATTTCTAGAAGGTCTTCGATCTTCGCGATCTCTTCCGCGACGGGATTGAAGTGAAGTCCGACTTTCTTCACGAGTTCGATTTCTTGGACTCGTTCTCTCAATGTCATTCCTTGATTCACCTTGAAAGAACCGTCCGTTCCGCACTTAATAAACCATGTCTTTGAACTGTTCAACACATCAACGCAAAAATGGACGCCGAACTGTATTTGTGTTGTACAATTACCGGCGGTGAGCTGAGCCAAAACTCCATCATTTGAGAAAAGTGTCCATGCGAAGTGTACAACAGTTCGAGCGACAAGTGTTCAACACTTCAGGAAGATAGAAAAAGGAGGAAGCTTATTTCATCTTCTTCCGTAGTATGCCGAGCGCGAGGTATGACACGAGAGCAATAGTCCATATCGCAAGAAGGATCGACATCGTCGGAGGATAAATCGAGATCGTCCACATGATCGCGAAAACTCCGAGGAATACGGACGGGAGCGCATACGCGAGAATCAATTCGATAAGTATTTGGTTTTGAATGATTCTCTTCGGTTTCTTCCGAGTCCACGCTTCGATACTTGCGACATGATCGTCGGTCATGTTTTCATCTCAAAGAAGGTCTTGCCACGCGAACCATATCCAGAATGTCGCGCTCACTAAGAAGGAAGATGAGAGAATCAAAGCGATTCTTGTTCTCGTCTCTTTTCTCCTCCATCATTCTCTTGTCGGTTTAAGGATTTAAGACTTCGGAGGTTCAATACTAGAAGAAGATTCTAGGTTGAATGTCGAGGAGAAGACGGAGTCCCTCGGCAAAACACGATCTAGAGGTGAATCATGGAATCGCACTTCAACCGAGTGACTCCGTCCTTGATGTCTTTGTCGGGAGCGGGAATATATGTTTTGTTCTGAGATGGAATCTTGTTCTAGAACGCTCGTCTATCTCATCTTAAATAGTTGAAGAGAGAAGGAAAGAGACGAGGAGAATCGTGGAATTGAAGGACTTAAGAGACCTCGGAAGAGAACTCGCGATCGCGAATGTCGAACGCGCGAAGATCAAGAATAAGATTTTGAGAACTCATCTCGGTCTTCTCCGAGAAGAATTGAAATTTGTCAAGAAGGAGAACAGATCAACATGACAAAAGCTCAACATTGGCTAATCGTCTTTTTCTTCCTCTTTGGAATGGCTTCTATCGGAGTCTTCCTTATGGAGTATGGAACAACTGAGAATGTCTTCTTGTCTCTTGGAATGGCAATCAGTCTCGTCTCCTCCCTTTTGGCGGGACTTTTAATCGTGTATTTAGCGTCAAGAACGGAGGGTTCTTGAAGATGAATCCCGAAGAGAAGAAGTGTCTATATGTTAAGAAGGGACGTTGTGGAAAACCGACGGAATCAACCGATCTTCAATGTCTCTTTTGTATCGGGAGCGGTCTAAGTTATGCGACGATCATGCTTGTGAGATTGATCTCGTCGGCGACGATGAAGATTGAAGACGCTGGACATCTTCTCGATGCAATTGATAGAATCGATCGCTTCCTCGATGGATACAACGGTCTCGTTCGAGAAAAGTTTCTCTCCAAGGAAGAGTATAAAGAGATGGTTCAAGCGTTCGGGAATATGGACAAAGACGATATGAACCGAATCAAAGAACACTTTAAGATAGGCAAGGTAGATTGACATGAACCTTCTGAACTCAATTGTCCCGCAATACTACAACTATCTTCCTCTCGCCGTGATCGTTGTTTTCGAATGTATCGTCATAGTCGTCGAAATAATGGCCTTGGATATTTTATGGAGAAACAAGTTCATCCGAAATACATTGATTAAGGAAGACCTCGGTTTAAAGGTCGGAGTGATCGCCGTCATTATCGGGAATCTTGTGACGTTCATAATCGGAATAGTGATCTATGTTCTGATTGGAGGAAGTCTTTGATGAAGCTCCAAGACGTATGGAACAAATATCGGGAATGGAGTCGAAGACATCAAGATTTCTGTTCAGGTCTCACTCTCACGGGATTCGTTCTCATCCTTCTCGGATTAATTCTTCTTCTCGCGGGAATCTGAATGAGTCTCAAAGAACGTCGGAATAAATGGCGAGATCGCGCTCGCCGTGTCTCGAATTGGATTGATAATGTCCATGATGAGAAGAAGAGATTATTCCGATACTTGAAATATTTGACCTTCCCGATCGTCCTCATCTTTGTCGCATTGATGGCCTTCATCTATACTTGTATTTGGTTTATCGAGCGCGTGAGCGATTTTCTTGAGTGGATGATCTCTTGAAGGACACGATAGTTCTCCATCTTATGAAATATGCTTTCTTGACTCCCGTGAGACCGTATCTCCATTGTGCAGAAACCTTGTACGATCAAATCAAGAAGGGAAAGAAGACGATTGAATATCGGAAAATGACTCGGTATTGGATTAAGAGACTTTGTTCTCGCGTTCCTTGGAAAACCGATCATCGACGTTCACGAGACATGACCTCAACATTAAAAGTCCATCATGTTTGGTTTGTTGAAGGTTATCCGAAGAACAGTCTTCCGAGACTTGAAGCGGAGATCATAAGTCTTCGCTACAATCCGTATGGTCTCGGTCAACTTGAAATACACTTCGCGAATGTTAAGGAAGTGACGTGTCTCGGAATGTTAAGGAGTGACGTGTCTTGAAGAGGATCGACTTATCTCTTCTTGACGTGATCGCTTCGGAATATCAACGTCGAAGAACTACACGAGAAGGTCTCAAATAGCCTAGACTTGACGACTCGAAACATTGAGGTGTTAAGGGAATGGTCTTGAAGCGAGGATGTTATATCTTCTTTGATGACACAAATGATCCTGAGATGATATGAAAATTGACCGTAAGGTTTTTTGGGGTTTTATGATGGTTAGCAGAGCAGTGAGATATTCTATTTGTAAGGCTATGAGAGAACTTTTGCTGGAGTCTAGAGGTCATCATTGTGAGGAATGTGGTTCTGAATTTCATCTTGACGTTCATCATAAGCGATATAGAGTTCCTTGTAGAATGAGCGATTTTATCGTTTTATGTGAAACTTGTCATAATAATCAAGATCATAAACGAATAATGGAGGTGAAAGGACATCATGTCAAAGAAGAATAAGAAGGGTGAAGTTATTCGGAATTGGGGACGATACAAGAGGATCGGGAACATCAAAAGCATATTGATTCTTAACGTGACGAGTCGAGGAGATAGTCTATGCGTCATTATTCCGAAAGATGTCGTTGATGTATCCGCGATTCTTAGTGGAGACAAGCTTCGCGTTTGGCTTCTAGATCATTATCGCGAGAGACGGGATGAAGATGAGGAAGAGGAACAAAAGGAAGACTCGATTCCGAATCATTTTTGAATCTTTTGTCTTTTCGGAAGTCCTTTCACGTCATAAAGGAATCGGATAAACCGTTCTTCCATGACCGTCGAATGAAGCTCGTGACTCGATTCATATTTCCAAAGATCAACAAGCCAAACGGGAGCTTTACGCGGAATCACTCTCGACTTCTCCACGAGCGCGAAGAGGAAGGAGAGATTTGAACAATCACTCGTCTTCTCGGATGTCCTCGTCCACTCGACATGAGATTCAGAAACAATAAACATTCTTTGTGATCTGTTTGAGAACATCCTCCCGAAAGAGAACACGCTCTAAAAACGGGACAATCAGGATCGGACATCGTTCTTCTCTCCTTGATCGGAAGCAAGCAATTTCTTATAGAAACATTTTCCAGAATAGTAACACGTCTTTGTTCCTTGCGTCTTGTCTCGACAAGGTTTCGAGAATTGACAAGCTCCCGTGATTGTCTTCGGTTGATTGATTGGCCTTTCTTCCCTAGATGGCCGTAGATTGAGAGCTTGACTCATCGATTATTCTTCCTCGGAGCATAGCAGTTCGGACACTTGGAGAGATCGCGAGGATATAGAGTCCCGCAATATTGACATTCGACTTCTTCGGGAGCGGGAGGAATCGGATCGAAGTTCGTGACTCGATATTCGATGGTCTCTCGATGTTCTTCTTTCATTCCAGATTCAGAATATCCGAAGTTGCTCAATTGTTGGATTGTTTTGTCGCTCAAATATTGGATTATTTTGTATAAGATCGGGACGGCGAGTCCGAGGATCGCGAAGAGGAAGAGCGTGTCGATCAACGGTAAATCACCACGTCCTCCGCGCTTTGACACTTCGGACATTCAACGAGTCGAGCTTGATTGATAGTCGGACTCGATTGAAACACGGTCATGTCGGTTAGGCATAAGAACGCGAAGCGATCACGTCTCAGTCTCGGTTCGTTCGGGACTCCTCGTCGGATCGGTTCTTTCGAATCGTCGATACTCTCGACGATCTTCTTCTTTCGAGTTCTCCGACTTCTTTTCCGAGTTCTCCGCTTCTTCATACTCTCATCTCGATCGTTCTTTCTTTTCCGCATGATCGACAAATATATCGAATGATGAGAGAGAGGTCTTGTCCCGTCGCGATTCGCCGTCCCTTGCGTTCGATTTCCTCCATTGTGTGACCACATTTACATTCGGGAGGATGAGGACTACTCAAGCTCTCATCTCCGACTCTTTCACGTCATACGTTCCTCCCTCGACGAGAACCTTTTGAGCGTAGTCTCGGACGTTCTGTTGAATCTTCTGGAATCGGTGAGACCTTTGAGTCAAGCTGAGATAGTGTTTCTTGATAACGTCGATCGCTAACCATCCGCGTCCCATTAATCCGATTCCTTCGTTTTTGCCGAGGTATTGTCCCGCGACGACTTCGAGAGGGACTCCCGCTTCCCATAGCATATTGACGTGTAGCTTGTCGGCATCGTGGCAACGGATCGTCGAGAACTCTTTCATCAAGGACGGATCGATTTGTCCTCCATATTCTTCCGCGAGGAGTCTTCGAAGCATAGCGTAGATTTTGTTAAGTTCGTCATATCCTCCAAGAAGGAATTTGTCGTCGGTCGGTCGTCCTCGTTGAATCCACAACGCGCGAAGCTCGTCGGGAAGTTCTGGAAAGAAGATGTCGAGAGGACAATTTCTCCAATAGATTCCTCCATGAACCTTCGTTTCATAATCATCGACGGTGTGGAAATCGTTCTTGAAATAGCTCCATCGAAGTCCCGTCATTCCCGCGCTTGTATCTTTCGCTCCTTCTCGCGCTCCCGTTTGAATATGGAGCTTGAAGGCCGTAGCTTCGAATTTGAGTTTATGTTTACGGAGTGCGTCCACGATCATCTTGACCTCCGCTCCGAATAAGTCCTTCTTTCGCTGTTGAAGTTTTGCGCGAAACATTCCGACTCCGACGTATTGACTCGACGTATCGTCGCGGATTTGAGGAGCTACTTTTCGAATCGAGTCTAACATTCCGCTTTGCGCTCCTCCCGTCAATGTTATGAGATAGTCGTGGACATTGTCGGCCGTCCAATTTTCAGGACTCTTGTATCTCATCCATGTCCAAAAGCGACGCGCGTTCTTTATTGTGCCTTTCCAATTTTTGAGACCTTCCCGTTTCGCTCGCTTGATGTAGTTCTGAACGGTCTCGTAGTCGCTTGTTTCAAGCTCTTCAACAAACCACTTCTTCGCGCGAGGAGTCGCAAGGAGAAGCTCGGAGATCGTCGGTTTGTATTGATTGAGGTCTTTGAGAACTCTCCAAATAGAATCGTAGCTTGTCCCGTAGTCTTTCGCGATCTTTCCGATCGGACGGCCTTTCAACCATGCGTCTTCGAGAATGTCGAGAAGAACCTCTTTCGCGTCTTTTCCTTGTTTCACAAGAGCGGATAAAAGGTGAGGTCGTCCTCCCGCTCCGTTCGCTTGAAGTTTCGAATTGATGTATTCCAAGAAATCCGAAGGAAGTTCAATCTTCGGAGGAGATTCATTGTTTGTCGGTTTATCTGTTTGTGCGTTCACCTTGATTCACCTTGAGAGTATAGTATCGCCGAAGGTAATAAACGTTCGCAAAACTCCGTATGGTCTCCATGTTCAATCTATGCGTGGACTATCGCTTTTGTTGCGAAGAGGAATCCGTATTCATAAAGGACTCCGAGCGCGAAGGCTATTAAGACCGATAGGAATCCGATTGCAATTGCCATATCTATTCTCAGATTGTTCCTTGTTGTGATCGTCATTCGATAGTGACAATGAGGACACTCGTATCGGAGTCTTTCTTGTTTCAGATTTTCGAATCGACTATTTCTCAAGAGCTTCATTCCCGCTTTACAATCCTCGTTTGGACAAGTTGGAGCTTCTTCGAATGGAGTGAGTTCATCATACAACATTCTGATTCACCTCCTTCCTCCGTGATTGATCTTAATATTCAAGGTCTCGTGTGGATGGAGGACTTTGATTTCGTCGAGTCGCTGGACAACGATTCGAACTTCGCGGAATCCATGACGGAAAAGAGCGTCTCTCACGTATTCCCGAATATATTCATCGATGCTTTTCTTAGACGTTTCTTCAAACCATTCTCGTTTGACGTATGGTCTCGCTTTGTGAGAACGTCTCGCTATGAATTTGATTTTAAACATGAGCGACTTCCTTCTTTTCTCTTGGAATTGTGAGACCGCATTTCCAACAAATAAGCGCGACGGGACTGTTCAAGTGTCCTTTTGGACATCGTCTCCACTTCTCACGGTTCTTAGCGCGAAGTTCTTTGTCAGCGTTCGGAACTGCACGATCTTTATGTAATAGCCAATAGCTCATTGAGATTCCTCACCAATCGACATCGGGTTCTTCCTCGTTCCAATTTTCAGGCCAATCGTCTTCGGTCTCGAAGTCTTCTTCCTCTTCATTCATTGAGGTCTTTCCTCCGTTCGATATTCACTCGTGGTCAAGGTCGTCCGTTCATCGTCTTTATTTCTTGACGGTGAAGGAAGCGCGGAGAATTGTTGAATGTTTGTGAGACGCGGAAGCTCCTCTTTCAGTTTATCGAGAAGAGTTCCTTCTCGACCGTCGGGAAGACGAATGAGAATGTTGGCCATGAACTCTTGTTCCGCGCTTATCAGTCCCGTTTGAACCGCGATGATCTTGTTTTTCAAATACCAATAGAGAACACGGAAGGAGACCACTTCATCGTTGATAATGATGTTCTCGTATCGATAGAGGTCTTTGTTGTACTCTTTGACTTCCTTCGGAATTTGCGGAGGAATGAAGATGAATCCGAGAAGTCTCTTCTTTTGTTCGATCTCGATCTCCAAGGCAAATTTGAGATTATATCGTTTGTCGATCATCGTCCACGATAAGTCTCGGCATCCATATTTTTCAAGAAGCTCGGCGATCTTCTCTCTTGATTGTGCGGGAGTCAACTTCGAGTTTTCATACGGATACTTGATTTTCTTTTTCTTCTCTCTCATGGTTCATCAACCTTTTTTTATTCCTCTTTGTCTTCATTGAAGAATGTGACCACGTTCGCGACAAGGATCGCGAAGACTAGAGCGATCAAGAAGATTAATCCAGATACGGCCATGGAGAGTATAGTCGTCGGATATGGACTCGTTAGAATTTCAAGGCACGCGGAGATCAAGATGAACGCGGGAAATCCGAGACATACGATCGCGAGGATATTCCAGAAGACAATAGCTCTCAAATCCAGAACCTTCCTTCTGTTGATTTAATCCAATCGAGAATGATTTGTCCGTTCTTGACTTCGCTCAAATAAAGACTCGTCCATTTTCCATCTTGGAGAACGCGGATCGGGACTCGCTCCCATGTCTCGACGAGTTCGGCGAGATGTTCTTTCAAGGTTTTCAAGCGTATTGACTCTCCTCTTCTTGACGTGGTTTCTTCTTCAACCATCGAGCATCTTTCAAATATTTCTCCATGAACTTCCGAACTTCTTCCTCTAACGCTTCAAGACTCTTCTTTCGTTCTTTGAGTTCAAGGAGAAGATTCTGTTCTTCGGGAGTCGCGAGACCACTTTTCAGATACTTCTCGATAAGTTCGTTGACGCTCTTTTGAGCTTCGACTATGGACTCAAACTTATCAAGCGTGCGGAAAACCTCCACTCTCTCGGCGAGAGTGTCGCACTCCCGTTTAAGAGCGTGATAGACTTTTTCAAGTTCGCGATTCCTCAGATACTTCGCGACGCTTGTTTTGTCGCCGACGCTTTGAACGTGACAATCGAGACATATCGCTCCGACTCCTCGACCATAGATCGCGTATTCACCCGCGCTCACTTCTCGACGACACTTGAGACAATTCGCTTTATAGCGAAGAATGATGAGCTTCATCATGTTCGCTTCTTCGGTTGCGTGGCACTTGAGGAAGTGTTCGAGAGCGGTCGTGAGGAGTTCATTGAGGCTTTTAATGTTTCGTTGTTTCATTTCCTCTTCCGCGCTCTTGAGAAGTCGATCTGGAAAACGATAAGACCTTGTCGCGCTCGATCCTTCTTCACTCATGGAGAACCGTCTCGTAAGAATTTGACTTCGCGAATGAGCTTGAGAATTTGAGTTTCAATGTCGAGGATCGCTTCGATGATCGCGTCGAGCTTTTGTGAATCTTGAAAGAGATCGGGATGTCGCTGGATCGCTTTGAGATGTCCGACGGAGATCGGAGTCAATTCTTCATCGCTCATCTGAATCTAACCTCATCCATTTCTTGAGAGACCTCTTGAGAATCCGAATCAAAATATAGAGAACATAGATCGCAAGTCCCGACACGATTCCTCTCGCGATCAGTTCAATGATGTCCGAGATGATTTGAAGAACCTCATTCAAGAGTCGCGCTCTCCGTCAATTCTTTAAGCTCTTCTTGTTCTTGATGTTTGAGAAGGAAAGACTCGACAAGAGAGTTCACCGTGTCGGGACGACTCAATCCTAAAATGTTTGAGACCTCCGTGAGTCTCGCGTGAGTCCCGTCTTTGAGAGTCACGTTTCGGAATCCTTTTTTCGTCACCTTGTTCTCCTCTTGAAGTGGAGTCGAGAAGAATGAAGTCGGAAATAGGAGTTAGACAAGACTCTTCCCGACTCCACGCTCTTCTCTAGAACTCGTTTGGCATATAAGAATTTGGGTGCTGGAATGGTTGTGTTACGCGCCTATGGTAAATGTGTTACAAGGATACGTCGCAAAACACACACTCTCTATGGATAATGTGTTATGGAAAATCACGGACTCTCGGAAAGATTAGGTTTTGCGGTAGGTTTTGCGATGGTCACCTTCGCATAAGTCCATCGGTTTCATGTTGTCGTAAGTGCCTATGCACAATGGTTTTCGCAGAACTAAAATTCTTTCGTTTGATATTCAGTAGAACCTCCACGATGAGAGGTAAGCGGTAAGGGACTTGTGTGTTTCAAGTGTCGTCGAATGAGTTCGCGAATCCTCTTCGGGTTCAAAGTGAACTCTTTCTGAATTATGTCGTAGCTTCCCGTTTCTCCGTAACGTTTGGCAACCTTACAGCATAGAGGGAGCGTGTCGAGTCGAACAATGGGACGCAACGTGAAGGAAGCTGTATCTAGCGGATTGTAGCGTATTGAAGTCGCGGGAGTATGCAAGGCGCGGAACGATTGTTTTGAACGGACAAGAGAGATACGTGTCACACTTCGCGATTCCTTGTATAGCCTTGCGTCAAGAATGTCCGTGTTCATAAAGAGAGAGTCGATGAACTGTTCGGAAGGAGCGATTCCGATAAATCCAGCTTTGTAGTGTCTCACAAGTTGAACCGTGTCCATGATGATTTGATTCACGTCGGACATGAAGCGCATTTTCTTAAGAACCTTTCCGAGTTCGTCGAGAATGTATCCTTTCCGAGATTTGTCGCTCTCGAACCATTGTTGAAGATGGTCGTAGTTCGTTATTTGTTTCTGAACCATGTACGACTCAGTCCAAATATTCGACGCGAAATTGCGACGGAAGTTAAGAACATAACATATCTCGGCAAGAAGGAGCGAGAGGTTTGTTTTACCTTGATCTTTCGCTCCCGATATGAATATGACGAATCCGTCTTGATTCAGAACGAAAAGGAGATCGCCGAAGACATGGAAAAGATGGAGGACTATGTTATCTATCCATGATTCACGATCAACTTGTCGAGGATTCGGTCGGACTTGGTATTCCCGCTCTTGCACGAGTTATTAACTCCCTCACTTTTCGCGCATCTGTACGCTTCACCGTGTCTCCGAGCTTGAGACTCATCTGAGTTATCTCCGTTGTGCCTTTTAAGTATTCAAGCTTTGAACGGATTTCCAGAATCTCGGAGACGGCGTCTTGAGGAGATAGAGTGGCCAAGCGATCGGAATTGGTCAAGAACCATCGAGCGAAAACCATGTTTGTCTCTTTCATAGCATAGTCTTTGTATTCTCCATGTTTCGCGCTTATCTTCCCTCCGAGATATTGCGTTTGAAAGAACTCGAAGTCGCTCATTCCCTTCTTCCGCGCGTGACTCATTTATTGACCTTCTTCTCAATTTTCAAGTAACCACATTTTCGGCATTTTAAATAACGCTTCGGAAAAAGCGCGTTCATACTTATCCTCGTTTCATGGAACTCGGTTACTTCCTCACAAATAGGACAACGTAAGAACCATTTCGCGATAGTTATCCGTTCGGAACATCGAGTCCAACAGCTAGGTTCGTGACGTAATTCTTCGCAACGTATCTCTTGTTTATTCATTCGGTCTCCTTCTCCTTCTTGAATCGGTGAAGTCTATTAAAATGTATCCAACGGTGACGGTTTATCCAATCGTGACATAGCTCACAATAGAACCGACCTTTATCGGTTTTCAATGCGAATCTCAAGATGAATCTTCGATACGTCATTGTCGGATAGATCATTCGGTCTTTTCCTCCTTCTTCTCAATCTCCGCGTCTCTTCCTTTTTTGCTACTCGCAAATAGTTCTTGAGCTTGACGCTCCGCGCTCTCTCGATGCAACACTCCAATGAACAACGCGCTTACTCCGAGAACTCCCAGCGTCAAGAACGTCCATATCTCATTTAGCCAAATCCCGAAGAACGCGAGCGTCCAAAAGATGAGTTCAAGAACGACCATGACCATCAACACGATAAGAACAAGACTCTTCTTTATTTTCGTTCGTCTTCACCTCCATCAAAAGCGTTCTAGATACTCGAACATCAAATCAACCATGTTCGATATGTCGGCGAGTTCTTCTTTGAGTCGTTGATATGTTGCTCCCTTGAGAAGAAGGTCTTCAAATTCGCTTTGTTCTTCGCGATAGTGTGCGAGGAGATTCGGGAACGTGTATCGATCGTTTTTGTGTTTTGAAGCGGAGAGCGAGAATTTTAGAGCCTTGAGGTCTTCGAGCTTCTCTTTCGCACGCTTCAATTTTTCGATGTCGATGTTTTCAAACATTCAATTCCCTCTATTTGTTTGAGGATTTGCCTCTATGCCAAAAACCTTTTTTCGGTTCTTCTGGACGAGTCTCAACGTTTGGAATGTTCCCGATCGAAATCGTGTTTTGTGGCATTTGACTAGCTTCTGTTCTCTTGAGAAGAATGGCTTCTTTCCGTTGTTCTCCATCTTTCGCGATCAAATATGTGTCTTCTTCGTCGGCGACATCGATGAAGATGTCGTATGGATTGAGTCCTCCCTTCGCGAGTCGTCCTCCCTCTTGTCCTAGAACTCTAAAATAAACGTGTCTTCGGATTCCCTTGACGGCGATTCTTGTTCGTTCTCGAATGTCCTTGACATTCATCATTCCTTGAAATTTGTCTTCTTCAAGGTCGAGTCCTTGGATCGCTCTTTGAATCCACTTCAACGCTTCGGCGACTTGACGGAACGCTTCAAGGTTAAAACGTTTCTTCCGTTGTCTCTCGATGGTCGGAGGTTTCTCTTGTCTCGGTTGTTCTTCTTTTTCTATGTCTTCAAGCTTCGCTTCTAACTCTTCGAGAGCTTCTTCATCTTGAGTCGGTTCTTGTTTGCTCACTTATCCGACCGCTCCTTTCCAATATTGAAGAAGCGAGATCAAAAATGTCCCAAGTAGAAGGAAGAGGATAATCCAAGTCGTCGCTTCGGTCTTGTGTTCTTCGGGTTCACCGAGGGATTTCACGACTTCCGCGTGTGTTTGTCGATACTCGGTCTCTCGGTTATAAAGTGGTTCTTGATCTTCTTCGTTCTCGTAGTTGTGGACGACCGCTTCGGCACTCCAAGGATAAACGTCGATCGTATCCATCTTTCCTCCAAGGAAATAGTTTTTCTTTGTCCGATAGATACATCCGTTCTTTCCGAATGAGACTCTCCATTCTGGACGACTCTTCCGCTCATTCTCTTTCCAAAGTATCGCGCTTGTTCCGTCGGCTTGAACCTTGCGCGTGACGATAACCTCTCCGAGAGGTCTTTTAATTCTGATTCGGATTTTCTGAGTCATATTTATTCAACTTCTTTTCAATCAATCTTCCGATCGTGATCGCGTCTTTCGGATTGATCTTGTCGGTCGGCCATTCTTGGATCGTGTCATAAACGATCGTCAAATAAGAAGCTTGTCTTTGAGTGTTTGCGCGTTTGTACGTGTCCACTTTTGAGATTCTGTTTTGAAGAAGAGCGACGAACGAGTCCTTCTCCATCTTGACGGCGATCTTGAAAAACCATTCTTGAACGTTGACTCCCGACTTGATGAGCTTCTTGATTTCGCCGACTTTTTTCTTTGCTTCAGCGATTCTCTTCACTTGATCGACTCCGAGCTTCCTCAATTGTGATAGTCGTCCCAAAATCAATCCGTCTCTTTCGGTTGTGTTGCGGGAGGACTTGGAGGATTCCCGCGCATGAGAACCTTGATCTTTTTGAAGTCGATACGATCTCGAAAGGCGACAAGCACAATAACAGCGACTATGCCAAAAGCGATCACAACAAACGGAGCGACGGCGATGAGGAATCCAATTCCAAGACCGATAACGAACGCGATAGCTCCCTTCGGAGTGAAGATGATTGACAAAAGGGACGCGATGAGACCGTTCAAGTCTAGCTTTCGCACGATTCCAAGTCCTCAACATCCAATCCGTCGAATATCCTTTTAACTTTTGCCGTTCGTTCCTTGAGGAGCTTCTCAAGAAATACGTGTTTGTTCTCGGCGAATCGTCCCGCAAGATAAAAGCTCGAAGCGATCACAACTTCTCCGAGAATAATCATAATCCAATTGAAAATAACATCGTAAAAGTCTTTTGGAATGGTCAAGCTCGACATGGAAAGCCAATATTAATCCACGCTTACCTCCCATATAACATCTTTGTCAATGTGCGGGAGGTGAATGAGATTGGATATGGGTGGAGATTGGGCTGGAAAGATCGTCGGTGCGGTGGTGGCCATCGTGATCGCGATCTCGCTTGTTCCGACGATCGCAGACACGGTCATGGGAACAAACACGACCAATTGGACAACCCTCACGGGAGGAACGGGAGCAATATCAGTCTTCGAACTGATCGTCCTCGTCTTCGTCGCGGGAATCGTTGTCGCGGTCGTCAAGTTCTTCCTATCTTAAGAAGGTCGTTCTTGAGATACTTCTTTCGAGAATCCGTCCTTTTCGAGAGAAGTGGAAAGCCTTGGACGATGATTCCCTTTTTAAAACTTAATAGGTTCAATTGACAAGAACAGAAGGAGAAGAGAACGCGAATGAGCGGTTATCCCGAACCAATCCACTTCCTTAATTTGTCTCAATGG
>Ga0315277_10003929_pt1 | contig 19965 bp, 19 predicted proteins | sample YL17G05_15_MG_FD_203695 | JGI IMG/M metagenome (GOLD analysis project Ga0315277, IMG submission 203695) | Sediment microbial communities from Yellowstone Lake, YNP, Wyoming, USA - YL17G05_15 | ecosystem: Environmental > Aquatic > Freshwater > Lake > Sediment | place: USA: Wyoming | collected... | reverse complement strand
CGCATCAACGCCTTCGTCTTCAGCTTCCTTAATCACCCTGAGAATATCAGGGCTCGCCATGATGGCATCGTATCGAGATTCGATGGAAGTGGGCCCTTTCTTCACACCGACCGAATCCAGTTCAGTATCGTCACATAATCCAGTTAATTTGTGCATCCTTTCAAGATAATCTTTAAGGGGCTCTCTCCGAGGACCTGTTCGGACTACTGGTCCAATAATACGTATTTTCATTTTAGATCATTATTTAAGAAACCCTTTATAATAATAAATTTTTGGTCTGTGAATTTAATCTACAGCCGTTAGAGTCGTAGCGCGAGCGTGCGCGAAAAAAATTTGCAGAAGATACATATAATCAATGAAGTCAAAAATAGATATAATTTTAATTATAATAAATATGACGTAGCAGGAAAAATTTATATCAGAATATTTAGAAATTGGATTAGAGAATAATAATTATGTTATCAGAAATAATTTAGTACAAAAAATAAATTCATTAAAAAATCCTCATAAATTATTGATGGGATCATTAAATAAAATTTTATATGAAATTGCGCGCGCGGTGCACAGATTAAAACAAAAAACGATGACATTTCAGAAGACAGAATACGATCTCGCGCGCGCGAAATAGATAAATAATACTATTTTATATTTATTTCACCTGTATATATTTTATAAGTTTAAATACGGCCATTTATAAAATTGGGCTATGGAAACAAGCTACTGGGTTATAGAGGCTGTTCTTATCATTGCTATAGTTGCATATATAATTTTAAGATTATTTGGAAAATTAGAGCGCAAAAAATGAATGGATTTTTAAATTACTCAGCGCGTATGTGTTTAGCTTGATAATTTTCTGTGTTAAGTTCCGATTTTAAACGATATTTATTTTGACATTTCCATGAAAAAGATAGTAAAAACATATAGAAATGATGCAAATTGAGTCTTTTAATTCGAACTAAACATATACCTCTCAGCGCGAAATATCTTTTTTAAATCGCTTTGGAAGCATACATTCATTCCTCAATTATCTCGACGTTGGCTCTAGGTACAGTTACGATCTTACCGTCCTCGATCTTCACATCCAGAACCCTGACGCGGGATCTTGTCTGAATCTGCTGTAGCTCGACTGGCAAATTCGCAACCTTTCCAATGGCCCCGAAGTAGGGCTGCCTGATGACTCGGATGGGTGTACCGGGGACCATTCCAGACGCTAGCTCTTCCACCGCCGAATCACCCGTAGCCCCGTGAGGTATTATGATCTCAGGCCGGAGAACACCCGCCCTGATCTGTGTAGAACCATTAACAGCAGCGTTGTACCCTTCAAAGCTCTTAAGGAGATCGAAAGTCCTCTGGGACATTTTCATCCTACCAAAGCCCTCGGTGATTATGATGGAGAGGCCCACCTCTTCTTGGCCAGTTATAGCGACGCCGATCTCCTCCCCCATGAACCTCTTTATATCATTATGCCGTATACCGCCTGAGACGACGCACGAGACGCCGACCTCGGCGGCTTTCCTGAGAGCCTCGTATGCAACCATGGATCCTCCGACGAGAACCATTCCCCTGTGCTCTGCTTTGATGTGGTCTTGTGTCAGTTCGTCGTTTGGCGATTCAACGCCCATTTTTATTATGCCATGGCTCTCTCCACCTATACCGAATATGCCCTGGATGAATGCGGCGTTAGTCTCAAGTACTGCCCCCTCTCTAAGGAGAACCTCCACGACCTTACCTGGGATGTAAGAGTCTACCTCCACAGGTATTGGAAGCCCCCTGATGACTACTTGGCCAGTTACGGTTGAGATCAACTCTATTACTCCATCTATCGGAGATTGCACCCACTTCTTTAAGAGACCAAATAGAACAGAGTAGCCAGCGATGATCTCGTCTTTTTCAACTTTATCACCAACCTTCTTCTTCATGTACGCCGGTAGGTCAGCTGGTTTTGATGAGAAGCCTAGGATTGCAGCAACTTTAACGATCTCTGGGTCACCGCTTACAAGAGTTTTTGCAATGACAGTGCCATAATCTACCTCGTCCCCTTTCTTGACACACACCTCACCTGGAATTGGCAACCGCCTTGCCTTGGTAACAGCCATCGCACGCTTGACTTTCAGTCCGGGCGTATAGGCGTATGCCTCTTCAGAGACTTTCTTGCTCGTCAATGTCATCACCTCAGGCTAGTTCCTTCAGCTCATCAACAGGGTATAGGTCCATGGCATCGAACCATTTTAACAGAAACTGCTTCCTTTCAGCGTCGTCCTTGGGCAGGTAAAGCGGTCTACCCCTCGCATCGAGCATGATGCCGGCAATTCCTCCCATAACAGTACCCTCGATTTTATGTCCTAGCCCTTCGCCGACGTCAAACCCCTTGTGGGGGGTGATAACAGCCTTGGCTTCCTGTCTTTCCCTCAAATCGATTCGCTTGATTTCGCCAAACTTCATCTCTTCCTTCACGATATTCCCCTCAGGCATTTCCAGCTCAACGGTCATCACTGGGTCGCCGATGCGACCAGCCCCAGTGGGCGCGACACAGGTTCCAAGCCTTACGAGGCAGTCTTTGTCGAAGATGTTCCAAGCTGCCTCCCTATGGACCGTTGAAAGGATGCCGAGGTGAGGCATCATGAAGACGCTGTCTTGGAACATTTTGGTAATCCCCTCGGGCTGGAATGCGTCTGTCAGAATCAGAAGAGACTGCCCCCTCCATGGTGCATGGCTCAGAAGGCCACCTGTTCCGGCTATGATGTCTATGCTCATCATGTCAATATAGGTCTCTGTGATATTCTGTTGGAATACATCACCGATCGAACGATCCACGGTAACACCTTTAAGCCTCGTAGCGATGGTCTTGTGGTGCTCGAGCCCCAACCTCAGGGCTTCCCTTGCGACGCTATGCTCAACGATTAGGTCCTCTAGGGTCTGCGGGATCGTAGTGGGCCTGATCATCTTGTTCATCAGCCTGCTCGCAACGTCCTCTTCGTCGAGCTTGAAGGGAAGCCACCGCATAATATTCGAGAGACCAGCCTCCTTCATCACGTTAGTGACGCTGTAGCTCATACCGAGGTTCGCACTTACGCTCCTGACGAACCTGCCGTCCACAACAGAGTACACATTTGTCGTGGCTCCTCCGAGGCCGACGCCGAGAACATTTTCCTTATAGGTTTCCGCGATGAGCTGCATCGCCATGCCCTCCCCAGCAGGCGTGGGCATGATGGGTATATCCGTCCATTTCATTAGCTTCGTGTAGCCGGGTGCGTGGCTCATGACGTGCTCCATGAAGAGCTCGTGGATAGCTCTTCTGGCGGGCTCAGTGTTTTCCACAGCGAGGACAGGGCGTAGGTTTTCAACAATGGTCAACGCAAATTTCCTACCAAAAAGATCTGATATCTGTGGGCGTAGGTCTTTGTTGCCAGCAAAGACTATGGGAAGCTCATAAGAAACTCCCAATCTAGCCTTTGGTTCGGCCGCATTAATGAGTTCGGCCAGCTCCATCACATGGGCCGATGCACCACCATCCTCCCCACCAGCTAATAGGATCATATCTGGTCGAAGGCTTCGGATTCTTTTGATCTTCTGAAACGGTCTCCGGTCGTCGTCACGGGCGAGTACATCCATGACTATGGCCCCTGCACCGAGCGCCGCCCTGTTTGCGCTCTCAGCCGTCATCGACTTGATGAGACCGGCGACCATCATCTGCAGGCCTCCCCCAGCGCTGCTCGTGGTGCAGTAGAGGTCCACGCCGATCTTACCGTCGTATGGGACGACGATACCACTGCCATCTGGGGAGAGGATCTTGTGCCCTGTTAGCTCCTCAACCTCCCTCACTGCGTTCCTGACGCCGAGGGTCACATCCTCATACGGTGCCTCAACAGTGGTAGGTGCCTCACCGGCGACGAGAAACCTCCACTCGCCATCTCTTTTATGGAAGAACCTGGCCTTTGTCGTGGTGCTTCCCGTGTCCGTGGCCAGAATATACTGCATCTCTTCTTTTGGTTTCCTGAGCGTAGCCATTGATAAGTCTCCAAAGTTATTATGATATCCTATCTTAAACTTTTTGGATGCGTAAAGTCAACTTTCTAACTTGCGCTGCATCAGAACGGGAGGAAACGCCTCCAATCTCTCTTTGGAGAAGCCTCTTTCTTTGTCTGATTACCCTCTGCAATCTTCTTATCTTCCTGCTCCGAGTCCTTCTCTTCACTCTTCCTCTCCAATAATGTGATCAGCTTCTCTAGATTATCTCTGTTCTCAAAGATTGTAAAGAATTTTTCTCCGCTTTGGCTGATATCTCCCCCTATTATCCAAAGAAACGGATATATCATAAAACGTCCAAACTGGCCACCGATATATGATAGAGGCTTGAAGCTCTGTAAAAACAACACAGCAACGGAATCCATTCCATAGTCATGTATCTTGTGAGCTGCAACCTTGATCATTTTCTCTTCGTCTTCTGGCGTTATCTCCTCATTACTGAACAATCTAGAGTTTCCCTCACACTATTGACATCTGTTCTTTTGACAAGACGGATATATGAATTAAGCGGTGAAAAAGCGAATGTATGCTGAAACCTGCTCGGTGAGACACGCACCGCCTACTTATAAAGAGCTAAATACCTACAACGAAGTTTTCAACATTAGATTATACATATCTTTTAGCAATCTTAAATGATACTACTAATGTTTATTTATAACATATATCAAATATAAGGTATCTAATATTTTGATGTATTATGTGTAATAAATGAATAATATCTTAAAAAATTCAGAATAGGTTATCTCCTATTTAATTTTCTTTTATAAGTTAGGTAAGCAGTGAAGGTTGCTAAAAGAGCGGTAAATAGGAGAAATATCCTCATGAAATCGTATTCTAACTTTGCTTGTGGAAACCATATTGGGTTGAAGGCTAGCCAGACAATCGAGAGAATAAGTGCAACAATCGTCCATCTCAATGTTTTAATTTGATATTCGAGGTTGGGTGATTTGAGAAATATCCTTTCCTTTCGCGAAGAATAGATACCCATTGAACCTGATGAGCTGACGAAAAATAATATTCTAAAAAGAGCGCCTAAATCATTATGCATAATTCATCCTCAAAAATAGAACATAGGAGTAGAACTATTTAAGCGGTTGTTACATGTAAAGTCAACTTTCTAACGTTACACTTTTCTTAAGTGAAACTCAAAATTGTTTGCAGAGTTGCAACGTGAGTCAGGACCCCAGTATCAGGGGATTGTTCGGGAAGTTCCTCAAGAAAGGGCTTATGGTGACCCGAATCGCGGAGCTGTTCTACACCACCAGGCAGACCGTGCACAGATGACTTAAACGCACCCCGCGCGCTGTCGTTATCTTTAAGGTTAACCGAGGGGGGAGCAGAGAAAAACCAGAGGTTAATCGAGATCCTCTTATATATTTTATAAGGTTCTCTTATTGTATGAGATGAGATCATGGCAAGAAAAATGGAAATAGAATTTGAGAAAGGTGGAAAAATAGTAGCTGAACTATTTAACGAAGAAGCACCTGAAACTTGTAACTATGTGTGGGAAAGGCTGCCATTTACATTACCCGCTAGACGTTCTGTTATGTCTGGTGGATTTATTGGAGTTAATCTTTATGATTGGACTTTCAATAAACTAGAATATGCTAATACAACCATCCCAGTAGGAGAAATAGGATTTCTTTCAAGATGGATTCCACACACTCCAGAGAATAAACCATACTGTCAGATTCTAATCTCTATGGGCTCAGGAAACCAAGTTCATCAAATGTGGGGTATAGCCTCACCCACCAATAGATTCGCAAAAATTATCGAAGGATTAGATTTAGTAAGAGTAATTGGAACTAGACTTGCAGAGCAAGGCACTGAAAACGTCACTTATAGAAGGAAGGAGTAACAACAATCTCTAATATCCTTTTTTTTATATATATTATATAAGAGTGGCATTCTGTTTTTATATTGTCACGCGCGCGATTAGTTATTCTTTTTTCAACTGTTTCTGCGCGTGCGGATCCTCTCGACGAGGGAAGATGCGTGTCTCTTCTCGTTTTCGTTTGCGGGAGTCATCACGCTAGCCAGAGGCGCACGCGACGGCTTGAGGCCTGTGGTATTTAAACTCGAGCGCGTATAGTCTCTTTTCACACATAAAAAAGAGTAAAAATCATCTCCTATATCTTATTTTGTGTGAAATGAAAAGTTCTTTTCTAAAGTGTTTAGGTGGATCTACTACCTCTCCATGCGCGCGATGTTACTCTGTTAAATACCATTAAAATATTGACTGATCAATAATTTAACTGGTCTTCGCGTATGTTATTTAATAGACCGATCAATTATTAATATTTACAAATTACTAGTGCATATTCGTAAAAAAAAGAGTAAATTTTACCTTAATTCTCTTGGTTTATGGAAGCTTTTCTCCAACGTGTATGAAGGCGAAGGCCATACCGCATCCTGAGTTTACGGTCTGTAGTTCTCCCGAGGTATCGCAAAAGTCTCCGCATGGCCAGGACCAGACGTAGCCATCCTCTGGCATTTTCACCTGCTCTACGACCTCGCCGAATAGATTATACACCTCGGCAGCAACCTCATTCTTCTTTATTAGTTCGCCCGGTTTCTTCAGTATCCTTAGGAGGCCACCGCGCTTTGGCCGTAGAGTGCCAATGCCTTTATTCCAACCATCTACGCGTGGAAACTTTTCGGGATGAGGTTCAACTTTTCCATCTATCATGTCGAAGATCTTCATGACATTTAGATGCCCCCTGACGCCGGTATTAGTTGCCTCATCAGTAAACCATCTACCATCCGCATATTCTAACAATAGTCTAGGAATTCCCTTCTTTGTAGCTAGAGTGCCATAGGTTGGAGGCGCATCTGGGGGTAGCGGTGTGTCTGAGAACATTTTTGTGTAAGGGAAGGCCTCAGCCATCTGGATGCATTTCTCTTTGTTCCTCGGGTCAGCTATGCTAATTGATGTATAATGTAGAGAATCAGGTCTCGTATTGCAGTGAGCGTTTATCCAAATGTCTGCCTTGCTTATTGCCTCAGTCCAGAGATTGTAGGCTATCATCTCAGTCGAGTTACCATTTGGAAGGTCTGCCCTGCCTCTACTTAAATCAACGTGATCTATCCATGAGCGGTACCGATTCGCCATGAATCCTGACATGTTCATTACAGGTATGCCGATGACGGCTCCTCTGAGCTTCTTAGGGTCGAGCTTCTCGTTCATCAACTTGAGGATGACCGCTATACCCTGAATCTCTGTTCCGTGTTCAGTCGAGGTTAGAAGAAGCGTAGGGCCATCCTTTGATCCATTCATCACAAGAACTGGCAAGTCAAGAGACATGCCATTGTTGAGCTCTGCGCCTTTGATGTGGCCTTTCTTAAATTCTCCTCTTTTAACTATTACATCTCCAACTTTTAGTTCTGCAGGCATAATAACATTCTCCGTGCGCGCCGATTAATAATGGCTCATAAGATAATAAAATTTTGGTTCGCGCGCGCTGTTCATCTGTTCAACGAGTTCTCAAGAGTACATACGGTTTTGAAAAAATACCTTAACTCCCAAGTTGGAGATTTAAATTATCCATAGGCTCATTACAAAGGCTCGATAGTTCAAATTCGCGCGCGCGCCCGATTTAGCTACAAGTTGTTTAAATCATTTATCAGCGTCTTTTCCGCGCACAGCTGGATTAACTTAAACATCTGTAGTTAAAATTATATTCATTATCGCCTTTATAGAGAGAGGCTGATTGGTATTTACAGGGGGCCCCTCCTCTAGCAGTGACATAGACATGAGAACTTTTATGATGGCTTATCTACAGTTTGTTATATTAATATTAGCTTTCACAGCCTCTGAAGTTCACGCCTCTACTTTCTTTAGGGGCGTCGTGCAAGATGAAGAAGGCAAGCCCATCGAGAATGCTAACATATCGGTCTGGCTTATGAATAAATGCGTCGCCTCACGAAGGGCCAACGCAGACGGATATTTCGAAATCGAGCTTGAGGCTGGAGCAAGTTACGTCCTTTATATCCTTGCAGATAACCCTTCTACACCCGGAATCGACTATCTTCCTTTGCGTTCCGAGCTAGTGCCTTCCGACGGAGATGTCCTTAAGTTCGCACTCAAATGGGCTGGTTCCCTAGTCTTCATAGGCGATAGCCAATTTGTCGAGTCAGAGAAAATCCCATTATCGCTGCTATATACAGTCTTAGATCCGAAGTCAAACGAGGTTATGTGCGTCGAAGGTTTCCCCCTTATGTATGGATATGCGCCTGAGAGCCAGAGCACCTTCCTTGGTCTTGAGCATTCGCATCTCGTCGTCCCGTCTGGCGTACCTTTTACAATCGAAGTCAACTCCTCAATCGCCACGGAGTCCGGCCGCCAATATCGCTGTTTCAAGGTTGGCGAATCAAATAATTTCATGCTCGAAACGGGTCAATTGGCGACCATTGACATAAGACGGTACTCAACTCAATACAATCTTGACCTCGTGGAAACGCTCCTAAACGTGGTTGATTCGAAGATCGAAGAGATGGAGACACTAGGGTTCTACTTAGCGACTGAAAAAGGGACGGCCCTAACCTCTTTGAGACAGCTCTCAGAGGCAGGATACCTATACGAAAAGGAAAGATACATCGAAAGCTTCGATGCAGCTAAGAGGAGCTTCATTGCGCTCAGGCAGACGTTGATCGACGTAGCACATTTGTACGATGACGCCGCTTTTTCCGTCTACATGCTCATCTTATTCATAAATTTTGTATCCATCGCCATCGCTTTCCTGCTGTTGAGAACGGACCCAACTAAGCTTCTCGGTAGCTTGGCGATCTACTTATTCTTGCTTGCGATTCTGTACCTCACTTATCCAGGCAGCGTCATAATTCCTTTCCCGCTCTTTGTTGGGTCGGCGGCACTGACTCTCGTAGCCTCTTTGATGGTAGTTAAAATGCTCCCTCATTTCATGAGTGGAAAAGGCGGAAAAACTCAAATTCCCGTGCGTAACATCATCGTTCCCATTCTCTCCATGGCGAAAAGAAACATCAACCGAAGGAAATTGAAGTACGCACTTACACTGATATCTATCATGGCCCTCGTCACGAGCTTCGTGTTACTCACCTCTTTCTCGAAGGGTTATGGTCTAGTTGTGAGCCGCTTGAATGATAAAGGGGCCCAATCGGATGTCGTAATGATCCGTGCCCCGGGGTACAATAAAGCAGAGCCCATATTTTTGACATCGTCAGAAATTTATTCAGGTTGGCTGGAGAAACATTCAGAGAACAAGGTCATCTCACCGAAGGCTGAGAACTCACCAGTCACACAGCCTGTTGCCCATTTGAATGATCTTCCCATCTTCGGCGTTTTAGGAATCGACCCTGCTGCAGAATCGACAATAATCAATCTAAAAGATGTCCTTGTAAAAGGCGAACTTCCATCGGAAGGCGGCATTCTGATAAGCGAGGCCCTGAGGATGAGGCTCAAGCTTGAGGTGGGCGATGAACTTGTTTTGAGTGATTTAACGTGTAAGCAAATTTGGATCGAGATACAGGGGGTCTTCGACGATAGAGCGTTCAGCGGGTTGAGAGACCTTGACGACTCAACCTACCTCCCAGAGAAGCTATTAGATGTCACGCCCGAAGCATCACCGACCTTCATACCCGTCTCGTGTGAGCCATTTGAAATAATCATCGCCAACCTTTCGACGGCTCTTAAAATGCCTCTCGTCGGAATCACGAGAGTTGACATCACTGTCAGAGAAGAGGCCGATGTTAAAGCCTTTGCAGAGAGGCTGGCCCTGGAAAGAGGATATGATGTCTGGTTTTCGTCAGCCGATGGCGTCTATTTAACCCGCCTTGGCGGCTACATGGAAGTTAAGGCCCTGCCTCTGATAGTACCTTGGGGGATAGTCACTTTAAACGTGATGATGACGATGCTCAACTCGATTTATGAGCGGAAGAAAGAGATACAAGTTCTATCATCTGTGGGCCTTAACCCCAGCCAGATATCCGCTATCTTCGTTGCTGAGGCGTTTATTATCGGCATTATCGCAGGGGGTTTAGGATACCTAGTAGGGTTAAGCCTCTATAGGGCAATAGCATTTTTAGGGTTGGCGATTGAAGTTCGCCAAAAGGTTTCTGCATTCTGGAGCTTCGCCACCATCTGCATCGCTTTGACTGCGGTGATCACAGGTGCCCTCCCAGTTCTCATGAATTCAACAACCATAACGCCCTCATTGATGAGGCGTTGGAGGATAGAGGGGAAACGAGTGGACGTTGACAGGCCTTTTGAGCTCCCAATTCCGGTAAAGCTCCTACCCGAGGAGACTGACGACTTTATCGATTTCGTGGTTCGCGCCCTCAAGGCTCATGAGGATGATTATGTTAGAAAAATAACATCCATTCGCGTCTTAGGTAAAACGAATGAAGTCACGAAGAGGATCGTCTTCGTCTATAAAGCAACAAATTCGTTAGATGCTGGAAACTTCTACACGAACAACATCATAATTATAGAAAAGATGCTCAGTAATAGGATCGAGGTCAAGTTACAGTCCCAAGGCGTTAAAAATAATGTGTATGCTACTGGAAATTTGATAAGAAATATCGCCATACAGTGGAGCACAATCAGGGGCGAAACTGTGTGACAAAGTACAAGAGATTAAATTTATTTCCCCACACATACACACCTTCGCGCGCGCGAATTAGATAACCTTTAAAAGTAATTTTAACAGAAGGCTAGTTAGAGGTTCTGAAAATGAAGAGCTACGTTAAGGTCTACGGCCCACCGCTTATGAAGGCCATCAAGGCCCTTGAGAAGGTCGCAATCGGATTGCCTGAGGTCTGCATATGGCACACATTCTTCGCCTACTCGCCCTCGCTCAGCAACTATGGGGACATATCGAACTACTTCGCCGATGTCGGCGAGGTGCCGGAAAAGAGGTGCAACACGATAATTAGCAAATCTGGTGAGAGCCTAGGCGAGTATGACTTCTTCTTCGAATGGTTCAAGAAGCCGACAATGGACGAGTTGAATAACCTCATCGAGAAGGTCGATGAGGCCCTCGCGCCCCTCGGTGTTAAGTACACGCTTACCACAAAGTAAGACCCTCAATTTTTTCTACTTTCGCGCGCGCCTATTTGATCCGCTAGGCATCGTCGGCGAAGACCCCCTAGCGTGCTCACTACGTCCCGGGGATCCTCGGGACCCACGACTTACTCTCCCCCCAGAGGTACTTGGCGAAGAGCTGGGCCTCCTCGTTAATCAGAGTCTCGAGCGTCTGATGCTCCCCATGCCTGATCCGCTTAACCTCAACCCTATTCTCGAAAAACCTGTTTAGCTCCGCGAGGATCTCGCCCGTCTCAGACTTGTTGAGGACCTCCCTCTTGCCGGTTCGCGCGCGTGCGATGAGGGGTTCGACCTCTGCTAGGCGGTTGCCGAGGCGTTCTATGTCCTTGTAGGCTTGGTAGAACAGATATGATTTGAAGGAGTCCATGTGATGGCTATGCTGGCGTGATCTTTAAGGTTAACCGAGGGGGAGCAGAGAAAAACCAGAGGTTAATATGCTCTGTTGCATAACTCTATTGTTTTGATGTTCCATTCTTGGGTTTCTATCCCGGTTTAAACCTGGGTTGCTGGGCTGAGGCTCACGAAGAGGTTGTACAGAGACGCCTTCAGAATCACCTCCCGAACCATGTTGGAAAAGCTTCTCGCCATGACATACTCCCCGAACAACCGTTTATAGACAGAGAACGCGGTCTCAGCCATCCACCGCCGCCCATACCCCACCCGCCGCCTCCAGGCCTCAGGGTCCCCAAGCTGCTCCATGACAGCCATTTTCCGGGCGTGGCAGCCGCGGGCCCTGGCCGAGGAGCTCCTCCTGACCTTGATGCCCGGTTCTATGCCCAGCTCCTCCAGATAGGAGGAGCTGAGGCGAGAATCGTATGCGCCGTCACCCAGAACCCGAACCACGTTGCAACGCCTCTGTGCCTGCTCCACCAGCGGCACCAGCATCCGGCCGTCACCCGTCCCCTCGTCCGTCACCTCCATGGCGACGATCTGCTTCGTCTCCACGTCCACGGCGATGTGGATCTTGAGGAAGCCCCGGCGCCGCCTCCACTTGGCTCGCATCCACTCGCCCCTGTCAGAGACCTTTACGCCGGAGGCGTCCACGGCTATGGTAACAGGCCTCCCCGGGTCCAGATGGGGCTCCAGGTCGATGCTGAGTCCGTTGGCTCTGCGGCAGGTGGTCGAGTAGTCCGGCCCCCTAAGCCGGGGCTCTCACCGGGATAGGGCGTGGGTGAAGCCTTCTAGCTGTCTGTAGGGTAGCCGGAGGAGGGCTCGGAGGAGCCCCTGGAGCCTTATGAGGCCGTAGTGGTAACGGTACCTGGCTCCTTCCTTGCCCCGGCTCATCTCATCCAGCTCCTCTCCCTAGGTGTGGAGGAGGCCGAGGTCGAGAAGTATCTCTCCGCGCCTAGCTAACGCCTCGTTGTGGTTGGGCCAGTCAGCCGCCATCGGGCATCTAATGTATTTTTAGCTGAATGTTAATAGATCTTTCCATAAGATCCACTCATAAAAACCGAGTTACGCAACAAAACAGGTTAATAGAAAGTCTCTTATATATAAAATACACTAGTAAATATCTGCGAAAAAAAATTGGCAATAAAAAATGCAGTTGCTCTTATAATGCTAGTATTGACTTGCATTGTTATCTGGTACTCGAATCTTCGAATAACTCAGGGAAAGATTCCAAAAATCAGAAGGTTACCCGCCATGGATGCTTTAGAAGAGGCCATAGGTCTATGCGCGGAGAAAGGAAAGCCTGCTTGGTTTCCATTAGGGGCAGCCCCAATAGATGATCCACAGGGAACCCCAGGACACATCATAACATTGAGCATAATGGGTTATACAACGAAGTTTGCCTCAAAGATGGGAGTAAGAATACTGAGTGGAACTATTCGTACACCACTTATCCCCATGATAGACGACGTTCTCACAGAGGGATACACGACTCATGGCACACCGGAGCTTCATAACTTGGAGGACATCCGGTACTACCCATCTCAGATGGCATACATAGCCGGAAACGACACGGTCCACAAATACGACAAACCTGGCTGTCAAATCATGCTCGGCGTATGGTGGGCCGAGACTCCAGCATTCTGCGAGATCGCAAAGAGGGCGGGGGCTTTCATGATTGGTGGGACGGACTACATAGAAAATGTACCGTACTTAGTCGCATTCTGTGATTACTCCCTGGTGTTTGAGGAGATCTACGCTGCCGGCGCGTACATATCAGATGATCCCGGCCAAAAAGCTACTATATGGGCTGAGGACATTATGAAATTCCTGTTGTTGGCGATGAGTTTCATCGGCGCTATCTCCTTAACAGTCGGATTCAGCACATTCGTTACCTGGTTAAGTATGTGAGGTGAAAAACTGTGTCTGTACTTTATCGTAGACAAATTCCGCTGGCGATAACGATCTTCCTGGTCCTCGTAATCATCATAAAGACCTTCTTCGCGGATCCTACCACTTTGTACTGGGGCCTCCTTTTTCAGCAGTGGTCATCCCTAGCCTCGGCAGTATCTATAGGCCTAGGTGTTGTTGCATTGCTAAGCTTTCACATACCGAGAATCAGGAGAAGGGAAAACAAACCTATCAGGTTCCAGTGGTTCTACAGCATTTCCACAATAGCTATTATGCTTTTATTCATGATAGTGGGATTTAGCTTAGGATCTGGATCTCCCCAGTATAAATGGCTCTTCAATACTTGGTATGCACCTATATCTGGCTTGATCTGCTTCGTCTCAGCCTTCTATTCAGTGACAGCAGTCTACCGTGCATTCAAAATACGAAGTCTGGAAGGAGCTGCCCTGATTATTCCCGCGCTTCTTATATTCCTGTATGACGCCCCAATAGGACCCTTCATGTTCCCATTCTTAGGCCCGATTGGGGTCTATCTCTTCTCAGTCATTACTGCATCCGCATTCCGTGCCGGTTTGTTGTCTGTAGCCCTTGGCATGGTCTTCATAATGATAAGGACAATCATAGGCAGGGAGAGAGGGTACATGTACGAGGAGGAAAAGTAAAGATGTCTGAGAAAACAGAAAGTATATGGGTTAAGATTCAGAAGATCCCGAATCCAGCGATACTAGCTGTGTTTACGATCTTCATGATTATCCCAGTTATCGTACCTCTGAATCTACCGATCGGAATCCCAATAATGACACAGCAGTTCTACGACTACCTCCTAAATATGCCCGAGGGAAGCAAAATAGTTTTTATGTCTCAACTTTCAGGTTTCAACTACGGCGATCTGGCGCCTTTATGTGCCGCAACTCTTAAACTAATTACCAATTCACCCAATCATTTAAAGGTCATAATGGTTTTCCAATCGTCCGATTGCGTGCCATTCTGGGACATAATGAAGACAACATATGGATGGCAGCTACCACCAGACAGAAAGTACGGTGTAGACTATGTAGAGTTCGGCTTCTACATAGGGGCAGAGATGGGGTGGGCGACCACCTGCGACAACTTCAAAGCCATGTTCCCAAAAGACCGCTTTGGCACTCCGATAGAAAACCTACCTATAATGACAGGCATAACATCTGCAGCTAGTTGGAATCTATTACTTTTACCAAATAGTTGGAGCGGGCTAATGGACTACATTATCCGACATGCCTATGGACGATACGGTGTGAAGGTCATGTTAATGCCCGCAGGCATGTGCGCCATGTCTGCTGCTGCCTATTACCCTTCCGTATCACCTGGCATGCCCATCGGTGCGGGAGGAGGAGCCCAATTAGAGAAGCTACAGGGGTATAAAAGTTGGGGGACAACTATGGCAGACGCGTTCTCTCTTATGTCTTTATTGACAGTTGTACTAGCCTGTGTGCGGATCGTTGGTGATTATATGGAGAGGAGGACACAAAAATGATGATTGGGGATCTTCTATCTATATGGGTGCCTATCTTAACGATACTCATCAGCCTTTCGTTTATGTTCGTTGACTGGCCCGGCTGGAGATGGGTGGAAACCCTCCTCGTCGGGGGAGGATTGGGTCATACGGTTGTCACGACCTGGGAGTCTCTTGTTCGATCGGGTATTAATCCCATAATGAATGGCCAATATCTCCTAATACCAGGCATCGTTTTCGGCGTACTATTGTACTTCAGGCTGCACCCCGATCCAAACTACAAGTGGATCTCGAGATACGGCTTCATTTGGGTAGTCGCGGTAGGAGCAGGGTTGGCCTTGGGCACCCTTTGGCAAGGCAACATAATGGTGATGCTAATTAAATCTATGGACGTAGTAGGCATATCGCTCATGGACCAGATCAATAAGATACTGATGTTTATTATCTTCATAACATCCATGAGCTACTTCATCTTCACAAAGGAACACACGGGAATCCTCGGGATATCCACAAAAATTGGACGCTACTTCTTAATGATAGCCTTCGGCGTGGGCTTCGCCGTCCTGATAAGCATGTACTACAACGTCGCCCTCGAACGAATCTGGTGGATCCTAGACTCATTAGGGATCGTCCAAATCTAAACGATAAACGGATCAATCCCAATTTTTTAACTTCACTCGGAAGATGCACCTTAAACTTTGAAGATTCGTATAATTGACGACATTTAAAAAAAATATACGTGACCTTATGAAAGAAGTTCTCTAAGAACGTCTTGGCTGGCTAGCCCACCGCTAAACATGGTCCAGACGACCGGCTATGTGACTGGGCGAACCCGAGCTGCTAAGGAAATGGTCCCTGAGACCAGATGAGTGATTGCAGCCTGAATCCAGCCAAGAGGCGAATGAGATGAGATATGTAGGAGTAGACATCGGCAAATGGAAGTGCAGGGCAGCCGTGATGGACCCAGAGGGCTACATAGTCGAGGAGTTCACCTTCCCCAACGACGCGGAGGGCATACATGACCTGGCCTCAAAGCTGACGACAGAAGACAGAGTCGTGATGGAGTCCACTGGAAGCGTCTGAACGACCCTGTACAACAACCTAGACGAGAGACGAATACCCGTCGCCCTCGCGAACCCCTTCAAGACAAGAGCCATAGCTCCCACCAGGATCAAGACGGATAAAGTTGATGCACGGATCCTTGCCCATCTCCTCAGGGGAGACCTGGTGGCCGAGTGTTACGTTCCGCCGAGGGAGCTGAGGGAGATCCATGCGCTGGTGAGGTACAGGGCGGGCCTCGTCAGGATGAGGTCCACGGTGAAGAACAGGGTCCTCGCACTCTTCGACGAGCACGGCCCCCCGGTGCGAGTACTCGGACATGTTCGGTAAAAAATGTAGAGAGTGTCTCAGGTCCTTGAAGCTCGGCGCCCTCGACCGGTTGGTGCTGGATAACCATCTCCAGCACGTCGAGAGCCTCGAGGGGTAGTTCGGGCGGGTGGACGAGATCAGGAGGAGGGTTTCCCTAGACGAAAACGTCCGGCTTCTCCTAGCGCGCGTGATAGCGCAAAAAGCCGTAATAACCCTCACGCCTTTTTGGCTATTGCGGGTTGACTATATTTCTCTTTGCTTTTAAAAAAGAGGGAAAGAATAGATTATTTTTCCATCAGTTTTCTGATTGGGACATGTTCTATGTCCCATCGGAAGTGCTGGGGCCCAAAGATCTTTAGACCCATCGGCGTCTCCCATGCTTGTTCTATTTCGACGCCGATGACGACAACCTTTCTGCCCGTCTCCCATTCAGAAGACCAGAAGTTGGCCAGGCCCCAGCCGGTTTCGGGATCAACGACGTTGATGCAGTCAGGGCTGGTAACATACGGCTTCCCATCTAACCAACTGACGTGGTTTTCATTGCAGTACCATATCCTCATGTCGTGCCCTTTGTAATTGCCTGTTCCCCTAATTCTAGCCATTCCCCAGATGAAGCTATACGCATCGTCTTGCCAATAGTTCAGAATTTCGCCTTCGAATAGTTTGAAACCTCTGTTTCCCAGGGCCTTCATCGCCGCATCGACTGGGGGGTTCCCCGCTTTGAGGGCGTTCCTCACTCCCTTGCCGACTCTCATAACAAGCGATTCTACGCCTGGAAATGCGTATTTCTTCAAGTCTGAAACGGATACATGGTGGATGCCTCTGGTTGTCGACCCCGAATACGTTGAGATGCCCTCCAAGATCTCCTCAAGCCTTTGGAAGCAGAGAACTTTTTCCACGACAACTAGATCCCCCATTGCTGTGGTGAACACGGCGGGCGTCGGAACCACGTTCCCCAGGTTGAAACAGTTTTGACCTATCTCGGGGGCCGCTCTACTTCCGGCAGCGGTTGCATCGATGTAAGGCCTATCTACCATGGCATGGTTACAAACCAGTTGAGCGAATCCGGGTGACACTTCAAAGTGCAGCTCCGTGTACGGTTTACCCCCAGCCAACTCTGCTAAGCGTTTTTCACCGGCTTCCGATCCAGTTCCTACTGGATTATCTGGGCCAGGAAGCTTTGACCAGGTATTAAGTGGGCACCATTCCCTGTCTGCCTGCCTTATGTTTTCCCTTATTAACTCTGTCTGATCGATTGGATACTTCATATCTCTTTGAAGTCTCGCCCTAGACCAAAAGAGCCATTTCTCCTTCATCTTGCTCTGGACGCCACCACCCGTTCCTACATGGGAGAAGATGATCGCATCGTTGGGGACTTCTTCGAGCGTGATAAGCCTGATTTTTTTGTCTGCTTCGAGAACTTTGTCAACCATTTTTCCTACAGCTTCCAGAGAAGGAGCAACCCCTCCTCCCCCGGTTGAAAGGATCGTGCTACCAATTGTATAATCCTGGATATCGTCTTTTGTAAGTATTCTCATTTTTATTCGAACATAATTTAGTTCATCAAATATTTAAGATTTAATACAAGATCTAGACTCGGTAAGATATTATTAACAATTAATATATAGTTTTACTGATCTCTAAAAAAAATATCTATATGTGTATGTGTTTAACTCGGATGCGCGCGCGAGGCTCCTTTAGATGGAACTATAAGCTTTATATAAAAAGGGGTTATCTCTTGCCATAATGGTTACGATTCTACTCCCATCACTACTCTCGAAAGTGACAGGGGAAAAGAAAGTTGCGCTAGTGGCGAAAACCCTAGGAGAAGCTCTCGATAAACTGGTCGAGATCTACGGGATGCCCCTGAAGAATAAGATGTTCGATGGGTCGGGTAACTTGAACAGATTTCTGAATTTCTATTTGAAGGGCAGGATGATACCTCCCGCTGAGTTCACAACAACGCCCCTCGAAGAGGACGATGAGGTCTCCATACTCGTTGTCATCAGCGGCGGCTGAGGTCAGCCCCCGAATCCGGCTATCAGCTCCTTGATCCTCTTCGGGTCTATCCTCTTCGTGACGATGATGTGATCGATGTAGTCAATCTGCCCGACAAGGCCCTTCGGTAGATCGTAAAGATCCCATAGTGCTCTCTTCGCCCGAACGAAGAGGTCCAACATCTCCTTCGTGACCTTCCTCTCGAGCTTCCAAGGTTCATTGTTATACCCCGAATCGACTGACTTTTCAAAGATCTTTGCCAGCTCCTCCCTGAACGGGTTTTTCTTCGCCATTCCTTGGTTAATGGCATCCTTAGGCGCGTAGCTTCCAGCGTAGTACAATGGGTTCTCAACATGGACAAGCGCCCACCTCTCAGTCTCCTTCTCTGACTCCCTCTCAATAGGTTTCGCCAAGTCGAAGTCGCACATGGTCAGGCAGTCCTCCCCGACCAGATAGTTGCCTATATAAGAGTTAGAGTGGACATCGATTAGCCCGAGGCTCGTGAGCTTTGGGCCGACCCATGTGCCGTGTAGTGCCCCCGACTCATGATACTCCCTTAGGAGTAAGCCGCACGATGATCCGAGCCACTTCACGTAGTTTTTTATTTGATTGGGGTCGATGAGCTTGGTCACCTCAGGGAACATGAGTATAAAAAAGAGCTCACCAACACGGATATCCGTTGGTACTGTATAGTAAGCGCTATAAGCCGTTGTTCTTTCGCTTTTATTGAATAGAAGGTTCTTTAGTTCTTCCCTATCGGTTTTTCGGAGTTTGTTGAACATCTCTATGCGGTCCTTCAGGCTTAGGTAATGAACGTTCTTGAACACGGACATGCCTATGATCTCGATGTCCTGCCCCAGTTGCCTCGCTCTCCTGGAACCGAATAACTCGCACAGGTACTCATCCTCCTTCATAAACCCCCACAGTATGAACCGGTGACACATGCCCGGGTCGTCATAAAGCTGGTAGGTGTAGATCTTGCCTCTCCTGAATGTCGGCCTGCTAACACCTACCGGTATGCCGATCCCCTTAGCCTTATGCCATATACCCTCATGTTTGAATAGGATCGAACGGTTACCGCTTTCATACGCCTCCATGGTATTGGAGGGCTCTCCATCGAGAAATTCACCCATTACAGGGACCAGGTTTTTGGCGAAGGGGTTGGAGTTTTCCCCAAAGAATTCCTGTTCGTTCTCCATAAGCCAGACTTTGGTCTTTTGTCTTAGCTGGTTGATATAGGCATCAGTATCAGAGTTCATTAATATAGGACTCTAAAGGGAAAACATAAATTTTTCTTCTATTTGCTTCGTGCGCGCTCCATGTGAACATGATAGAGCCCTCTTCGCCTAGTAGAGGCGAGTATAGCTGGCTGAATCATGTGTTTCTCTGGCCCCAGAAACCAATCCCGCGTACGGTCTCCTGCTCATGGATAATACTAAGTATCGAATACACTTAGTAATGAGGCTCGAAACCGATGGCTAAAGATATCCCAGCTTATGAGGTCGTAGAAGGCTGGGGCAGGCTCCCAGATGGATGGGCATTCACCCAGGTCGCGGGCGCCGCGGTCGACTCCAAGGACAGGGTCTACGTCCTCTGCAGAGGGGAGCACCCCATAATAATATTCAGTGCAGATGGCGAGTTCATCGAGTCGTGGGGTGAAGGAGTCTTCGGGAGGGCCCATGGCGCCTACATCGACGGCGAG
>Ga0315277_10003928_pt1 | contig 19965 bp, 13 predicted proteins | sample YL17G05_15_MG_FD_203695 | JGI IMG/M metagenome (GOLD analysis project Ga0315277, IMG submission 203695) | Sediment microbial communities from Yellowstone Lake, YNP, Wyoming, USA - YL17G05_15 | ecosystem: Environmental > Aquatic > Freshwater > Lake > Sediment | place: USA: Wyoming | collected... | reverse complement strand
CCTCAATGGGCTGGGGACGGATGGCAGCGAAGAGGTTGATGTTGAGCCCGATGGGACCGTCGGTCAGGTCGCGGGCCTTGCGGATCTCGGCGCGCAGGTCGTCCAGATTCTGGAAGGTGGCCGCTGCTATGAAGCCGAGGCCACCGGCATTAGCCACGGCTGCTATCAGCTCGGCGCGGCCGATCCAGTGCAGGCCTCCGCAGATAATGGGATATTTGATATTGAAGAGTTTGGTGATCCTCGTCTGAAACATGGCGCAGCTCCTTTCCTACAAAGCCCGATGCTCGTTGTTTATCACAAGTGTTGACGCCTGACAAGGGGCGGCCAGCAGGAGGCCAGTAGCTATCGGCGGCTGCCGAGCGTCTATAGACTGGGGCGTTCGTTGATATGCCGTGGTTTCGAGATAAGAGGCGTATTCCGGTAGGCCGTAGGAGCGGGCAGGAACGGGACTGGAGCTGGTCTTGGGAACCGCTGGGGCCCGACAAGGCCAGCTGGCAGCGATGGCTGTGGGTCGGCGGGGCCGTTGCGGTTGTCGCGGGCGTCGCTGTGGCGGTCGGCCTGACGCTGGCCTTCACCCTCGGCGGCCGCGATGGTGGCTCTGCGGTCGAGGAGGAAGAAGTGCTGCCGTATGCCGCCATCGCAGGCAGTGTTTCGGTCGTACTTCACAATGGCCAGACAGCGGCGGCGGTCATATTCGAAGACAAGTGCGATGCCTACTTGGTGGTGGGGAAAGAGGAAGGCGCGCCACGCCTGCCCGATGGCGATTACTTCTTCCAGGTCACCACCTCTTCTGACAAAGCCCTCCTTTCCAGCGATGAGGTCAGGTTCCGCCAGTTTCGGGTGGCCGATGGCGTGATCGAAGGCGTATCGGGACAGGGGCGCCACGCGGTGGGCATCGATAGCCTGAGTGGTGCTGCCACCGTCCAGCTCTGCCCCTTCGCTACCAGCCCGGACTCCTCAGGTGTGTACGCAGTTTGGGTCACGCGGGTCGAGGACTTCCAGGGGGATGTGGAAGCGGTGGAATCGTCCGCTCCCGATCTTCACGGCTTTCTTGCCGCTCGTTCGGCGAGTGCGCTGTTCGCGGTCAGCCGGGGGAGGTAGACGGTGCCGACAGGGTTTCCCCTTAGAGCGCTGGCTTCAAGACTATGGTCTCGGTGGTGGTGGGGAGCTGCCCCTTCTTGAGCTCTATCTCGCTGCCGTCGATCGTCTTGACCTGCTGGCGCCCGCGGGTGAAGTCTTCCACGCCAGTGACGGGGAAGCCTGGGCACCTGGCGTTCTTGAAGTGCATAGGGATGACCACCTTCGGTGCGAGCTTCTGGCAGAGCCGGTTGGCGAGGGCGGCGTCAATTGTGAAGTTGCCCCCTACCGGGATCAGCAGCAAATCCACATCGCCGATGGCGGCCACTGTTTGGTCCGATAGGTCATGGCCCACGTCGCCCAGATGGCACACGTTGATGCCGTCCAGGGTGAAGCAGAAGATCGTGTTCGCCCCCCGCTCTTTCCCCGACGACTCGTCGTGGGCGGTGGCTATGCCCTTGAACTGGATGCCCTTGGCCTCGTGGCTACCGATCCCCCGCACGACCTGAGGATTGCCTTTCACAGCCGCCACGTTGTTGTGGTCGGCATGGTCGTGGCTCACTGTGACAATGTCGGCTGTCTCCGCCGGCGGTGCGTAGTCCAATCCGTAGACGCCTGGGGTATAGGGGTCGGTTATGATCCTCAGCCCACTCTCGGAGGTCAGGAGAAAGCAAGCGTGTCCCAGCCATTTGACCTTCATCTGCGGCAACCTCCTTTCTCAGCGTTCGGCCGGCGCTGCCGGCACGCGGGCAGCGGCTTCCTTTCCAAAGACGGCATTCAGGAGGTGGTCGCTCAATCTCTTGGCCAAACCTATGATGGTGACCACGGTTGGCCTATCCAGTGCCTCTGGGAAGGTGCTAGCGTCGCAGACGTAGAGGTTCTTGACCTCGGTCCGGAGGTTTGTATCAAGCATCTCACCAATTCTGACGGTTCCGCTGGGGTGGGTTCCCCGCAGCGGGCCCACAAAGATAGAATCCGGATCGCAACCCGCCTTGACGAGGATCTTTCGGGAGACGATCGAGGCGTGGTTCAGCCTGAACCGATCCTGGGGGGTCAGCGGCTTGCTGATCTTTCCATCGATGGTAATGCCACCGGAGATTTCGTCTTTTACCTTGATCATCACCCCCATAGTTCTGCGGTAGTTGACCCAGGTGAGGGGATAGCGGATGCCCTTGGCAAACATGATTATGGGATAGGATAGCCAGGGATCGATCAGGGCACTGAGCATGTAGCCGTTTTCATCGTCGGTGTAGGCGACGGTCATTGGTGGCTCGGATGCATTTCCTTTGTATTTCGACACGCCGTGGACCATTGTCGTTGTGTCCATTGTCAGGCCATTGCCGGCCTCAAAGAATCCCGAGTTTTGCATGATTAGGGGCGTTCCGATACCGCCCGCTGCTAGAACAACGACCGTCGCTCTCACTTCAAAGGGGATTCTCTTCTTGACGCTCCCCTTGACCCCGAGAACTTGCTTATCTTCGATGATCAGACTGTCTACCTTCGCCTGGGTGATCAATTCGCAGCCGGCGGAAACGGCAGCGTCGACATATTCGTTGGCTGTCCACTTGGCCCCACATCTGCAACCGAGCATGCACTTGGCACCGCAGTCAAACTTGGCAGCCCTGGCAGGCTTGATGAACTTCATGAGCGGTTCCCACTTGTAGCCGAGGGAGATTGCTGCCTCCATGATGCGCTTGGAGGCTTGGCCAAGGAATTCGTCAGGGAGTGGTTGGATATCGAGTTCCCTTATGGTCTCTTCAACATAGTCATCGATGTCGACCTTGTATCTTTCCTTCAGCCATGCTGGCGGCCTGGCGGCAGAGCCGGCGAACAAATTTGTCGCTCCGCCCGTCATGATGGGTCTGATGATGTTCAGTCCTTCTTCGGTGAACAAGAGACTGCGGTTGTCGGCATAGAGCAGGGCTCCAAGGTGGGTGCCGTAGTAGAATTCATTCCTGTAGTCTCTGCCCATCTCGAGCAGGACAACCTTCTTGCCAGCTCTGGCTAGCTGACGGGCGACTGTGGCACCGCCGGGGCCAGAGCCGACAACCACCACGTCCGTTCGCCTTCTCATGAACTCGTCTGCCACAACGTCACCGCCCCGGGCTTGAACCTGTGCCAGCTAGACTTCTGTACCTGCAAGGATACCAGGGTAGCGCCCGCGGTTCAATCTCCGAGGCTGTTGAAAAACGCCCCCGTTCGCCCTTCGACAGGCTCAGGGCGAGCGATTTGAGGTGCCCGCGGATCTCCGCTCGTGGTGAGCCTGTTGAACCATGAACGGAGATAATGGGCATTTCGACAGCCTCCTCTGCTGAGAGGTGACCGGCGGAGGCTGGTCCGTCTTGTTGTGCCTAAGGCCCCTATTGCCTCTCCGGCTCGGGCGGGCGTTGCTGCGCCCACGGCCTCTCCCGCTCCAGCTCACGGGCAACGCGCAACACTGTATCGTCCTCGCCCCAGCGGGCGATGATATGGAGGCCGATGGGCAGGCCGTCGGGGGTGAATCCGACCGGCACGGAGGCCGCGGGGCTGCCCGACACGTCGAACGGGGGTGTGAACAGGAACTTGGCGACCTCCAGCGGTGGTATCTGGTGTTCTATGTCCCACGCCGGGTCATCGATTCTGGATGGAGGCTCCGAGGTTACGGGCGTCAGCAGCAGGTCGTACTCCTCGAAGAAGCGTCGGATGTTGTAGCGAAGGCGGGCGATCTTGCCGAGGGCCAGGGCATATTCCGTGGCCGGTAGCTGCTTTGTCCTTTCGTAGGCTTGCCGCACCAGCCGGCAGAGGTCGTCAAACCGGTCCCCCAGCAGTCCGGCGTTAGACAGGTAGCCGTCCGTCATGAACACGGTCAAGAATGACTCCGCCAAGCCGCTGAGGTCTGGCGTGGCCTGGGCCAGTTCGCCCTTACCAACTCGCTTCGCCAGCCACTCTGCCGCATCCTGGCAGGTTGCCAGCACCGCAGGATCGGTAGGCATGCCGCCGAAGTTGGCGCTCCAGGCGATTCTCAGGTCGCGAAGGGGTTTGTCGAGCGTGCCCACGAAGTCTGGCGGCTTCTCCTCGATGGCGCAGGGGTCGCGGGGGTCAGGCCCAGAGCACGCGGCCAGGAAGAGGGCGGCGTCGCCCACTGTGCGGGTGAGCGGGCCCTCGTGAGCGAAGATCTGCATCCCCACCGTATTCGTGTTATTGGGGATGCGGCCCATGGTGGGCTTGATGCCGAACACCCCGCAGAAGTTCGCTGGCACGCGGATCGAGCCGCCGGCGTCGTTGCCTTGGCCGATGGGGCCGAGGCCAGTGGCCACTGCCGCCGCCGCGCCGCCGCTGGAGCCGCCGGTGGTGCGTTCGAGGTTCCAGGGATTGCGCGCGGGGCCGAACAAGCGGTTGTTTGTGACGAGCGTCGAGCCAAACTCAGGCGTGTTCGTCTTGCCCAGGATGCAGACGCCAGCATCGCGCAGCCGCTCCACAACGACGGCATCGAAGTCTGGGACCCAGTCCTTGAGCGCGATTGACCCCTTGGTTGTGCGCATGCCGCGCGTTTCGGTCAGGTCCTTGATGGATGTCGGAACGCCGGCCAGGGGCCCGGCCGATCCCGATGCGTAGGCCTTCTCGGCGGCCCGCGCCGAGGCCAGGGCTCCTTCCCCGTCCACGAGGACGAAGGCATTGAGCGCAGGGTTGAGCCGGTCGATGTGGGCCAGCACTGCCTGCGTCACCTCCACCGGGCTGAGGGCCTTCGCCCGGTAGGATGCAATGAGGTCTTTCGCCGACATGAAGCAAACATCGCGCTCGTTCATTGGGGGCCTCCTTCCCGCGCCGTCCGGCTGTGTTACCTTTCCGCTGCTGTAGGCTAGCGCAGACGCTCTCTACTGGCAAGGGAGCGGCCGCAAGGATTCCGGCGTGGTGTGGACTCGTTCATGGCAGACGGAGTTGACAGTAATGATTCTGGTGTCACTTTGGCACTATTCTGTACGTGGACTTTGTGCTAAGGTTCACATGCTAGTGCCAAATGTCTGTGTTTGCTATGATGCAGCGAAGAATAGCCGAGGGCAATCTCGGCTTACGTTTGTTTTGGATGGAGAGTTCGGTGGCGGTTGAGGAGAGGGAAGGCGCCTAATGGCAACCATTACCGTTGCCGTAGGCGACCCGCCCTATGGAAGACAACGAGTCTACACTGCTCTCCGGTTTTCGCTGGTGGCTCTTCACGAAGGCCACCAGGTGAACCTTTTTCTGTTCGAAGACGCTGTGTTTGCGGCCAAGAAAGGGCAGAAGCCGCCGGAGATGCCCGTCGGTGAGGCGGGCATGCCCAACTGTGAGCAACTACTAGAGGCGGCGATGCAAGAAGGGTTGACGGTCAAGGCCTGCCGTGTCTGCTCGGCGGAGCGAGGCCTTCGCTCGGAGGAGATGCTGGCAGGCGTGGAGAGCGCCTCCATGCTTGACCTAGTGAACTGGGTCGTGCAGAGTGATAGGACTGTTTCTTTCTAGTCGTCGGTCGCTCATCGATGGGGGAGACGTCTTGTGGCCGTCATCCGCTGACACGGCGTTCGTCTGTTTGGGTTTCCGCCCAGGAGGTCGAGTTTTATGACCAAGCTGAGCCGAAGAAACTTCCTTGTACTGTGCGCCGCGACCAACGCCGGTCTCCTCTTGCCGACCGGCTCGGCTGCCGCCAAGGCGTTGGCCGATTTCCCTCTGCACAAGCAAGTTGGCGAGTCGCATACCATCTGTCCCTATTGCTCCTGCGGCTGTGGTCTGGTCATCGCCACGGACGAGAATGGGCATATCACCAACGCCGAGGGCGACCCCGATCACATCACCAACCGCGGCGCCCTCGACCCCAAGTCTATAGCCGTGCCCCAACTCTCTAACAGCCCTCTGCGCTTGCACAAGGTGATGTACCGCGCCGCAGGCTCGGCGCAGTGGGTGGAGAAGACGTGGGAGTGGGCCGCGGCCGAGATCGCCCAGCGGATCAAGAAGGTGCGCGATGAGACCTTCGTCACTACCGTCAAGGGCGACAGCAAGGACGTGACGGTCAATCGCACCGAGGGCCTGGCCTGGCTGGGTGGCGCCGCCAACAACAGCGAGGACTGCTACCTGGCCTCGAAGCTGATGCGATCTCTAGGGGTGGTGTATTTAGAGCACCAGGCCCGCATATGACACTCGCCCTCGGTGGCCGGTCTCGGCCCCACGTATGGTCGCGGTGCGATGACCAATGACTGGACTGACATCAAGAACTCCGACTGCATCCTGGTCCTTGGCGCCAACCCCGCCGAGAACCATCCAGCGTCCATGGCCTGGCTCAACCAGGCGCGGGACAAGAACGATGCCAAGCTCATCGTTGTCGATCCCCGCTTCACCCGCACAGCCGCCACAGCCGATCTGTACACTCGCCTGCGCTCAGGCACTGACATCGTTTTCTTGGGCGGGCTGATCAACTACACGCTGCAGAACAAGCTCTATAACGAGGAGTATGTCAAGTACTACACCAACGCTCTCACCCTGATCCAGCCGGACTTCCAAGGCCCGGCCGACCTCGACGGCCTCTTCTCTGGCTACGACGCCGAGAAGAGATCGTACGACACGAAGTCGTGGCAGTATCAGACCGAGAAGCAGACGGTCTCTGTCACGGAGAAGGATCCTGTCACCGGCGCAGACGTAACGACTCAGAAGGAAGTGACCGTCGTCAAGCAGGCTACAAGCCTCGACGACCCCAATTGCGTATTCGCTCACCTGAAGAAGCACTACGCCCGCTACACGCCCGAGGTGGTCGAACAGGTGGCCGGCACGCCCAAAGACAAGTTCCTCCAGGTGGCGCAACTGTTCTGCGCCACCGGCGCGCCGGACAAGTCCGGCACCATCATGTACGCCATGGGCCAGACGCAGCACACCGTGGGCACGCAGAACGTGCGGGCCACTGCTATGCTCCAACTCCTCCTGGGCAACATCGGCATCCCCGGTGGCGGCGTCAACGCCCTGCGGGGCGAGTCTAACGTCCAGGGCTCTACCGACATGGCCCTTTTGTTCGGCGATCTTCCTGGCTACCTGGGCTGCCCCACCGACAAGCACCCCGACCTGAGCACTTACAACGCCAAGTTCGATGCGACCAGCTACTGGGTCAACGGGCCACGTTTCTTCGTCAGCTTGATGAAGGCCTGGTTCGGCGACGCGGTGACCAAAGAGAACAACTACGCCTACGACTACATTCCGAAGACGAGCGGTAACTATTCCTGGATCAGCCTGTTTGAGGCGATGTACGCAGGCAAGATCAAGGGTTTGATCTGCATGGGCCAGAACCCGGCGGTGGGCGGGCCCAATGCCCGCTTCGAGCGCAAGGCGATGGAGAACTTGGACTGGCTGGTGGCCATGGACCTGTTCGAGACCGAGACGGCCTCGTTCTGGAAAGGGCCCGGTGTCCAGCCCAATGACATCAAGACCGAGGTGTTCCTGCTGCCGGCGGTTGATGCCGTGGAGAAGGCGGGTAGCATCGTTACCAGCGGCCGCCGCAGCCAATGGCGGCCCCAGGTGGCAACGGCGTCTGGCGAGGCCAAGCCCGACATCTGGATCCTCGATCGTTTGGCCAAGGCCATCAAGAACGTCTACAAGGATTCCACAGATGCCAAGGATCGCCCCATCCTCGGCCTGGCCTGGGACTATGGGGATGAGGTGGATGTGGAGCTTGTCGCCCGCGAGATCAATGGCTATGCTGTGGCGGATGTGAAGGATGCGAGCGGCAAGGTGCTGGTGAAGGCGGGCGAGGTCATTCCCGGCTTCGCCACCATCGCCTCGGCCGCCGATCCGACGACCATCGCCTGCGGCAACTGGCTGTTCAGCGGCTACTTCGCCCCAGCCGATGACGGCACCGGTGTCAGCATGCCGGCGGTGAAGAGGCGGGGTCAGAAGGACCCAGGCGACTACGGGTTCTACCCCTACTGGGGCTTCACTTGGCCGGCCAACCGGCGCGTCCTCTACAACCGCGCCTCGGCGAGGCCGGACGGGACGCCCTGGGCGGAGAACAAGAAGGTCATCTGGTGGGACGCCACCGCCGATTCGGGGACGAAGGATGCTCAGGGCAATCCCATCCTCGGCAAGTGGACGGGCTACGACGTGCCCGACTTCCCAGTGACCAAGAAGCCGGGCGCCAAGGCTGATCCCGCCAAGACCGGCCTGAGCGCTCAAGCTGGCACCGATCCCTTCATCATGAAGGCCGACGGCAAGGGATGGCTGTTCGCTCCCAAGGGGCTCAACGAGGGGCCACTGCCAGAGCACTACGAGCCGGTAGAGTCGCCCATCAAGAACCCGATTTCCAGCGTGCAGAACAACCCGGTGATCAAACTGTGGGACACCGATGCCGACAAGGACATAGGCGATAAAGTGGGCACAGCGGATAAATTCCCCATTGTCTGCTCCACCTACCGATTGTGCGAGCAGTGGCAGACCGGGCCGATGTCCCGCAATCTCCCGTGGCTAGCCGAGTGCCAGCCCGACATGTTCCTGGAGATCGGTGAAGAGCTGGCGGGAGAGAAGGGCATCAAGAAGGGTGATCAGGTCATTGTCACCTCGGCGCGGGGGCAGATACAGATGGTGGCAGTGGTCACCAAGCGCTGGCAGCCGTTCCAGATCAACGGTACGAAGGTGCATCAGGTGGGAATGCCCTGGCACTACGGGTGGCAGGGGCTGGCCACCGGCGCCATCGCCAACGACCTGACCGCGCACGTCGGCGATGCCAACACAATGATTCCAGAGTACAAGGTATTCCTGGTGGATGTGAGAAAGGCCTAGGGAAAGGATGGCCTTGACGCTTACGTTGCCAAAGGATGGTAAGTGATATGGCTAAAGTGGCGATATTGTTTGATGCATTCAAGTGTACCGGTTGCCGCGGCTGTCAGGTCGCTTGCAAGCAGTGGTGGGGCCTGCCGGCGGAGGTCACGCATAATACCGGCAGCTACCAGAACCCGCCGCGCGTCTCGGCCAACACCTGGCTCCTCATGGAGTTCAGGGAGGTTGACGACGGCGACGGGGGGGGGAGATGGGCCTTCCGCCGCTACGCCTGCATGCACTGTTTGCACCCAGCCTGCGTATCGGCGTGTCCGGTGGGGGCTTTGCACAAGACGGAAGAAGGCCCGGTGCTTTACCACGCGGACCGCTGCATTGGCTGTCGTTACTGCATGATCGCCTGTCCTTTCGATGTTCCCACCTTTCAGTGGAACAAGGGCTTGTTTGAGGGGGCGGTGATCCAGAAGTGCCGCTTTTGCTCCGATCGGATAAGCGCGGGGCTGGAGCCGGCCTGCGTCCACACCTGCCCGACGGGGGCGCTTGAGTTCGGGGAGCGCGATGAGCTGATTGCCGTGGCGGAGGCCAGGATTGCGGAGGCGAGGACTCGGGGACACCCGGAGAGATACGTGAACCATGTCTACGGCAAGGAGGAGGCAGGAGGCACCTCCCTCCTGTACATCGGCCCCCATCGCTTCGAAGAGCTGGGTATGCCGCAGCTTGGACCGGAGCCAATCCAGGAAAAGACCGAGGGCATCATGACGAAGGCTACGCCTACGGTCTTGGTGGGCATGCTGGTCGGCCTGAGCGGCATCTACTGGGTGGTGAAACGCCGACAAGAGATGATGGGCAAGAAGAGAGGCTGAGGTAGGTAAGGAGATAGGGAGGCATCGTCATGATCAGAGGAATCGCCCTCCGCCGTCTTTCCATTCCGCCTGCTGTCATCGTGCTGCTGGGCCTGATGGCCATTGGATGCGTGGTGGCAGTGATCCGCTACGTAAACGGCATTGGGGCTATCAGCAACCTGGACGATAGCACGGGCTGGGGACTGTGGATCAGCTTCGATCTTCTTTGCGGCGTGGCATTGGCAGCCGGCGCCTTCGTTACAGCGTCGTTCGTCTATCTTTTTGGCCAGGAGAAGTACCGCCCCGTCCTTCGGCCAGCCATTCTCACCGGCTTCCTGGGCTATCTGATGGTGATCGTGGCCCTTATGGTTGACTTGGGCCGTCCGGAGCGCATCTGGTATCTCATAATCTTCTGGAACTACCATTCGGTCATGTTCGAGGTAGGCTGGTGCGTAATGCTGTACACCTTTGTGCTGGCCCTGGAGTTCAGCCCGCTGGTGTTCGAGCGTTTTGGGCTGGAGGCGCCGCGCCGGCTCATCCATGCCCTCATCATCCCGCTTGCCATCGCGGGGGCAACGCTGTCCACCCTGCATCAGTCTTCCCTGGGTTCACTGTATACAATCCTGCCCGACCAACTGAACAAGATCTGGTATACGCCATTATTGCCGCTGATGTTCTGGCTGACGGCGGTAGCGGTGGGCCCCGCCATGGTGATCGTGGAGTCCAGCATCAGTTCGAGGGTGTTCCGGCGAGGGCTGGAGCTAGACCTCCTTAGTGGCTTGGCCCGGGTGATCCCGTTTGTCTTGGCTGCCTATGCCGTGGTCAAGATCGGGGACCTGGCTGGCTCGGGTGAGCTGGACCTGCTGACAAAGTGGAATCTGGCGGCTGGCCTCTGGTGGCTGGAGATGATAGGCTTTGTGCTCCTTCCCATTGTGTTGTTCTCGCTGCCGGCCGTAAGGCGAAGCAGCACCTGGCTGCTCTTCAGTGCCCTGCTGGTCGTCAGCGAGGTGGTCCTCAGCCGCTTTGCCGTGAGCCTGATCAACCTCAGCAGGCCGGATTTCTCCGTCCGCTATTTGCCTCACCCGATGGAATTCGCTATCACCATCAGCGTAATCTCTGCGGGCGTCCTCGCCTTTGGCCTGGTGGCGCGCTATCTGCCTCTGTTTGTGGAACACGCCCCTGAGCCGGCTGGGAAGTAGGCGGGCCACATCACTGACAGGTGTCGGAAGGCGGGGAGGAAGAGCGAAGCTGGGTTGTGGGGGGCTGTCGTGGTTGGTTACGCCAAGATCGTGCAAGAGTTGCAGCGCCAGGCCGACAAACGGCCTGAGCTTGCCGACACCGTCGAACTCCACTGCGAATTGCTCGATGCTCAGGCCCGCGCTCAGGTCCCGCCGCACGGCCCGGCCCTGAGCGGCGAGGAAGCCGGTGCGCGGCTTGAGCAAGGGCACCCTCTGCTTTCGCCGGAGTCTTTGGTGGTGGATGGCCAGACTCTGGCCGGTCTCTGTGACCAGATAGGGGCCATCGTCGCCGAGCGCAGACCGGAGTTGGCCGATAGCTTGGCCAGGATTCGTGTCTGGCTGGACGATAAGCGACAGCAGATCGATGTCCTTGCTATGGAGTATCTCCACGAGGGTCGAGTGTGCGAAGGAGAGGAAGCCGGGCTCGATGGTAACCTCCTGGCCTTCATTTTCAACAACGCCCTGCGCCCCTTCTTGCGGGCCGAAGCGCGGGCGCTTGTTCGTTGGGTTGACGACAGCATATGGTATCGCGGCCGCTGCCCGATCTGCGGCGGCGAGCCCGACCTGGCCGCCTTGGAACGGGGGAACGGCCGGCGGCGCCTCCTCTGCTCGCGCTGTGACAGCGAGTGGGCGTTTCAGCGAATAGGCTGCCCGTTCTGCGGCAATGACGACCCGCGCCGCCTGGCCTATTACCCCAGCGACGATAACATCTATCGCCTCAGTGTTTGCGAACAGTGCCACCGCTACCTCAAGACGATCGATCTGCGCCAGGTTGCTGGGGAGCGGCTGCTGCCGGCGGAACGGATCCTGACCGCGGCCATGGACCTGGCAGCGCTCGATGCCGGGTATGGAGAAGGGTAGGGGTGGAGAGGCTGCCATGGTCTACGGCTATCACGGCAAGGTCCTGCTGGTAGACCTTTCGTCTCGTAGCTGCGAGCTCCAGGAGTTGCCGGAGCGAGCCCTGAGGGATTTCCTGGGTGGGGCAGGCCTGGCAACTCGTCTCCTATATGAGCACGCGCCGGCGGGCTGTGAGCCGCTGTCGCCTGACAACCCGCTCATCTTTGCCACCAGCCCGCTGGTGGACACCCCTGTCACGACGTCTGCCAAGTATGTGGTCGTGGCGAAGTCGCCCCTGACTGGCTTCATCGGAGACTCCCTCTCCGGCAGTCACCTGGCGATAGAGCTCAAGCGAACAGGGGTGGATGCCCTGATAGTCACAGGGGCTGCCGAGGAGCTGACCTGTCTGGTCATCGAGAACGGGCAGGTGCGGTTCCTACCCGCCGGTCACCTCGCGGGAAGAGGGACCAGCAAGACGGAGGAGGCAGTCCGCCATCAGTTCGGCGGCCACCTGCGGGTGGCGGCCATCGGTCCGGCAGGCGAAAACCTGGTGCGCTACGCTACGGTCAGCAACGACGGCCGACATGCTGGCAGGACCGGCAACGGCGCGGTCATGGGAGCGAAGCGGCTGAAGGCCATCGCCGTGGCGGGGGACAAGCGCGTCGGTGTGGCCAGGCCGGCCGAGTTGGAGGCGGTGGGCCAGCGTCTGGTGGAGCGCAGCCTCGGGCCGGCCACCGCCGTCTACCGCGAGCTCGGGACATCGGCGAACCTACTCCTCCTTCAGCGGCTGGCGGCTCTGCCAAGCCACAACTTCCGGCGCTCCACCTTTGATCAAGCCGAGCGGCTAAGCGGGAGGCAGCTCCAGCAGCGGCACCTCGCGGCCGTCTCCAGTTGCGCCTCCTGCACTATCGGCTGCACTCACCTCTATCGGACCGTGGACGGCGGTTCAGCCGAGGTGAGCGGGCGGCTTGAGTACGAGACGCTGTTCGCCCTGGGCCCTCTCCTGGGCATCGATGATCCGAACATCGTCATCCGCGCCGCCGCTCTCTGCGACGAGCTGGGCCTGGACAGCATCAGCACGGGCGGCACGATTGCCTGGGCTATTGAGTGCTTCGAACGGGGCCTGCTCAACCGCGGCGAGACCGATGGGCTGGACCTCAGGTTCGGCAGCGGCGCGGCGCTCCTGCCGATCATCGAGAAGATCGCTGGCAGGGAGGGTGTTGGCGACCTGCTGGCGGAAGGGTGCAAGCGGGCCGCTGCTCAGGTCGGGCGAGGCTCCGACCATTGGGCGATGGAGGTCAAGGGGCTGGAGATGCCGGGATACGAGCCGCGGAGCCTCAAGACCATGGCTCTCGGGCTGGCGGTCACCACCAGAGGGGCCTGCCACAACCGCTCGGCCGCCTATCAGGCGGATGTGGCGGAGCTGGTGGATCGGTTCAAGGCGGAGGAGAGTCGCGGCCGGCTGGTGGCGGAAGGGGAAGACCAGGAGGCGGTTCTCGACTCCCTGGCTCTGTGCAAGTTCATCCGTGGCTGCTTCGCCGACATCTATGCTGAGACGGCCGATATCTACAATCTGGTCACCGGGTTCGACCTCACGCCTGAAGCCCTGCATCAGGCGGGGGAGAGGATCGTCAATCTGAAGAAGGCCTTCAACATCCGGGAGGGATGGAGGCGCGAGGACGATACGCTTCCCGCGCGCATCCTGGCCGATGAGCTGCCCAGCGGCGTGGCCCAGGGGGTAGGCCTGACCAGGGCGGAGCTGGACCTGATGGTGGCCGCCTACTATCGCGCGCGGGGGTGGACAGCCGAGGGCTTGATCCCGGAGGCAAAGCTGCGGGAGCTGGGCCTGTGGGAGCTGGTGGGGCCGGACGCGACGGCTCGCAGCCGGCCGGCGGAGCCAATCATGTCCACACCAGCCCCGACGCAACACGCCTAGGCCGCCGCAGGAACGTTCACTACTCCAGTGATGGCGGAGAGAGCCGCTGGCGGCTTCTGCGAATCCCATAACATGAGCAAGTCGATTCAGGTGAGCGGCGTCATCCTGGCCGGCGGTGCCAGCCAGCGCCTGGAGAAGAACAAGGCGCTGGAGCGCATCGGCGGCAAGGCCCTCATCGAGCGGGTCGTAGAAAGCCTCGTGCCTCTGACCACCGAGGTGCTGGTGGTGGTGGCTCGGCCTGAGCAGGCGGCGGGCTTGCTCCTGCCGCCCTCGCTGCGCGTGGTGAGCGACCGCTACCCCGGTGGTGGGTCGCTTGGGGGCATCTTCACCGGACTTGAGGCTTCAGCCGAGCCCTGGGGCCTGGTCGTGGCCTGCGACATGCCCTTCCTGAACCGCGAGCTGCTGCGCCATCTGATAGCGCAAAGCAGCAACGTCGACGCGGTGGTGCCGTGCCTGGGAGGTCAGCCCGAACCCCTGCACGCGCTCTACTCCAAGGCCTGCCTCGCGCCCATGGAGCGGATGCTGCGGGCGGGTGACCTCAAGATCGCGCCGCTATTCGAGGCCGTGAGAGTGCGCTACGTGGACGAAGAAATGATCGACCGCATCGACCCACGCCACCTGAGCTTCTTCAACATCAACACCCAGGCCGATCTAGAGGAAGCCAGGGGCTACTTCCGCCAGAAGCCGCCGGCTAGTCCCTGAACGGGACTACGTCGCCGAAGTACTCCCACTTGCCCTTGCCTTCCGGCGTCACCGTAGCCACCAGCATCCTCCACGTGGGTATGGCTTGGGTCGAGGCGGGCCAAACGCAGCGGAACCGGCTGGTCCGACAGCCCTTTGACGTGATATGGGTGCGAAATGAGAAGGTCGTGGCTGTCTGACCACGACCGAAACGGAGGCCGTTGATTGCGCTGTCAAGGGAATGTGACGCTCGGGGCATGTCTGGCGACCCCGAGGGGATTCGGGGCCCCCATGCACCATGGTCCTTTGTCAGCCAAGTGGGTAACTCTGAGGAGCTACTGTGGGTTGGCTAGTCGGCGGGTAGTCGGTTACTGGCTGGGTGGGTGATGAGACGGCACCAATATCGTACCCTGGCTGCGACTGAGCGCGGCACGGGGTGCGGCGGGAATAGGCCACCCGCAAGGACGCAGCCACTCTACGACCCCGGCAAGGCACCTCGGCGCGCTGCATGGTGATTGGCGATCGAGTCACGAGCTCCGCGGGCAGGTTCTTTTGAACCGCGGGAGTCTGCACGAAGAGAGCCAAGCGCCTCGATGTTCGTGCTTCGAAGAATGTGCGGCGTCCCCGACAGAGAGATAATCTTCGCTGTACGAACCGCACGTCTCCCGATTGCAGGGTGTGCCTCGAATTGTCAAGCGGAGAGTCGTCGCCATGGCGCTCGGCTGGGCACCCAGCGGGCTCGGGGCTGATCCGAACGGATCACCGCGTCAACCGTCCGGATATGGATGACATTTTGGCACCCCACAGCTGATTCGTCGGAAGGGTTTTGAAGAACTTCGGGGATGCAGCTTCCGTTTCCCGCCATTTTCAATACAGGATGGACGAGGGGAAAGAATCCGGGGGAGGGATTGCTCCCTCCCCCGGAATACGGCATGCACCACTACGGCGTAATAACCTGATTGGAGGTGCCGGAGGGTGCGGAGTCGGCGGACATGTTGGGATAGCCGACCGCTGGGGCGGCGTACGTCTGGGTGTAGCCGACCACGTTGTTCGCTATCACCCTGTAATAGTACGTCGTCCCCCTTGCGACCGTTGTGTCGTTGTACGTCACCGTGGTGCCGGTTCCCGGTCCAGTGGCGGACGGCACCGTTGTTACGGTAGTCCACGGGCCAGTAGCGGCGGTGGCTCTCTGGACGGTGAAGGCGGTCTCGTTGAGTGAGTTGTCCGTCCAAGTCAACGTCACTTTGGGCTTACCCTTAGTACCCGTCAGGATGGCGGCCAGGTTGGAAGGCGCCTTCGGTGCCACGGCGATTATCATCGGGCGCATCATGTCGTTCTCTTCATGGCCCAGCAGGTGGCAGTGCCAGACGTACTCCCAGCCAAAGTTGAGCAGCTGGTTGGTGACTGGAGCCGGCTGGCCCGTTGGGTCGACGCCGGTGAACTGTAGCGTGGTGCCTAGCGGCGCCGTCACGTCCAAAGGCCGAAGGCTGTTGGGAAGGTCGAAGGGAAGTGTGGGAACAATCGGCCTCAACGCCACGATGATGTCTTCCAACGGGTTCATCCGGACGGTTTCCTTCCAGCCCAGCTCGTTGGGATCGGGAGGCCTGACAGCCCCGTCCCAGCCGACCCGGTTGATCACCTGCACGTTGAACATGTGCCAGTGGAGGGCATGGGTGTCAACGCCGTTATGCGTTATCTTCCAGATCTGGGTCCCGTCCGCTAGCGTTCCGATGGGAGCCGCAGCGTCCCCCGCCTTGATGATCTCCGTAGCCGGATCGATGTAGGCGTAGGGGATCGTCGTCTGGGTCGTGGCACTAGTGTTCGGTATCTCGACCCCCAACAGCGCATTCATCCGCCCGTAGTCGCTCTCAAACAGCTCCTGGATGGCCTTCGGCTGCATCTCCATCTTTAGCCCGCTGGCTACAGCAGCAGCGCCGGTGCCGCCACCACCCGAGAAGCCGACAGTAGGAGCGGAGGTATAACCAGAGCCTCCGTTCGTAAGCGTGATGCTAGCAACGGCCGCAGGTGCTAACGTTGCCGTAGCAGCAGCGCCTGAGCCGCCACCACCCGAGAAGCCGACAGTAGGAGCGGAGGTATAGCCAGAGCCAGGGTTCGTAAGCGTGAGGCTGGCAACGGCCGCAGGTGCTAGCGTCGCTGTAGCCCCAGCGCCTGAGCCGCCACCACCCGAGATGGTGACCGTAGGTGCAGACGTATAACCAGAGCCTCCGTTCGTAACCGCTATGCCAGTAACCTTACGTTTCACTACTGTCGCTGTAGCAGTAGCGCCGGTCCCGCCACCACCGGAGAAGCTGACCGTAGGAGTAGAGGTATAGCCATTGCCTCCGTTCGTAACGGTGACGCTGGCAACGGACCTAGTCGCTAGTGTCGCCGTAGCAGAAGCGCCGGCGCCGCCACCACCCGTGAGGGTGACAGTAGGAGCAGAGGTATAACCAGAGCCTCCATTCGTGAGAGTCAGGCCAGCAACGGCCCTAGGCGCCAATGTCGCCGTAGCAGTAGCGCCTGTGCCGCCACCACCCGAGATGGCGACAGTAGGAGCAGAGGCATAACCGGTGCCTCCGTTCCTTAGAGTGACACCAGTAAGTGGGCCGTTAAAGAAGGTCATGGAAGTGTCTTGGATTCTCGCGAACGCATCGACGGGATAATTCGCGTTGAAGGCGGAATTGTACGCGGCCTGAGGCACGATGGGCGCGTCCTGGGATGCGGCGAAGGCGCCCTTCGTCGTAGCGGTCGAGGCAAACGCTGCGTTCAACGGTGCCGGATCATAAGCGGGGGCCGCAGTTCCCTCTACCTTGATTTGCATGATGGTCCGCGTGTTCGGACCGTAGCCCAGCTGCGTGGAGGGCGCGCCGCCCGTATCCGTTTGATCCGGGTCGCCCGTGTAGTAATCGTTGCGCGGGTCGAACGCCGGGACCGGCGCAGGCGCGTCGTTGTAGAGAATGAGGGTCTTACCGGCGTACTGGGAGAAGTCAACGATGACGTCCGCCCGCTCCGCCGGCCCCAGGAAGAGCGTCTTGCTCGAGACATTCAAGACCACGATGTCTCTGCGATTGTAGACATAGTCGATCGGCTGGTTGGCGAGCTGCACAGGTGCCGGCAGGAACCCGCCCTCGGTGCCGATCTGGATCATCTTTGGGCCCGCCGCGGCCGGATCCGGCACACCGCCAGCCCTTCCATCCGTCGGCCAGGTCGGCGGGTAACCCGGGGTCGCGACCGCAGGAACCATGTTGACTTCGCCTACGTTCGCGTCCACCAAAGCGCCGGTGGTCGGGTCCCACATGGTGCCGTTGGACTTGGCCTGGTACAGCTGCAGGTTCCAGAAGCGGTCGTTGCTGGCGTTTAGGATCCGGAACCGGTACGCCTTCGGCTGCACAGTAAGGCTGGGGTAGGCCGTGCCGTTGACCACCGGAGTGTCCATGAAGGCTTCCGGCACGATGGACGGGTTTGGCGTCCCGGGGTTCACCGGCCCCTCTAGGGGCGTGGTGCCGGCGAGGGGGTTCGGGACCGGCCCGTTCGCCAACCCTGTGTAGGGCGGCCAGAACCAGGGACCGTAGTCCCACCTGCCCATGGCGTTCGCCCCACCTAGGTCGTATGGGTTCTGGTTCGGCATGTAGACATGGGGGAACCACAGATTGCCATAGCCACCATACTTGGCCGTATCCCATGTGGGATCCTCGGCAGTGAGTTGGGGGGTGCTAGGCACGAAGGTCTTGTCCTGGACGACCAGCGGGATCTGGTCAGCGGGGATGACCCCGGAAGAAACCAGGCCTTGTTCCACCGGATCCTGCACCAAGTAACCCGCGGCCTCGCCGGCGTAGACATTGAGGCGAGTGATCCCGTAGGCGTGGTCGTGGTAGAACATCAGCCTGGCGCTCTGCTGGTTGGTGTAGAAGAACGTCAGCGACCCGGGGCCGGGATCCGGCATGTCGGGGACGTCATACACACTGACCCCCTTCGGGTAGGAGGTGGTTTCTCCTGCGGGGGTAGTCCACTGGTGAGGCGTCCCATCGCTGATCCAGGGAGTGATGCCGCCGTGAAGATGGAGGGTGGCGCGGTTCTGGGTGTAGTTTTCAGTACCCCCGTTGGGACCAGTCCCCGCCCCCATGACGGTGGTGTCTACCGGTATGAAGAGGTCGCCGCCGCTACCGGTGGGAAGGAAGTTGGTGAACTTGACGCGGACCGGCCGGTCCTTCTGCGCCACGATTGTCGGTCCGAGGTAACTGGGATTGTCAACAGCATAGACTTGATTGCCGTTCGCATCCTTGATGGGGGTGCCATTAGGATACGTCAACGCAATGTGCTTGCCACTGACATTCGCCGTCTCCAGCTGCACGTAGCCCCGCAGTGTGGTCGCGGGAAGGTCCGAATGCATCTTTTCGGTGTACTGTACTAGCCCAATCTCGAAGTAGTCAGACCCTGGGTACGTTGTAGCGTCCGCAACGGCAACGGGGATGTACTGCCCGAGGTCATTTGCGTTAGCAGCCCCCAGACCCGGCAGCGAGTCGACGAATTTGCGGATCCCGGGTACCGAATTATAACCACTGCCTCCGTTCCCAACCGTGATGGCAGTAACGGCACCCGTTGTTGTGTCTACTGTTGCTGTAGCATCAGCGCCTGTGCCACCACCACCGATGATGGCGACAGTGGCAAAGGTATAACCACTGCCTCCGTCTGTAATCGTGACGGCAGTAACGGCACCAGTCGTCGCGTCTACTGTTGCTGTAGCAGCAGCCCCTGTGCCATCACCTGTGATGCTGACACTTGTCGGCAGCGGGCTATTGGCGTAGTTGGGGTAAGGGCCAAAGTAGTCCGGCGTCCCGCCGGCCGTGGGCACGGCGAGCGCGCTCAGGGCTACCCCAGGCTGAAGACCAGCCGCCGAGGCACGAGCTGCCGCGGCCTGCCTGTCAGCAGGTGTTACTTTTCCCTGATGTTGATGGCCCGAGCCATTGCCATTCGGTGGTGCTTTCGCTAGCGTCTGGTCGCCTGACCAGCCAAGGGCAGCAGCGACTACCAATAGCAGGATCATGAAGATTAACGATTTACGCCTATGCACGGTATCTCTCCTTTCTTAATCGATATGCCTTTCCCCTGGGCCGTTCCACACCTTGCTTCTGGGCCGAGGCGGCGACTGCGCAATAAATCCTCCCTTCAGTTCTTCAACTATCCAAGAGCTCAAAACAGACGCGCCCGCGCTCAGGACCCAGGGGACGACATCCAGCCGCTGAATCGATCTCTCAGTGCGTTCATATCAGCCTCCTGCCGGCCGCTCACGGCCATGAGTCATGGGCTTGCCTTGCGGCAGCGATGGTTGGTCGGGTTCCTCCTTCGCCAAGAGAAGGGTTTTCAGCATCGCGACGAGCTCCCAGGGGTCGAAAGGCTTGGCCAGGAAGTGACTCCCCAGGGAGCCGTAGCGCCTGGTCGCCTCCTGGCGATCCAGGGCGGAGATGACGACCCAGCCGGGAGAGTCCGTTGTCCGCTCGTCGGAGCGGCGGAGCCAGTCGAGGACCGCTCTTCCCTGGCCATTGGGGAGCTGGAGGTCGAGGACCGCGGCGTCAGGGGGCTGTCGTTGCAGGAGGCG
>Ga0315277_10003925_pt1 | contig 19979 bp, 18 predicted proteins | sample YL17G05_15_MG_FD_203695 | JGI IMG/M metagenome (GOLD analysis project Ga0315277, IMG submission 203695) | Sediment microbial communities from Yellowstone Lake, YNP, Wyoming, USA - YL17G05_15 | ecosystem: Environmental > Aquatic > Freshwater > Lake > Sediment | place: USA: Wyoming | collected... | reverse complement strand
TCGTTCCCAATAGCCGCTCCCATAGCCGTCGCCTTTCCTTCCCAGTTGTCTTTTCTCACGGCGAGCCATCTGTGAACTCGAACGTCTGGCTGTCTTTCAATCAAGCGACCGCTGCATTGTGTGGGCTCCATCCGCCTGATCACTCTCTTCTGGGTTTGGATTGAGAGGGGATTTGAAACCACTCTGAGCCAGACATACTTCTTCTGGCTTCAATCGGCATGGAATTGGCACTCCTCTTTATCGCGAACTAAGACTCGCCCAATTCTCTACCAGTAGTATATGTGCCAGCTTTGATCACCGGTAGATTCCAGATCACAATCCGGGCCCTCGCACAATCTGTCCCCGGAGACGTGCTGGCCATCTCTCCGTCGCCAGAACGAAAAGCGTTCAATGCGTTTCGGTTGGTCTTGGTGGCGAGGACAACTCCGTGGTACTGGGCACAAGCAGGCTCACCTTCGTGCCCTTCGAGTAATCCCCAGGGATCCTATTCTCAACTTTCAACTGTCCTCCCATCTCCTCCATGATGAGCGACATGAAGGTTAGGATGGATGCCACCCCCCGAGTGAACCGGTTCCCCACGCCAAGTGAGTCGACCGTGAGACCACTCTTCAAGACATCGGGTATGCCGGGGCCGTCATCTGCAATCTCCACTTTCCACACTGACTCACCCCTTCCGGTCTGCGCGGGCATCACATCAATACTGATCGAAACCTCGCTCTTCCCAGCATGCTTGACTGAGTTATTAATTATCTCGCATACCACGTCCTCTATCCACCCTTCTCCTCTCGCAAGTACCTCGCCTTCGTGAGGGTAGTGACAGACAACATTGAGTCTCGTACCCGGGTACCTCATCTCAACTTCCTTCTGTGCACGTTCGAAAACGTTCCGCAGGTTGACTGGGGGCAAATGCCGGAAAGAGACTCTCGCCGCCTCTGCAAGCCTCCGTGTGAAGTGCACAAAGGTCGCAGTTCTGTCGACCTGCCTCTCAATCTTCCCCGCCTTCTCTCTCGCACCCAATGGGACCTTGTCGTCCTGTGATATCATCTCCGCGTACATCATGACAGGGGAAAGTATGTTCGTTATATCGTGGCAGATGAAATCCAGGTAGGTTTGCGCCCTCAGAGTCGCGGTCTCAGCCTCCTCCTTCCGGCGGCGCAGCTCCTCCTCCGCCTTCCTCATCTCCGATATATCGCGAGCTATGCCTTCGTGTGCAATGACCCTTCCTTTGTCGTCGCGGATAGGAACTGGTCGAAACTCGAGTACCACCTTCCTCCCGTTTCTGTGGTTCGTCTCGATGACGAAGGATTCACTATGGGAATCCGGATCCTCAAAGACCCTTTCGATGATGGGGGCATTTTCAGGAGAGACTATCTTTTTCCAGAGCTCTGGATTGGAGGCCAGCTCCTCAGGTGAATAACCAAGGATTTCTTTGCACGTAGGGCTTACGTAGTCAACCTTGAACGAGGGAACGAAACTGATCCTGTACAATATGTCCGGGGCGTTGTCTGCCAGGCGCCTGTATCGCTCCTCGCTCTCGCGCAGTTCCTGCAACGCTTCTCTCCTCTGCCTCCGAACGGCGGCATCCTTCAGCTCCCTCTCGACCGTGGGGGTGAGCCGCTTCAGATTGTCCTTCCAGACGTAATCTTTGGCGCCCATTCTCATGAGGGTCACAGCAAGCTCCTCGCCGATACTCCCAGACACGACTACGAACGGTATGTCAGGGTCTGCCCTTCTTGTGATGTCAAGAGCGGCAATACTATTGAAATGCGGCATTGAATGATCGGAGAGCACGACATCCCAGTTACTGCCCTTGAGAGCATCTGCCATGGTCTCCGGTGTATCGACTCGCGCGAACTCGACGTCGAACCCGCCTCGTTCGAGCTGACGAACGACGAGGCGTGCGTCGTCTTCGGAATCCTCAACGACAAGAGCACGGAGCGGTCTTCCCATTCTTTTCTACTCCTTCATTACCGGAGGAGGTTCGTTCAGCACTAGCCAGTAGAGCCCAAGCTGCAGCACGGACTTTGTGAACTGGTCGAAGTCAACGGGCTTTCGTATGTAGCTGTTCGCCCCCAAGGCATATCCGTTCACCACGTCTTGCTCCTCCCTTGAAGAGGTCAATATGACGACTGGAAGTAGCTTCGTCGGATTGTGTGACCGTATCTGCTTCAGCACCTCCAGTCCGCCGACCTTGGGCATATTCAGGTCCAGGAGCACGACCGTGGGCACGTCGTTTCTGTCGCGCTTCTCATACGCGCCTCTGCAGAACAGGTAGTTGAGCGCCTCCTCGCCGTCATGGGCCACTATGACTTCGTTCGCGACTCTGTTGCGCCTAAGAGCTCTCAGCGTGAGCTCAATGTCGTCTGGGTTGTCTTCCACCAGCAGTATTTTTTTCTCTTCCATGTTCGCTATCACCTCTTCAATGATCTCATAGTCGTAGGCAATGTGAAATAGAAGGTCGCACCGGCGTCGACGGCCGCTTCCGCCCAGGTTCTGCCTCCATGGCGTCGTATCACTCTCTGAACAATGCTCAAGCCGATTCCAGTGCCCGGAAATTCTCCGGTTCCGTGCAGGCGCTGAAAGGGCACAAACAACTTGTCCGCGTAAGCCATGTTGAAGCCCACCCCGTTGTCCCTCACGAAAAAGGTCTTCGTGCCATCCATCATCTGGGAGCCGAATTCTATCAAGGCCTTCTTCCTCCCTCCCGTGAACTTCCAAGCATTTCCTAGGAGGTTATCCAGGACGGACTTCAGCAGTCCCTGGTCGCCCTCGACCACGATCCCATCTTCGATCCTGAGGCTCACATCTCTTGTCGGCTCGGACTTCTGGAGCTCACTCGCAACAGACCGAGCAAGGGCACTGAGATCCACTCGACCGATCACCATTTTTCCGCGCGACATCCGCGAGAGCTTCAGCATATCGTCAATGAGCAGCGCCATTCGCTGGCTGCCGGCTCGTACCCTTGCAAGGTAATCCTTGCCTTGCGCATCGAGTCTGTCCGCGTAGTCCTCGAGCAGTGCGTGGCTGAATCCGTCGATGCTTCGGAGGGGAGCCCTAAGGTCGTGGGAGACTGAATAGCTAAAAGCCTCGAGCTCCTTGTTGGCAATCTCGAGACTGCTAGTTCTCTCAGCAACTTTCTCTTCCAGGTCCTGGACCAGCTCCTGCAGCTTGCCCGTCATGATATTGAAGTCAGAAGCCAGTTCCCCAATCTCGTCCCGGGATGTAACGTGGACTCTTTTATCCAGGTTGCCGTGCGTGATTTCAGCAGCCGCCTTCCTGAACTCCGTCAAGGGTTTCTTGACTGATCTGGACAGCAGCATGTAGGTTCCCAGAAGGAAAACAATGCCCATGATCGCGCTCAACGCCAGAGTGGTGTTCCTCAAGTCCGTCAGGGGTGACAACACCTGCTGCCTATCGTACGAAATGACGAGGAACCAACGATATCCGTCGTAATCTGAGTAACCTTCGGAGCGGCTGAAGTAGTACAACCTTGCCCTGGAGTTTTCTTCGCCCACGAAAGAGCCCGAGCTGCCTGTCAGAGACTGCTCACGGATAGGTGTCGAGATCTCCTCGAGCGGTTTGAATGGCACCGAACTGAAGATGACCCTTTCATCGCTCGTCAACAGAACAACCTCGCCCGACGAATACAGGGATTGCCCTATTCCACCAATCGTAGACCATACTGCAGAATTGACATCAACGAATCCCATTATCACGCCGAGTGGTCTTCCGACCGCGTCGTGAATTCTGGAGGATACCTCTAGTCCGTGGATGCCCCGGTGATTGTCATACATCACATCGCTGATGTATGATTCATTTGTCCACGCGGACTGCCACCAGTCTTCGTCGTCTTGTCTGTAGTCCACGGTTTTCTGCGACATTGCGACTGCCGCTCCGTAGCTATTTGCCACTATGATCTCCCTGAAAATGAGAAAGCCAGGGCCGACCTTAGTGCCGTTCACGAGGCTCTCCCTCAGGTCTTGTGACACAGCACACCTAGTCAATTCCTGCATGAATGGTGTCACATCCTCTTCGGGCACGGAGGTCCAATTCTCATCCACCTGTTCCATGTACCCAATCGGATCGCTCAAGTTCCCGAACCATGCATTCGATTCGGACAGGTTAGCCCTGACCACAAATCGCTGAGAGAATCTCTCCAGGACACCGCGTTGGTCGAGGACTCGATGGTCGACATCTCTAGTAGAGGTTTCGGCCAAGGCGATTGAGTTGTTGGACACCGAATCCAGATACGAATCAGTGCTCGATTTGATTGACCACCACGTCAATGAAATGACCAGCAAAAGCATAACCATTACGGCGGCGATGATCTTTGCGCCAATGCTTCTTCTGAGCAGACCAACCGCCCGCGAATTCATAGGTAGATCAACTCACCACCGTCTATCCGCGCTTTGAATAGGTCAACTGCCATGCTATGGTCTCCTGCAGGCAGGGCGATGTTGCCCAGACAACCGTTGTAGATGAAGCCCCCTGTCAGCGCCTCCCTCAGGCTTTCTCGCGACAGTTCACGGTCGCGAAGAAGCCCTGCGACAATCTTGATGGCATCATAGCCTGATGCAGCCTGATAGGAGGCTTCCTTGCCGTATCTCTCTTCGAACTTTCCCGAGAATGACATTGCTTCGTAGTTAGCAAGGCTGTAGACGGCTGGTGCTGCCAGATACACACCATCCGCCTCGGGAGTGGATGTGATGTACGGTGCAGCCGCTCCCGAAGTTGTAAGAATCAGTCCCTCGTACCCGCTCTCGTTGAGCTGGACGAGAACGTTCCTGAGCGGGATCAGTGTCGAGACGCAGTACACTGCCTCATTCGCGGACACATTCTGAATCTCGAGGGTGAAGTCCGTCTCAGATGTCGCGAAGCGCTCAATCTGAGCTTCGCCTCCAACTGCTTCGAACTCCCTCTTGAGCGCCCCCGAGACAGAGATGCCGTAGCTGTCATTCGAGGCGAGAATCCCCAGTCGCTGAACCCCGAACTGGTCAAGGAACTCAAGTGCAACCCCCACCTCTTGCTCGGTCCCAGCATAGTATCTGAACACCCATTCCTTCCCGTTTGTCAAAGACGAATCCACGCTGACAACTGCGATGAGAGGAGCGCCCGCCTCCTCTGCGAGCGGGGCAACCGCGGCGGAGATAGAACTAATTGCGGTCATGTAGAACAACGGCCGGCAGTCTGCTTCCATCGTCCCGAACTTCTCTGCCGCGATCGTCTCATTTGTCTCACAGTCGGCCACAATCAGCTCAATCGGCCTTCCGTTTATTCCTCCGAACTCGTTTATCTCATCGACTGCAATCAGGATCCCGTCTCTTGCATCTATCGCACCGGCCGACCCTGACCCGCTGAGTGGAAGGATCGCGCAGACCTTCACGGTCTCCCGGGATCCGTGCATGACCTGCGCGAACAAGATGATGCTTACTAGGATCAAAGCCAGGACTGCTGCCACCACTTTGCGATTATTCGTCACTCGCCTGATCCCCCCTCATTCTGCCCCGCATGATTTGGATCGCATGAGAGATTCCGAAAAGGGATGCTTGACGACCAACCCAAGACAACAACATATGCAGGCAGATGGTCCGATGACGAAGGGGCGCGACCCCCAAATAGGAGATTGTGGGCGACAATAGGGCTCATGCTGTTTGGACCTCCAGCTCTGCTAAAGACTGAACATCCCTGCTGATTGTATAGAATTGTACACTATTTCACTTTTCTCATGCCAAACGGCAAGAAAGAAGCTCAGGTCTCGTTATGTGGATTTGGACTATCTTGGCCAAAGAACCCTAGGAGAATGAGATGAGCTCCGGGAGCCGGCGACGATGCGGGAGAGCTGTAGCCTCCGTTTCCTCATAGCGCTCCGTGCGGTCCTTCAAGAGACATCCTTCCTTGCAAGCGATTGTACAGTCGCCACGAACTCCCTCATGCCGAAGGGCTTGAGGATGAAGCCGACTGCTCCCCCGGCAAGGGCAATGCTCCGCGAGTTCGCATCTGCGCTGACAAAGAGCACTCGGGCCGACGGGTCAAGCTTGAGGATTTCAGCCATCGCCTCCGCACCGTTCTTTGCTGGCAGTCTATAGTCCATGATGACGATATCTGGGGGAGGCACAAAAGAGGCGTACTTACGCACGGCCTCGTCGCCATCATATGCCCAGCCCAAGATATCGCAGCCGTTCATGACAAGTATCTCTCGAAGAGTCTCCACCATAGTCCGCTCATCGTCCACGATGAATATCCGCGCAGTCATGTCTGGTCACCTCTCAACAAGTCCATCATTGTGTCCGCCGTTGGCAATTCAATTGTCACACGGGAGTTCTGTGTCTCATCTGTTTTCGGAAGATTCTCAATCCAAAGTCGGCCACCAAAATGACTCACAATTGACGAACAGAATGAGTAGATCGAAGCAATGCCTCTCCCAATGCCCCGCCTCGGATCATAGATTACCCTAGCCTCCGCAATGGTATCGGGAGAGAATTTGTGATCAAATTGAGTGATGCACACCTGCCAGTAACGCTTGCCATGTTCGTTTCCGACCTGTCTGAGAGTGATGGAGAGCCTGACAGGACCTTCGGGAACGTCCTCCACTGCATTTCTCATGATCTCATAGAGCACGCCCTCAACGTGTTCTCCTCCGGGCGCAATTGCCTGGGTATCCACTGGAAGCGCCTGAGTTGTGGAGATCGTTTTGGTCGGATGTGTTGATCTGACGACTTCTTCCATCCCAAGGAGAGCCCTTCCGAGATCGATTCCCACGAAGGCATCAGGTGAGACGGCTTCGGCATCTGCCAATCGTCTGAGGTTTGCAACGAATGTCCCACCCCTCTGCGCCTGCTTCAAGATGGTGTCTACGTATTTCCTCTGCTGAGGGGTAAGGGCATTGCCCGCCAAAAGCATCTCAGCGTATGATACGATGGGGGAGATGATGTTCGAAACATCGTGCGCAAAGAAGTCAAGATGTGCTTGAGCTCTAAGCTTGGCCCTCTCAACCTCCTTTGTCTTGAGTTCAAGTCTCGTCTGATCTTCCTCATGCACTCTCCTTGTCAGTGTCAGCTTCTCAAACGGCATTGCGACGGATTCTCTGAGCAATGCCAAGAAGAGAATCAGGAAGCTGGTGAATTCAAAGCAATATGCCATTAGATTGACCACATCAAATGCTTGGCTGTAGAGCGAGAAGGACAGTTCTCCACAGACGCCTACTACGAGGGCTGCTGCAATGTAGAAGTGGGTCGACTGTCCACGGATTCCGCCAAGATATGAGTATCCAAGAATCCCTAGGCCAAACAGGAAGACAATTGTGTACTCAAGGCCTCGTCCGTATGATGTCAGCCTGCCGCTCTCAGAGTGAATGGAAGGCAGAGAATCCGCTTGGAATACCACGACATAGAAAACGAGCACGGTGAAGGCGATAGCACCCAGGATGATTATTATCGAATCCGAGACTTCCGCTGGTCGTCTGAACGGTAAGAAGGCCGCGGCAAGCAATGCGACGATAATGATCAGTCTCGCAATCACGTGGAAGTAGGTCGAAACATCGGATGATGTGTACCGGGATGATTCAAGCAACCCTGGATATGACATGACATGGAATAGGTGAAATAGCCCAACCGAAAGGAAAGCTCCCCCGATGAAAAGGCTTTGCAGACTCTTCGTAAGGCGCCCCGACGTCCATCGAACGCCAAAGATGCTTAGCGACGCTGAGATTGAGAGTAGCTGCAACGACGTATGAGCAGAAATGAACGAGGAACTGGAAATTGTTGTGGATCCCTTGGTTGTCTCAACAACGGAGACAAGCGAGAACACCGAAGCGCAGGCAACGACCAGGATGAGAAGCATCGAATATGACTTGGCTCGTGAACCGAGAAGTGCCAAATCCTTTTCCTCCCAGTGCGTGTGTAATCTCTTTCATGGTTCTTAGCACTTTGCAGACGAACGTTTTCACTTCTGGATGACTGTTTCAGTTACCATGGCTTGGCTTCCTGCCAGTGCAACGTTGCTTGGTGCAGGCAGGCATTGACTCCGGCGTTCTCTATGCTCTGGTAGTAGCTGCAGTGGTAATAATCGCAGCTGTGGCATTCTGGCTGCCGTTAGCCGTCGTCGGAGGCGCGATGCTCCTCTGCGGAGCGGTCTTCGTTTCTCTGGCCTGGTCTAGAAAGCGTAGGTGCGAATGAATTCAGCGTCCGGCTGAGAAAAGACAATACGGAAGGAAAGGCGACGGAGTGGAAGGTTGAGTACAACGGCTCAGCGTTCACTCCTTGACATTCTCGCCGCGATTTCCTTTAGAATCTTGGAGCAGACCATGTCCGTCATTCCAGGAACATCCCTCAATGGATTGAATTCTACAATGTCAGCGCCGACGGCAGATCCCTTGAACGACTGGATAACGCTTATGACCTGTCGCGTCGAGAGTCCTCCAGGTTCTCGATGAGATACTCCAGGAGCAAACGCGGGATCAAGGGCGTCCACGTCGAAGGAGATGTAGACAGGCCCGGAGAAACTCAACTTCCTCCCCTCATCCCAATCACTCATGTCCATCACCTCCACACCATATCTGGCGACCTGTTCTCGTTGGTGCTGGCTCAACGTGCGGATCCCGATCTGGACCAGTCTCTTGGCAAGACCGTCTTCCATTATGCGCGCAAACGGACAAGCATGTGAAAGCCGGTCGCCCTCGAAAATATCATAGAGGTCTGGGTGAGCGTCAATGTGCAGAATATTAAGGCCCCTGTAGTGCCTTGAGAAAGCCTTCACAACAGGATACGTGATGGAATGATCTCCTCCGAGGCAAATCGGTCGAAATCCCTGTTTCAAGACATCCTCGACCTTCTTCTGAATCGAGGAGAACGCCTCCTTCTCGGCGCAGAACGTGACATCCCCCGCATCCCAGACCAGAGAATCGTCCACACAAGTGCCGTTCTCGCTGTACATGTTGGAGGAGGGACTGTGCCAGGCAGATCGTATCATGGACGGAGCCTTCGACGCTCCCCGAGCATATGATGATCGCTCGTCGAAAGGGACTCCAATCAAGGCGATTTTTGCTTTCTTCAAGCGGGCTCACCTTGTTGCTGGAATCACTTAAGGCCTATTTGAATCGCCCACTCCAGCCCGTGGGAAAGGAAAGGCGCCCCCTACATCGCTATCACGCTGCGGTTGGCTCATAAGAAATCTTGGGAATGAACAGCGAAAAGTATCTAATGGATAGATGAATTCCCAGGCATGCGGGAAGAGGGGTGGCCGACCAGATGGCCGAAACCATTGTCGATGTCAAGGACCTGACCAAGAAGTATCCTCCGAACATAATGGCTGTAGATGGCGTGAGCTTCTCCATCACCAAAGGCCGTATCTTCTCCTTGCTCGGCCCGAATGGTGCTGGCAAGACCACGACCGTTGAGATCCTCGAGGGACTACGAGTCCAGACTTCGGGCGAGGTCCGAGTGCTCGGAGTAGATGCGACCAAGGACTACGCTTCCATCAGGCAGAGGGTTGGCGTGCTACCTCAGAACTTCGAACCCTTTGACGAGTTGAAGCCCTGGGAGGCGATCGAGTACTGGGCTGGACTGTACGACAGAAAACTCTCCAAGAAGGAGGTCAAGAATCTGCTCGAAATCGTGGGCCTGGCAGATCGGATGAACTCGATCTCAAAGAAGCTTTCGGGCGGTGAGAAGAGGAAGCTCGGAATCGCGCTCTCTTTGATAAACGAACCCGAGCTGCTATTCCTGGACGAGCCCACGACCGGTCTTGATCCAAAGGCCAGGAGAGACATCTGGCATCTTACACAAGAAATAAGCAAGAAAGGCACAACAGTCCTTCTCACAACTCACTATCTTGATGAGGCCGAGAGGCTCGCAGACGATGTCGCAATCATGCACAAAGGGAAGATCGTCGCCAGAGGCAGTCCGCAAGAGCTGATAGCGAGACATGGCAAGATGACGATGATAGTCATCTCAGGCGCAGGTAGCGAGGCCCTTCGTGAGATCAGAAGGAGAGGGATTGAGGCGACTGAGGAAGACGGGGAAGTACTTGTCCCAGTCAAAGATCCCTCAGAAATGAGGGTGATATTCCAGAAGCTCTCGGGCATTGAACTCAAGGCCAAGGACATGTACACCAGGAGGCAGACGCTGGAAGATGTTTTCCTCAACTTGGTCGGCGCAAAAATGGAAGAGGGGGTGCTCAAGCCATGAGCCGCGTTCTCAGCGATGTCAAAGGCTTTGGCAAACAGTACTTGCGATCCAAGGTCGGTGCATTCTTCGGGTTTGCCTTCCCGATCCTCCTCGTGCTGCTGTTCGGAGCGATATTCACTGCTGGCGGAGACCAGAAAGTCACCTTGCCAATCCAGAACCTAGACAATGGCGCAGAATCTCAAGCCTTCATAGAGGCACTGAACGGAACCGGCCTTGTCAAGATCGACACTATTCCAGCAGATGCGGACATTGACGACTACATCAGTGAACATTCCCTTACGCTTGCGCTTCTCATACCCAGTACTTTCAGTCAGGATGTCCAGACTATCCTGTCCACAAACGGATCAGGCACTGCGAATGTGACGCTATACGGCGACGTCTCACAGTCCACGTTTGGCACTGCACAAGCGGCAGTGGAGACCGCGATAGTGGGCATGAACTACTATCTCTCGAATGCGAAACCCGTTATTGGGATGAATCCACCAAAGACCGTGAAGGAGGGCCTGAAATACATGGACTTCTTCTTGCCAGGTGTCGTCGGAATCACCGTGATGACGAACTCCCTATTCTCGATGTCGTCCTTGTGCGGAGAATACAGACAGAGGAGCTATTTCAAACTCCTCGCCACAACGAAATTGAGGAAATATGAATGGCTGACCTCCAAGTTCATTTTCTACTCCATGATGCTCTTGGCATCGCTTCTCACAACATTTGCTGTTGCCAAGCTCGCATTCAACATCGAATCGTCCCTCACGCCACTCGCATTGCTGCTGATTCCGGTAGGCGCATTCATATTCGTTTCGATGGGAATGCTGCTGGGGGTGGTAGTTAAGGATCCGGAGTCGAGCGTGGCCATCGCCAATGCGATCGGGTTCCCCATGATGTTCCTTTCCGGTTCGTTCTTCCCGATTTCGAGCTTTCCCGGTTTCCTCCAGACAGTCGCGGCAGTTCTGCCACTCACATACTTCAACAACGGACTCAGAGACACGATGGTCTACGGGAACAATGTCAGCTGTCTGGTCAACCTGGGAGTCCTCCTCGTTCTGGGAGCGATATTCTTTGTGCTAGCGAGCAGGTTGATGTCCTGGAAGGAGAGGTGATTGTACGAAGATAGGCGTCTGCGGGATCGCCTGTGAGAAATGTCCCAGGATGACTGCTGGAAAGTGCCCCAACGGTCAGGAGGGATGCACTCCGAGAGAGAACAAGATGTGCAAGATAGCCACCTGCGCCTATCATAAGGGCGTCAAGCTGTGCTTCGAATGCGCGGAGTTCCCATGTGAGACGACGAAAGCCGGACCGATTGAACATGGCTACTGCCAGTTTATCTCCGGCAAGGGATTCTGAGAAGATGCCAGAGGAGAACTATCATCTGCGACGAAAGGAGAAGGCTATCAAGGACGCTGCCGAGCTGCTTGAGATACTGTCGCAGCAGTGCGTCGTGACGATAGCCATGTGCAAGGACGATCGCCCATACCTGGTGAGCCTGAACTACTTCTTCGACCCGAAGAAGAACTCGCTGTATTTCCATTGCGCCTCCGAGGGCAAGAAGTTGGACTACCTCACAGCGAACAACTCCGTATGGGGACAAGTGCTGGAGGACAATGGCTACATCAGCGGTGAGTGCGATTACGCCTATCGCACAGTGCACTTCAAGGGCAGGACTAGGCAGGTCACCTCTTTGACTGAGAAGAGGCGCGCCCTCGAGCTGCTGATCGAAAAGATGGAACGCGATCCGGATAAGGCCAAGAGGGAGCACATCAAAGGCGACTCGCTCGACCGCGTCGCCATCTACCGCATCGACATCGAGGAGATGACCGGCAAGAAGAGGGCGCGCTAACCGAGAGCCAGCCAGTGTACATCGTTCTTGTAGCAAGCGTGCAACTTGCTAACACGTTTGCTGATGTCCGTCTGTACTCCCGAACCCTTAATGTACGGAACTGTACATCTCAGGAGCCGATGTTCCCGGAGCGCGTCTCATCACTCAAGGTTTCCGGCATACGGAAGCTTTTCGAGGCGGCACCAGCTGGTTCGATCAACCTCGGACTCGGTGAGCCTGACATCCAGCCACCGCACGAGATGATCAAGGCATTCCAGCAGGCGCTGGAGAAAGGATACAACAAGTACGGACCGAGCGCCGGCATACCCGAGCTCCGTGAGGCGATCGCAGCGAGCCTTCGGAGGTACCGAAAGGACGTGTCCTTCGAGAACATCATCATCACAGCTGGCGCGACTGAGGGAATGCGCATCGCCAGCGAGACGATCCTGGGTGAGGGCGACGAGGCCCTCGTGCCCAATCCTGGGTTCATCATCTACGGGCCTGACGTGAAGCTTGCCGGAGGCAGGCCGATCGAATACTCCCTGCTCGCGGAGAACAACTTCCTGCCTGACATCGAGGAGATGAAGTCGCTCATCACCCCTCACACGAAAGCCATAATCGTGAACAGCCCGTCCAACCCGACTGGCACGGTCTTCCCAAGAGAGACGGTAAGAGCGGTGTGCGACCTCGCCAAGGATCACAAGCTCTTCATCCTCTCTGACGAGGTGTACCACAATTTCGTCTACGAGGGCGAACACTGGTCATTCGCAAGGTTCCACGACGACACGGTGATTGTGAACTCTTTCTCCAAGTCCCTTGCTGCGACAGGGTGGAGGATCGGCTATGTCGCGACTTCGAAGGAAATCGTGAATCAGTTGTCCAAGGTCCAGTACTATACACTAGCTTGTCCTGCAACGGCAGCTCAATATGCCGTGCTAGAGGGCCTGAAGGTTAAGGACACGTTCATCGCGGGAATGATCGACGAGTTCAGGATGAGACGAGAGATAGCGCTGAAGAAGATGGCGAGGATCCCAAGCTTCTCCACTCCGCCCGTGAACGGCGCTTTCTATCTGTTCCCGAAGTACACACAGAAGATCTCATCTGAGAAGTTCGCGCTAAAGATACTCGAGAATGGTGTCATATGCGCGCCGGGGAGCGCTTTCGGGTCCCTCGGGGAAGGGCATTTGAGATTCTCCTACGCGAATTCGAGGGACAATATATCGAAGGCCTTGGACATCGTCCGTGACGTCGCGGCCAGCATGTGATTTGCGCAGAGACCAGCAGATTTATATGGCGCGCCATATCTTAAGGGATGATGCCCGATGAGGGCGCCGGGGAAGCGGGGACCAACCACAGGCTTATGAGTCCGAGGGCCGCGCTCTCCGTGGCGAACAGCGTTGTGGGTGCGGTTCTCGGGACTGCCGCCTTGGTGTTCATCGCGAAGAACATGGGCCCCGATGTTTTGGGAATCCTCGGTTTCGCGATGGCCACGATAGGGATCCTGAGCTTCCTCTCCGACTTCGGCATGGGTTCCGTTCACGTGCTTCATATCAAGAGTGGCGAGGACATAGGCAAGTGCGTCGGAGCATACGCTGCGATACGCCTCGTTCTCCTGGCCGTGTTCGCAGTGGTGACATTCTCGCTCATCGAGTTGTGGAAACACAACATGCTAGGCGGGAGCATGGCCCAGAGCGGTGCCTTAGTGGACTCGATGTTCGTGTTCCTCGTGTACTATGTGCTGCTGGGCATTAGCCAGATCGCCACGCACACTTTCGACGCCCTCAATGCTAGCGCAAAGGTATACGTGCCAACTATGCTCGAGCTGGTCGTGAGGGTATCGTTCATAATCTACATCACGACATCCGCACTCGGTTCTTCCGCGAACGGACCCGCGCTCCTCGCTTCTGCTTATGCAGCCGGGATGATAAGCTCCACATTGCTCGTGTCACTCCTCGTGAGCCGTTACAAGATATCCAAGCCAGACAGGATGGTCTTGATGAAGTACATCAGGTCTCTGGCTCCAGTGTTCGTCGTGTCGATTATCATAATCGTTGACTTGTTTCTCGACAAGTCCTTGATCGGCTACTTCTGGGGCGAGGAAGAGCTTGGACTCTACTTCGGGGTCCAGAAGATGGCGATATTCGTGAGCGTATTCTCGCTGTCCGTGGCGACCCTCATACTCCCGTCCGTGACGACGTACTTCTTCCGGAAGGACACGGCAGCCAGCTGGGATGTCGTGAACCAGGCGGAGAGATATGTCTCGCTGGTCGTGATCCCCACGGCAGCGTTCTATCTCGTCTACGGGACCGATATCCTCAAGGTCTTTCTCACGGACGAGTTCGCCGCCTCCGTGCGAACGATGGACGTCCTTGTCATCGGCAGCGCCGTGATGGCGCTGGTGCTGCCGCTGAGGTCCGTGGTTGCCGGCATCGGAAAGCCGACGACGCTGTTCTGGGTCGGCGTGATCGGCCTCGTCATACAGCTCTCGTTCCTCATCATCCTGGTACCTGATGAGGTCGCTGGGATCGAGGTGCTGGGCCTCAAAGGCCTCGGTGCTGGGATCTCGCTCCTGATAACGTCCGTCTACTACTTCTTCGCGCTCAGGTATGTAGCCTGGAAAACGAGCAGGATACTGCCCAACTCGCGCTCGTTCAAGCACTTGATCTGTGCAATCGTGATGATCGGCTCAATGTACGTCGTGGACTGGCTCTTCATCCCCGCAGTCGACTGGCTCGCGCTGACTGTTCTTGCAGTCGTTGGGATAATATCGTACGGCATAGCAGCATTCCTCTCAGGCGAGCTTGACGCATCGGACTACAGGCACTTCCGGGCGATGCTGAACCCTCAGGGTACGCTCGAGTATGTCGTCAACGAGCTGCTTGGCAAGAGGGTCCATTGAGTGGGGGCAATCCGTTTATACCTAGCGAGTTCGATTACAGCGCAATGGTGAAGATGACTGGCGACATCATCATAGTCAATGCCTCCGAGCTGCTGACTCTGAGAGGGCCGAAGAGGGCTAGGGCGAAATCGGAGATGTCCGACCTCTCGATAATCGCTGACGGAGCTCTCGCGATATCAGACGGCATAGTTGTCGACGCTGGCAAGACGGACTCCGTCCTCAGGGAGCACGATGCCCAGGGCGTTGAGAAGATAGATGCCTCCGGAAAGGTAGTGATGCCGGGCTTCGTGGATCCGCACACACATCTTGTCTACGCTGGCTCTAGGGAGTTCGAACTGGAGCTGAAGGCGAAAGGCAAGAGCTACTTGGAGATCCTTCAGGAGGGCGGCGGGATACTCAGGACCGTCGCGGACACCCGCGCCGCGAGCGCAGAAGAACTAGTCCAGCAATCCGCCCGCAGGCTTGAGTCGATGATAGCCCATGGCTCCACGACTATCGAGGCCAAATCCGGATACGGCCTCGACAAGGATGTCGAGTTGAGGATTCTCGAGGCGATCAAGCAGCTTGGCAGCGACTATCCCGCGACGCTCGTCCCGACATATCTCGGTGCGCATGCGGTTCCTCCGGAGTTCTCGAATCGGCCCGATGCATACGTGGATTTCATGGTTACTGAGGTATTGCCAGAGGTCTCGAGGAGGAAGCTCGCGGAGTTCTGCGACGTGTTCTGCGAGAAGGGCGTCTTCAGCGTAGACCAGTCACGGAAGGTCCTCATGGCAGCAAAGGAGCTAGGAATGAAGCTGAAGCTCCATGCGGACGAGCTCCGCTCGTCGGGAGGCGCGGAGCTCGCAGCAGAGGTTGGAGCAGTTTCGGCGGACCACCTCGCCAAGCCGTCTGACGACGGCATCATGGCGATGGCCCGCAAGGACGTCATCGGCGTGCTCCTTCCAGGCACTCCGTATTCCTCGATGTCAAAGGACTATTCGGACGGCCGTAGGCTCATTGACCTGGGAGTGCCAGTGGCATTGGGCACGGACCTGAACCCTAACTGCTGGAACGAATCGATGCAGTTCACAATAAGCCTCGCCTGTCACAAGATGCGCATGACGCCGGCGGAGTCGATAACTGCCGCCACGATCAACGCGGCGGCCGCGCTCGGGCTCGAGAAGAAAGTGGGCTCTCTCGAGTACGGGAAGCATGCCGATGTCATAGTGCTCGACGTGCCCAAGCACGCGCATCTGGCATACAGGTTCGGTACGAACCTCTGCTCGCTCGTGCTGAAGGACGGGAAGAGGGCCTGGGAGAAGCAGCAGTTCTCAAAGCGCTAGACTTTCAGCAGGACCATCCCAAGGATCACCGCGCCTATGCAGGCCCACTGTTGGGGCGAGAGAACCTCTTTCAGGGACACCAGTGCCAATACCGCGGTGAAAACCGCGTTGGAGATGGCGACGGTGGCTGTGGGACGGTCGCTCCGAACACCTGGCTGCTGCGTTCGTTGCATCCCCTGAAGGGTAATTATATATCCGCAGGCTCTTATGGCCGAAAAAGCAGGAATGGAAATCCAGGCGGAGCTAGCTGGGGATTGGGGCGTTTGATCTGATGGTCTCTGTATGCATGCTCACCGAATTGGAGAGATATCGCTCTATCATACCGTTCAAGAATCCGGGAGGTATGGGGACCAACGTCCCGATGGTGGCCAAGGAGCTGGAGAGGATCGGGGTCAAGGTCTTCATGAACCAGCCCAAGGGAGAGTACGATGTCCTGCACCTGCACAGCCCTCTCCCCGATTCGTTCCTCTGGGCGCTCAGGCGAAGGAAGGCGGGCAAGCCTCTGATCGTTCATGGAAGGCACCTGCCGGAACTCGTCAAGGGTGGCTTCATTGGAGGCGCTCTCTGGTATCCGATCGCGCGGGCCTACTCTGTCAAGTTCTACAACCTTGGAACAGTGGTCGTCGGCGCGACGCCGTACGTCGCCAAGTCACTCGCGGGGGACGGGGTTCGCGGTCCGTTCAAGGTGATACCCAACGGCATCAACAGAGACGTCTTCGTCAGGAATGAGACGGCTGGCGCGAAGTACAGGGAGCGGTTGGGGATTGCCAAGGGCGACAAGCTGGTGCTTAGCGTTGGGCTCCGAATACCGAGAAAAGGCGTTGACACATTCGTGAAGATGTCCGAAGCGCTCAAGGACCGGCCAGACGTGAAGTTCGTGTGGGTCGGCGCATCGGAAGCGCTCTTGCAGGATGCCTTGGACGACACCCCGAAGGGGAACGTGATGTTCCCTGGCCATGTGCCGTTCGAGGAGATCGTCGGCGTGTACTCCGCCGCCGACGTGTTCGTCTTCCCAACCCGTGCCGAGAGTTACGGGAATGTCATGCTCGAGGCGGCTAGCTGCGGATGCCCGCTTCTGATTCGTGACATCCCGGTCTATGAGGAATGGGTGGTCGACGGAAGGCATTGCCTGAAGGCGAAGAACGATGCCGAGTTCAGTCTGCACCTCAGGACGATGCTCGACGATGAGAGATTGAGGAGGAACCTGGTCGATGGTGCGAGGCTCCTGGCGAAAGAGCACGACATCAAGAAGACTGCGATCATGCTCAAGGAGCTCTACGAGTCCCTCGTCTCTGGAGGCGCTGCGAGATGATCGGCGAGGACATCATCAACGCCTTCGCCTCGCTTGGCGACATCGGAATGCTTCTTGCCCTAGTAGTCATAATCTGGATCGACGGTACCGCGTTCCCGACTCTCCCAGAGATCTGGATGATCTGGATCTTCGGAGTCAATCCTGACTCATTCGCTTGGGGCACGGTGCTCGTGCTGGTCGCCACATGTGCCAGTCTTCTGGGTAACTTCACGCTCTACACGCTAGTGAAAGTCGCGAAGTTGCCAGGCTGGATACAGAGGCGGATGAAGCAGTACACCGATTTCCTGATAGTCAAGGACGAGCGGCTCCTCCTGCTGAACAGGCTCGCACCCATTGTGCCATACACCGGCGCATTCATAGCGGTGTGCAACTGGAATGTCAAGAAATCCGCGATCTACATCTTCATCAGCGGCCTCGTCAAGTTCTCGGCGATCGTGGTGATTTCCTGGCTTAGCTTCGACAACCTGCGCGAGGATGTCGCCCCGTGGGTGTCGCTTGGAGTGGTGGCGATACTGCTCGGAGCGAGTGTCATCGCTTCCGTCGTTTACAGGAGGAAGGCTGGGCTCAGGGGTGATGTGTCACGGTCTCAGTAGTCATCCCCACCTACAACGAGAAGGACAACCTCGATGAACTCACTGCCAGGGTATTCCAGGCATGTGCGGGTGCTGGGATTGAGGCCGAGATAGTCATTGTTGATGACAGCAGCCCCGATGGCACTGGCGACCGTGCCGAGGAACTCGGCAAGACCAAGCGCATCAGAGTGGTGCATCGTGCAGGCAAGCTCGGTCTTTCATCCGCGGTGCTGGAAGGCATCTCAACCGCGTCCGGCTCGATCGTCGTCGTAATGGACGCGGACCTGAGCCACCCGCCCGAAGCGCTCCCGGAGATGGTCAAGAAGATCGAATCAGGAGAAGCAGAGGTGGTCTTCGGCAGCCGATATGTCAAGGGAGGGAGCGTCGAGAACTGGCCGTTCCACCGGAAGATCGTCTCCAAAGGAGCGACACTGCTCGCGCGGTCTCTGACCAAGGTCAAGGACCCGATGTCGGGATTCTTCGCGTTCAGGCGCTCGGTCATCGAGGGCGTCCAGCTCAACCCAGTCGGCTACAAGATAGGTCTGGAGCTCCTCGTCAAGGGGAAGTACCAGAAGGTTGTCGAGGTGCCGATACACTTCGCGAACAGGAAGGCTGGCAAGAGCAAGCTCGGCGTAGGGGAGATGCTGAAGTACATCGACCATGTGTCGATGCTCTACGAGCATAGGCGATTCTGGCTCGCCAAGTACCTCAAGTTCGCGTTCATCGGCGGGATTGGCGCGTTGATCAACCTCGTCGTGCTCTGGACCGCCGCCGAGGTCTTCTTCGTCTACTACCTTTGGGCCGCAGTGCTCGCGTTCGTCATCGCCGACACGAACAACTTCATCTGGAATCGGCTATGGACGTTCAGGTCGAAGGGCAACCTGCTCGCCCAGTACTCGCAGTTCCTGGTTGTCAGCATGGATGGCCTGATGCTCAACCTGATACTGCTCAAGGCTCTGGTGGAGGAGTTCTTGCCGGCACTGGGCATCGGCGAGGACAAGGCTAGTGTCTACTTGGTCGTCGCACAGGTGATCGCGATATTCCTTGTGAGCCTGTTCAACTTCGCCGCGAATTCCCTGTGGACTTTCGGGGCAGATGTCAAGGGAAGGACTTGACCCGTCCATTTCAAGATTCAATCAGACCTGCGCAAGGCCACCACATCGCCGACACCCTCCTCGAATAGGTCGAGCACGCCGTGTGTCCTCGCCGGCAAGTCGTTCATGATTACTGTCCTGAATCCGTGGTCATAGAGAAACGTCGATAGTTCCGCATCCCAATCGCTGAGCCTATAGCAGATGACAACGATCGAGACGTTGTAGTCAACAATCGCTTGCTCGACGATCTCGAGAGTCAAGTCAGGTTGCTGCCTGTACGCGACGTTCACCAGACTTGGCGGTACCATCCTGTGCGCATACGCACAGATCAGCGGGTCGCCGCTCACGACGAAGTCGTCGGGGTCGGTCAGACTCGCAATGGTGTCAGCCCATGATCTCTGCAAGGGCCTGTCTTGCATGGTGATTCCGTAGAGCGGCAGGCCGGCGGAGACGACCATGCCGACAATGGAGAGAGCGAGGAATCCATTTGTGAGTTTCATTTCTTTTTTGGAGCAATTTGACAAGATATGTCCATCAGAAAGCCTTTTTTTGGTTCCAAATACATCACTGAGGAAGCAACCTGCGAGGACCGCCAATGCGGGGCTGAGGATCGCCAAGTGGTGAACGAAGACCAAGGGCTGCAGCACCATGAAGGCTAGCAGCACGAAGGACGTGCATAGCAGGAATCGGAACTCAGCGCTCGCCTTCCACAGCCTTCGCGCGTACACCAGCGGCAGGACATAGGCCAAGTTGAGTCCGAAGTACGCCAGTATCGAT
>Ga0315277_10003924_pt1 | contig 19985 bp, 17 predicted proteins | sample YL17G05_15_MG_FD_203695 | JGI IMG/M metagenome (GOLD analysis project Ga0315277, IMG submission 203695) | Sediment microbial communities from Yellowstone Lake, YNP, Wyoming, USA - YL17G05_15 | ecosystem: Environmental > Aquatic > Freshwater > Lake > Sediment | place: USA: Wyoming | collected... | reverse complement strand
CCAGAGAAGTCGGACGTATTTATTAACTTTGCTTTAGCTTTAGTAGCAACTTTCGCTGGTGTTTTTCTGGCTTTCAATCTATCGAATATGCAGATTGAGAGGTCAGAACGAAGTAATTTGGAGAGTCTTATAGGTCAGTCGATAGATGAGTTAAATGTGGAAATAGCAAGTTTACAAGGATTGCCGGAGTTCATTAAAGATAGGGCAGAGGAAGACTCTATTAAGATGTTAAACAATAATCCTATAGAGGATGTGGTCAGTGTGAAATTTCTTATCTCTAATCAGATGTTTCCTAAATATTGCACTCAAATGGGAACGATGATGATGCTGAGGCTAGTGAGAGATAAGGAGAAGGTCAGGGCAGCTATAAACAATCAGGATTTCTAACTGGAGAATAGATTAGTCTATATTGACACGTATAGGGAATACATTGAGGACTTGAGGGACTTGTTGCTATTGGAGCGTGACTATGTGAGAGGTGAAATATCTAGTAAGCAAGTAGCAGAGGGGCTTAATGAACTTCATTATGTTGACACACATGATGTGTCATCGGAATAAGATTGGTTTATGCAGGAAAGCGGTAGGGGTAATTTGGGAGGGTTGGTTTTGCTTTAGAATATCCGATATAATGGGTATTTGAAAGGAGGCAAGCGGCCTCTGCCTTTTTCACGAGCTACATGGGGTAAATACCAAACATACTGAGCCCAACTGTCGCGGTATAAACGAACAGTTTCTGTAGAAGCGGCGCCGTCTTTACCCCGGCGAAGAGCCGACGCTAGGGAGCTGTTAGGGAAATATCTTTAGGAGGTGTCAATATGCCGACTATAAGAGCCTTTTTCACCAATATGTCAGTACCCATGCCTCTGGGAAAGAAGCTGAAACTAGTGTTTCGCAACAATTGGATAAAGATCTGGCGAAGGCAGAACTGCTGTGGTCATCTAGGAGAGCCAGGGTGTTGCGAAGGATCGTCAGCGACGCATCACCACCATGGGGAAGAAAAAGAAGTCAAGTAGAAGATATCTGAAATATCAATCGGTGAGGAATTTCCGGTAGTGGCAATCAAATATGTGGAAATTGAACCGCTCGACCTTCTCAATTCATCATTGCTATGCTTACTCCAGAAGGAGGCAAGCGGCCTCCCCCTTTTTTACCGGCTACATGAGATACTAGGTAGCAAGTCCCGCCGCTTTCAGGATATCTGGAACCACCTCTTCCCGGCCTATGGCCATGACATGGACTCCATGACACATGGATTCCTTTTTTATAGTGGCAATCATCCGAGCAGCGATTTCTATACCTTTATTGAGTGCCTCGCCTTTGGGGGCACCCGCTAATTCATCAATCAAGTTTTGAGGCACAAAGACGCCCGGGACATTTTCGGTCATATACTTCGCCATCCTGGCTGACACAAGTAGAATGATGCCGGCTAGTATCTTGACCGGGAACTGGCGGGCATATTCCATAAACTTAGCAAATTTGTCCAGATCATAGATGGCTTGAGTCTGAAAGAATTCGGCGCCGGCTTCAACCTTCTTTTCAAACTTGATTAACTGAGGCTCAATCGGGTTTGCTTCAGGTGTGACTATGGCTCCGGCACAGAACTCCACAGTCCCGTCGAGCGCATTCCCTCCCAGGTCTTTGCCCGATTCCATCTGCCGGATTGTCTTCAGCAATTGTGCTGAGTCCAGGTCGAAAACACCCTTGGCCGCCTTGTGGTCGCCGACTACAACGGCATCTCCAGTTAGGCAGAGGACATTTCTTATGCCTCTGGTATATGCGAAGAGAAGCTCAGCTTGAAGGGCAAGTCGATTACGGTCGCGGCAAGTCACCTGTAATATAGGCTCGCCACCTCGCTCCTTGATGGCCAGACAGCCACCAATGGAGGGAAAGCGCATTATGGAACTCTGGTGGTCAGTGACATTCAGCGCGTCTACCTTATCCTTGAGAAGGTCAATGTGGTGGAGCATCTTCTCAATGTTTGTCCCCTTCGGTGGGCCGATTTCGCTGGTTATCACAAATTTACCGGATTTGAGAACTTCTCTAAAACTCGGTGCCATAGCTCCTCCTTCATGTAATCCTGGTCATTCGCGGTCTGGGTGCCACGTTGTAATCTCTGGGGGAATGATACTTACGCATCAAGTCAAGTCGGCCCTGTTCTTTTAGTCGCTGATATATGAGAGTCCAGGCACAATCCTTTTCCTTATCCACCTCGCACTTGCCATTGTTGGTGCCACCACACGGGCCGTTCAGCAAACCTTTGTGACATGCCGTCAGGGGACAGATGCCCGCAGTCTCCCCCAGGATGCATTGACCACATTGAGCACAAACCTCTTGAAAACAGCCCGGACCGTCCTCTACGCCTATAAAAAGAGTATCCAATGCGGGAATGGCTGGCTTGTCAATATAGGTGCTCAGCTTATGCACTCCTAAAGCACAGGCCATGACCAGAATACAGGTGGCATTCTGAATGGCTCCATTATTTTCTTTAATAGCTACTTCGGTCATCTCGTCACAGGCAGTAGGGATAACTATCCAGCCGGTGACTAGCTTGCCCAGCCCTTGTAGATGCTCCCTCATCTTCAGAACCTCTTCCCTCCCGCCAGTTTTAGTCATTGTGGAGCATGTGCCACAACCAGCAATATACACTCGGTCAAATCCGTCTAATTGCTGCTCGATTTCCTTAAAGGGCTTCTGCTTAGTAATAGATTTCATGCCTAACCTCCCACAAATTAAATCCTAAATCCTAATTTCTAAACCCTAAACAAATTCTAAATTCTAATGTTCTAAACTCAAAGCTTTGGCTCATTGGGATTTTGGTCATTTGGTATTTTTTTATTTCTCCAAGTCGCATCTTAAGCAACGCTTAGCCTCCTGTATCGCCTTCTCCTCAGAAAAGCTCAGCTCTATCTCTTTAAAGCTACCTTTCCTCTCCTGGAGAGGGAGATGAGGTGTTTCTGGCCTGAATTGTGGTTCCCAGCTTTCTTCTTCCTCTCCACTTATTTCTTCCTTGATAACACTGGGCTTCAGGTCATACATCTCGACACGTGAGGTATCGCCCCGGAGATATTTGTCTATGGCGCTGGCCCCTCTCCGGCCAGCCGCAATAGCTTCTATAACCATGCCTGGCCCGGAGACAAAATCTCCCCCGGCAAAGACCCCGGAAACATTAGTAGCTAATCTGTTTTCATCGACCGCCAGCCTTTCCCATCGAGTACGCTCAAGAGCACTATCCGGAGGTAAAAATGACAGGTCTGGAGCCTGCCCAACAGCAGCAATGATAGTATCCGCTGGAGCAAAAAACTCTGAGCCAGGAACGAGGATTGGGCGCCGGCGTCCACCGGCGTCAGGCTCACCCAGCCTCATGTGGACACACTGTAAACCAGCTACTTTCCAATCATCGCTTACTATGCGGGTGGGGCTGACGAGGAAATTAACCTGGACGCCCTCAGCCAGAGCCTCATCGTATTCTACCTCAGTTACTGGCATCTCCTCCCGCGACCGACGGTAGAAGATGCTCACTTCATCAGCACCAAGGCGAAGAGCTGTGCGAGAAGAGTCCAGGGCCACATTGCCACCCCCGATAACAGCGACACTGCGTCCAATTTTGACAGGCTTGCCGATCTTTACATCTCTGAGAAATCTCAAACCATAGTAAAAGCCCTCAATGTCCTCCAATTCTCCAGGTATCCCAATGTTCTGGCTCCTTTGCGCCCCAGCGGCGATGAAAACAGCTTCAAAACCACTGCTTCTGATAGCTTCTATGGTGAAATTTACGTTAATTGGTGTATTGTATTTTATTTCCACTCCGCGCTTGGCGATATAATCTATCTCCTTTTCAATAACTTCCCGCGGCAAACGAAAGTCGGGTATAGCTACCGAGAGCATGCCCCCGCCTACGGGAAGAGCTTCGAAGACCGTGACAGGATAGCCCATCTGGGCTAAGAAGTAGGCACAGGACAACCCTGTAGGTCCCGCTCCTACTACCGCTACTTTTTGGCTGTGAATCCGGGGGAATGGTTCTGGGTCAGGTAATTCTCTAACGTGGTCAAAATACCAGTCGGCCGCAAATCGCTTAAGCGCTCTGATAGCTACAGGCTCGTCGAGTTCTCCGCGGCGGCATCTTCCCTCGCAGGGGTGATGACAGATGCGGCCGCAAATAGCAGGGAAGGGATTACGCTCCCTGATGGTGTTGACAGCCTCCAGGTATTCACCGGCTGCAATTTGAGCCACATATTTGGGGATATTGATGCCCACAAGGCAGGTATGCTGACATGGTGATATCATGAGGGCATCACAGACGGCGGCCGGACATTTCTTTTCCCTTATGTGAGTTTCATATTCGTCTCTAAAGTAGTTCAAGGTGGTAAGGACAGGATTAGGCGCGCTTTGACCCAAGCCACATAGCGAGCATTCCTTAACCGTCTTAGCTATGGTAAGAAGAGTATTCATATCCTCTTCACGCCCTTTGCCTTGACTGATTCTGGTCAGTATTTCTAACATTTGTCTGGTTCCCAGGCGACAAGGGACACATTTTCCACAGGACTCCGCCTGAGTGAAGCTCAAGAAGTACCTAGCTATCTCCACCATACAGGTGGTCTCGTCCAGCACCACCATGCCGCCAGAGCCCATAATCGAGCCTAATTGCGCCAATGTTTCATATTCCACAGGGGAATCGAGAAATCGGGCAGGGATGCAGCCGCCGGAAGGACCACCCGTCTGCACCGCCTTAAACTGCTTGCCCCGGGGGATGCCACCCCCGATATCAAAGATAATGGTGGATAGGGGAGTGCCCATAGGCACCTCTACTAACCCACTATTGGCAATCTTCCCGGTGAGGGCAAAGACAGCCGTCCCCTTGCTTTTTTCAGTACCGATGCTGGCAAACCAATCAGCCCCGTTGTTGATTATTTGGGGCACAAAGGCAAAGGTCTTGACGTTGTTTAGCGAGGTAGGCTTGCCACCCAGGCCTCTCTCCACTGAGCGAGGTGGTGTTTGACGGGGCATACCTCTCCTGCCTTCAATTGAGGCCATCAGTGCCGTGGACTCTCCACAGACGAAGGCTCCTGCCCCCTCCACAATGTCCACATCGAAGCTGAAGTCTGTTTCGAGGATTTTCCTGCCAAGAAACCCGCGCTCTCTTGCCTGGGCGACAGCTACCTTGAGGCGCTTCACAGCTAGGGGATACTCAGCCCGGACGTATATGTAACCATCTTGGCTACCAATGGCATAAGCACTGATCGTCATTCCCTCTAGGACAGAGTGGGGATCCGCCTCCAGGATAGAGCGGTCCATAAAAGCACCGGGGTCACCCTCATCAGCATTACAGATTACATATTTAGGCTTGCCTGCGGCTCGGCGACAGGACTCCCACTTCCGCCCAGTAGGAAAACCAGCGCCACCCCGCCCGCGCAGGCCAGATTTCTTAACTTCTTCAATAACCTGCTCGGGAGCCATCAAAAGAGCCTTTTTCAGTGCCTGATAACCGCCACGAGCAATATAATGCTCGATTTTTTCCGGGTTGATGTGCCCACAATTGCGCAGGATGACACGCTGCTGTTTTTTGTAGAAGTTTATCTCTGAATAGTGCGGTATAGCTTTGCCAGTTACTGGGTCATGGTAGAAAAGGCGTTCCATAGGCTTGCCATCTCGAAGATGAGAGATGACAATTTCTGGAGCATCCTCAGCTTGGACATGGGTATAGAAAATGCCTTCGGGTTCAATGACTACATTGGGGCCCTGTTCGCAGAAACCGTGACAACCAGTGAAATCTACCTCGGCATGGCTTATCCCTTGCCGCCTTATTTCTTCCCTAAGCGCCTCACAGACAGCATCAGAACCGCTGGAGAGACATCCTGTTCCCTGACAAACAAAGATAGTATGATGGTTTTGCATACTACTCTCTACCCTCCCGATTCTTGAACAATTGCTCCACCTTCTTGGGGTTCATGTGACCATGGACGTGGTCAGCGATGACCATGTTGGGGGCGAGGGCACAAACGCCAATGCAGGCCACGGTTTCCAGGGTATATTCCAAATCAGGGCTAGTCTCACCCTCTTCTAAATCTAGGTGCCGCTTAACCAATTTCAGTATCGTCTTTCCTCCCCGCACATGGCAGGCAGTTCCCCGACATACTCTGACAACCTTTCTGCCCCGTGGCTGGGTATAGAGCTGGGTATAAAAACTAATAACCCCTTGTACCTGACTGGGGAAAAGTCCCAAGCGTCTGGCTATAAGCGGTATAGACTGAGAAGGGATATACCCAAATTCACTTTGGATTTTTTGCAGTAGCGGTATCATTGCCCACTTCTGCTGACTATATTCAGAAACAATGGCATTGATTCGTGCTAGGTCAGCCCCTCTAGTTATCTCTTCTTTATCCATCTTCGTCTGCTCCTTCTCTTTGCTATAGACGAGCCTTAATCCTCTCCCATCAAGTGAGAGGAATTTTCTCTATTCTTACGCTGCATGCTTTCAGTGAAGGCGCTTTTGTTTCTGGATTTAAGACAATGTCGAATAGCTCATGAATCGGAGTCTCTGGGAATGAAACTGGCATAAAGAGCATCCCTTCACGCAGTGTATCGGTAATCTTGACCATTGTAGTCACCTCGCCTACAGGTGAGATTACCTTGACCCTCTCACCATCAGTGATGGCAAATTTTCTGGCGTCAGACTCACAAATTTCCACAAAAGCCTCTGGGGAGAATTTCCTCAATCGCGCAGACCTGGAGCTTCTGGAGCCAGTGCCGAAATGGTTAAAAATAGTCCCGGTTAGCAAGGTAAAGGGATAGCCCTTCTTCGCCTTTGCGGGTGGAACATATTTAACCGGGCAAAAGCGGGCAAAGCCCTCCGAGAACTGACCGCCATGTATGCGACCGACCCCCCGGTGACTACTCGACTCAGCCTGATACAGGCTCTGTGCCTCTGACTCCACATAGCCACTCCCTTCATATAAGCTGTAAGCTGCTAGCTGACAAGTGTCAACTATGTCGTCCATAACTTGTTGAGGAGAGGAATACGGCATCGGAGACCCCATTTTGTCAGTCAGCCGCAGGATTATCTCCCAGTCTGGCAAGCTTTTGCCCAGAGGAGCGATTGCCTTTTGCACCATTTGTACCCTCCCCTCGAAGTTAGTGAATGTCCCGTCCTTTTCGGCGAAGCTTGCTGCAGGTAGAACCACATTTGCTAGTTTGGCCGTCTCGGTAAGGAACATATCCTGCACCACCAGAAAATCGAGGGAAGTCAGAGCTTTAGTAACCAGTCCTGAGTGTGGGAAGCTCAAAACAGGGTTTTCTCCTACGATGTACATGCCCTTAATCTTTCCTTTTTTTGCCTGCTCCATAATCTCCAGGGCCGTTAATCCAGACTCAGCCGGCAAGCTTACTCCCCAACGTTCTTCGAACTTTCCTCTGGCTTGGGCATCTGTCACACTCTGATATCCGGGGAGGAATTTGGGCAGTGTTCCCATGTCGCAGGCGCCTTGCCCGTTATTCTCTCTTTGCAAGGCATAGATGCCACCTCCCTTACGCCCAATGTTTCCCGTCAGTAACGCCAAATTTGCCAGAGCCTTCACAGCGTCCGTTCCTGTAATATGCTGCGTAATTCCCGTGCCATAGACAATTGCTGCCCGGCTTGCCCTGGCATAAAGTCGAGCGACGGCACGAATTTCTTGACCTGGAATACCAGTAGCTTCCTCGACGTACTCTAAGGTATACTTTTTCAAGCTTTCGTCAAAAACTTCAAAGTTATCTGTTCTTCTGGCGACAAATTCCTCGTCCAGCAATCCTTCGTCAATAATCACCTTGGCCAGACCATTTATAAGAGCCACGTCAGTGCCGACTTCAGGTCGTAACCAAAGATGGGCAAACAAAGAAAGCTTTGTCTGCCGAGGATCTACCAACAATAATTTGACACCTTGCTGTTTGACAGCACGCTTTATGGCATAACCGACGGCAGGGGCTGAGGAACTGGGATCAGCCCCGATAACTAGTATAAGCTCGGTTTGCTCCAAGTCACTAAGATAGTTTGTAGTGCCGGAGAAGCTAAGGGAAGATCCCAGGCCGATACGACTGGCGGAGTTGTACAAGCGACCGCCATTGTCAATATTATTGGTGCCCAGCACACATCTAGCGAATCTCTGCAGGACATAGTTATCTTCGTTGGTGCACTTGGATGAACCTAGAACAGCTAGGCTGTCGGAACCTCGCTCGTCCTTTACTCGCTTGAATCCAGTAGCTACTTGCTCCAGGGCTTCTTCCCATGACACCTCCTCAAAAGTGTTATCCCTCTTGACCAGAGGTTTGGTTAGCCTATCCGGGCTATGGATAAAATCACAGCCATAGCTTCCCCTCACGCAGAGCGTGCCTTTGTTCACCGAGCTTTCCTTGCCTGGCATGACTCGCACTACACGTCCATCCTTAGCTTCCAGGCAAATGCTACAGCCACAGCCACAGAAGGGACAGGTTGTCTGGATAATAGTCTGGGTTGTTCCTCTATATGTTTTCTCCTTCTCCGTCAGTGCGCCTGTAGGGCACAGCGCCACACAAGTTCCACAGAAAGTACACTCAGAGCTTTCCAGGGGCAAATTGTTCAGTGTCGCCGGTATGGTCGTAAATCCTCGTTGAAAGTAGTCAATAGCACCTTCAACGACTAGTTCCTGGCAGGCTCGAATACATTTGGCGCACAGTATGCACTTGCTCAAATCCCGTTCCAGGAAGGGATTGACCTCCTCAATACTGGCCATCTGGGGAATCCTTTGCAACTCCACCAATCCGATGCCCAGGTCTGAGGCAATTTGGCGTAGCTGGCAGCGATTGCCTTTATCGCATACCAGGCAGGAATCAGGATGGCTGGTAAGCATCAGCTTAACTATGATTTTGCGGTGCTCTATGACTCGTGGGGAATGCGTGTTGATTACCATCCCCGATGCTATCGGTGTAACACAAGACGCCAGCAAAGCCCCACTTTGTTCATTCTCTACCAAACAGACGCGGCAAGCACCAACTGAAGGGAGTTGATGGTCATGACAGAGTGTGGGGATATTTACGCCTGATTCGCGTGCCAGTTCTAGGATAGTCATCCCCAGATAGCCACTGACCTCACGACCATCAAGAGTAATGGTTATCGGCTGCAAACCAATATCCTCCTTCATAACCCAGCAGGTAGGGGTAAGGCTTTCCAAAGGGGATTACTTATTTTTATCTAGCCCCTCTGGCCAGTTGGCAGACACGTAGGCAAAAGACCGAGGGAAGTATCTTCCTTCACCTACTGTCCTTATGCCAGTCAAGAGGTCGGAACTGGCAGCGCTCTTGGCAATAAAGCCGTAAGCCCCTACTTGCTTAGCAACGAACATGTTCTCCTCTTCGTCATATTGGGTTAGAATCAAAACCTTTGTCTCTGGATATTCCTCAGTTATTCGTTTCGTTGCTTCAAGTCCGCTCATCACCGGCATGACTATATCCATCACCGCTACATTCGGCGTAAGACGCTGCACTTTATCAATGGCATCTCGCCCGTCAACAGCTTCACCTATTACTTCCATGTCTTTTTGCAGATTCAGCAGGGCGCAAATTCCTTCCCTGACTACAGCATGGTCATCTACCACCAGCACCTTGATTCTTCTCAGTGTCTTATCCAGGAATTTCTCAGCCCAGACCACTACTGAAGCTGACTCGACTGGCTTGATTAAATATTGTTCGGCTTCAAGCTTCAAGCCCTCGTCCATACGCCACCCGTTAATCAGACGCTTTTCCGGTGGGGCATCAACCACAATGAGAGGCACCTCTCTGAAATTTGGGCTCTGTTTCAACCACTGGTGCAGCCGAAAGGCATCTCCACGTGGCACTATTGTGCCCAAAATAATCAGGTCAGGTTTTTCGTGACGCGCTACCTCCTCTGCCTCTAATCTGTTGCCGGCGATAAGCACCTGCCAACCTTTTGCCAGTAATTTAGCTTGCATATCCGCAATGAACTCCGGCTCATCATCCACCAGCAGAATTTTAGCGTTCCTTTCCATCTTTCACCCCCTTGCCAAATACACGTTTTTAGGAGTTTTTTTAGCCTGCTACTAAAAGTATAATGCCCGGCCTACTGAAGGAATAGAGGTGTTTACCCCAGAACATAGGGAAATATCACCTCAATTTTCTGCAGTTAATCGCTCATTTATGTGGATAACTCTTCCCATCAGTGGGGTGTGGGAAATAAGCGATGCCGCGAAGACTACGAGGCAATAATCTCAGACGATGATAATGCCCTTGCGCAGGGCATATTTGAACAGGTCAAGGCGGTTGTGGATATCCAGCTTTGCCATCAGGTTAGTCTTGTGTCTTTCTACAGTTTTGGGACTAATGACCAGCATTCGGGCTATCTCACGAGTAGAGTGCCCTTCTGCTAGCAATTTTAGTATTTCTCGCTCTCGGTCGGTCAGTTGTGCGGAGGTGTCCTTGCTTTTTCCTACTCTGGCTATCTGTCGATAGTCTTCGACTAAGAGTCTGGCTATGGATGGAGATAGGAAAGAATCCCCATGATACACAGACCGAATGGCTGAGGTAAGCTCTGAGGATGCCGCTGCTTTACTGATAAAACCGCTGGCTCCAGCTTCAATAACGGGTAATACATATTCCCTGTCTTCGTATTGGGTCAATACTATCACCTTTGTCTCCGGGAACTCTTTACGTATTCGGCGAGTTGCTTCCAGTCCATCCATAAGAGGCATGACTATGTCCATAAGCACTATGTCAGGCGAGAGCCTGGTAACCATTTCCAGCGCCTCCCTGCCATTGATGGCCACGCCTACTGCTTCTATATCCCCGGTAAGAGCAAGCAAGGCACAAATACCATCACGTACGATGGCATGGTCGTCAGTTACCAGTACTCTTATTTTCGCCATATCTAATGTCTTGACCTATTGGAATCTTGGCCCAAACCGTAGTTCCTAGTCCAATCTTGGACTCAACGCCGCTGGTGCCGCCAAGGAAGCCGATTCTCTCTCTCATACTGAATAATCCACGGCCTCGCCCACTTTCCTCTACATCGGTGATTTTGGAAACATCAAATCCTTGCCCGTCATCGCTAATACTTAGCGAGAACTCACCTGGTTGATATACCAGCAATATGGAAGCATTCTTTGCTTTAGAATGCTTGACAATGTTGCCAATGGTTCCCTGAACAACGCGGAAAAGAGCGGCTTCTACATCAGGCGGAAACCGCATCTCAGTCCCTTTAACCTCCGTTGTTACGTTAATGTTTAAGGGCTGAAGACTATTCTTGGCATGCTGGCGAGCAGCAGCGACTAACCCCAGCGTATCCAATACAGCAGGGTGGAGATTGGAAATTACCCTACTTACCTCCTTATGTACCTGCACTGTCAGCGATTGGACTTTCTTCAGTCCAGCAATGAATTTAGCATCTTGATTACCAGACTGCGCGGACATTTCTATCAGCGCTTCTAGCTGAAGTGCTATCCCAGAGAGCGATTGACTGGTCTCATCGTGTAGCTCACGGGCAATCCTCCTCCGTTCCTCCTCCTCTGCTACAAGATTCTGTCGTGCAAGTTTGCGTAATCTTTCCCGTGCTTTTCTCAGCCGCTCGTTCAGTCTTGCCTGCTCGATAGCCATGCCAAGTTGATCCCCAATCGAGTGCAAGAGATGCACGTCTTCTTTGGTGAAGCGATGTGGCACATGGCTAGCAACATTCATCACCCCTAGAACATTATCTTTCGCTCGGAGGGGGACGCTGATAAATGCCCTTAAACCCTCTAAACTTATCAGGTCAATCCGAGCGGCATTTGGTTCTGAGGAAATGTCCTCCAGTAGCACTGACCTGCCGCTTTGAACTACTTTTCCGGCAATTCCCTCGCCAAGTTTAAGACGCATCTCTTCAGCATACTTATCAGATAGACCATGATAAACTTGGTAGGATAGCGTCTGACTCGGTTCGTCCAGGAGCATTATTCCTCCCACGGTCCCATTCATGATGCTGAGCACATTATCCAAGCCAATTCTAAGAATAGAATCTAAGTCCTGCAGACCGCTGATTGCCGCCGAGACTCGACTCAAAGCCACGAGGTCATGATAATGTTTCTCAGTCTTGCTGCCCTGAGCAGATAGATTTAAATCAGAGCTATCTGGACCGGCGGCTTCATTAACTCCCTTACCATTTTTCATTGTCAGTTACTTCACCAAAGTAGCCCTATGTTTTCAAGAGCCAGCAAGGAAACTCACAAGGTTTTCCACCACGAACAAAGATGCTTTCCCTTCAAATAAGCCTATACAAAATCATGACCTTTTGCAACCTCTTGTGTTTGCTACGATTAAGCAACGCATTGCCCTCTTCTCTAAGATAGTGGAGTCATCCCTGGTATCGCCAGGCAATATAAGGAAGGAATCGCCTCTATACCTTGCAATAGTTTGACATACTGAGTGAAGATTTGCTATCATAATTATGAGCATATGCTCATAATTATTTAAGGACCCGGATATGTCAAGACCATTCAAATGTTGCAGAGTATGCTTTAGGCCAGGCGTAACCTACTTCAAACCGGCTGGCATTCCACTAAGATTTTTGGAAGAGAACTGTCTCTCACTTGAGGAGATGGAAGCCATACGTCTTCGTGACCTGGAACATCTAGAGCAAGTGGAGGGTGCCAAGCAGATGAACATTTCCCGGCCTACTTTCCAAAGAGTTCTCGCTTCTGCCCGCCGGAAGATAGCTGACAGTCTTCTCACTGGCAAGGCACTGCGGATCGAAGGTGGTAACTATGAGCTAAGTGCATCAGACGTGGTGTCTGGATCTAAAGAGGAGGCAGGCACAGTCAAACATATCACAAAATAGGCCCTAAGTCAGTTTAGAAATATATATAGGGAGGAACAAGGAGTCTTATGAAAATTGCAGTCATATCAGAAGACGAAAAAAACATCAGCCAGCATTTCGGTATGGCACCACTGTATGTTGTGGTTACAATAGAAGATGGCAAAGTGGTAAACAAGGAGACCAGACCTAAAGCGGGACATCATAATCTCGGGGGGCATCAAGAAGAACACACGCCGGGGCAGAGGCATGGTTTTGATGCTGGCGCTCAGCAAACTCACGCTACAATGGCTGGGAACATAAGCGACTGCCAGGTACTTATCGCCGGTGGGATGGGATGGGGAGCTTATGAAAGCTTGAAGAGCTTTCATATTGAACCTATTATTACCGACACCAAGAATATTGATCAGGCAGTCAATCTCTGTCTGCAGGGTAAGCTACCCAACCTTATGGAGCGTCTGCACTAAATCACTGGATTGTTGAGTGGCTTTGCATGAAGAAGTATTACTGCTGAAATTCGGTTACCATTATGTGGAAATTGAACCGCTCGACCTTCTCAATTCATAATTGCTATGCTTACTCCGGGAGGAGGCAAGTGGTCGCTGCCTTTTTTCGAGGCTAAATGGGGTTCAGGTGGCCGGAGGTTCAAATCCTCTCACCCCGACTTCTTTTTATTCTTATCTATTTACCTCTGAAAAACTTCATTTTCCCGTGCTCTACAAAATCGAAGATTTTGTGTGGTTAAATGAATTGAGCAACCGCATCATTTTAGAACATCGTCTATTGCTTGTTAGTGGCGGAGAGGGTGGCCGACTACGCTCTGATAGAGCTTCGACGGCTAAAGGATTCGTTTTTGTAAAAAAGCCCTACCCTACCCGGTTTTAAAATATTGTTCAAGTGCAATTGCTCTGGATTTATCTTTAACCGCAAAATATGTTTCTAGCCTTAATGGCGTCCTATTTTTTGTAGAATCAACCTTCCCAGAGTTATGTTCAGTCAATCGGCGAGCAATATCATTCGTTGAACCTACATAGAGCTTGTTGTCGATCGCGCTTTTCAGTATATATACGTACCACATAGTAAATCTGGCTTGCCAGCCGTAGCCTTGGCGCAGGCTGGCGGAGAGGGTGGGATTCGAACCCACGGTCGAGGAAACCCCGACACACGCTCTCCAGGCGTGCCTGATAGACCACTCTAGCACCTCTCCGCGGAGAGGGTGGGATTCGAACCCACGCTCCGATATAATCGGAGACCGCTTTTCGAGAGCGGCACCATCAACCACTCGGTCACCTCTCCTACTGGTTTATTATACCATCTGCCGTTAAAATAGCTTGCCTTGTTGTTCTCTTCCTGCTATGGCGCGGCATTTTGGTTGCCAAGCATGGTCAAAGCGAACTCGGATGATATTATCCGCCTCCGTTCGGAACAAGTATGTAACCACTAAGAAAGTGTTGCTTCGCTTGCAATCAGGGTAAAGGCTCGACTACTTTGGGGGATTGCTTATGCTCTGGCCGTGCGAACTCTAGTACCAAACTTGGAGATGAAACTTGAGAGTGCTTTATACCTTCAAGCTAGTTCCTTCGGAATAGGTAAGTTTTGCAAAAAACAAGAACCCCTAGGCAAAATTTCAGGGGTGTGATAACCTTCCCTTTTAGGAAAATTAAGCTATTATGCGTTTTATGGTATTACAGATTCTCGCTTTCTTTCTGTTCGTTTGTCAAAAGCGAGTAGTCATGCTCCAGAACACAGATAGCTGGGTTCTGGAAAATCACTAAGGAGCGTTGCACGCATGGAAGGAAAGGCATGGTATAACCTGGATGTAGCCGGGGTTGTCAGCTCTTTGGGTTCAAACGCAGAAGGTTTGACTCCCGACGAAGCAAAAAAACGCCTCGCTCAATACGGGCCAAACGAACTTCGAGAAGAAAAGAAGAAGATCTCCGTCTGGTCATTGGTTGCAGAGCAGTTCAAGAGTACCTTAATCATTATCCTTATGGCGGCAGTAGTTATCTCGGTTGGTCTGGGCATAGTCAGTTACAAGCCGGGAACCGGGCTACCTGAGGAAATTACTGATGCTATTGTAATATTTGCCATCGTGATAGCCTGCGTTGCCCTTGGTGTGGTTGAGGAATACCGCTCAGAGAAAGCAATGGAAGCTCTCAAAAAGATGGCGGCTCTCACTGCCACTGTAATCAGGAAAGGCGCAGACGTAGAAATACCAGCCAGGGATGTAGTGCCAGGCGATATAGTTGTGTTGAGCACCGGAGACAAGATTCCGGCTGATTTGCGTCTGATTGAAGCTTTTAACCTGAGGACCGATGAGGCTTCTCTTACTGGCGAGTCAACCCCGGTGGAGAAGGTTACCCAGGTGATTGAGGGCACTGATATAGCTATTGGCGATAGGAAGAATATGGTTTATAGCGGCACCGCTGTGACTTATGGGCGGGGTAAAGGCATCGCCATAGCCACCGGAATGCAAACAGAATTTGGCAAGATTGCCGCTATGCTTCAGGAGGTGGAGGAAGAGAAAACGCCTCTGGGAAAGAACCTGGACAAGGTGGGTAAGTGGCTTGGCTATGCTTGTCTGGGTGTGGTTGCCATCGTCGTTGGCCTTGTGTTAGTACGAACCTTGATAAGCTCCGGGGCTATCACCGGCGGCGTAATTTTACAGATGTTTATCTGGGGTGTGAGCTTGGCGGTGGCAGCTGTGCCTGAGGCTCTGCCGGCAGTAGTGGTTATCTCCCTATCTATAGGCGTACAGAAAATGGTAAAACGCCATGCCCTGGTTCGGCGCTTGTCTGCCGTGGAAACGCTGGGCTGTACCACGGTTATTTGCTCGGATAAGACCGGCACCCTAACTCAAGACCAGATGACAGTGCGCCAGATTTATACAGGCGGCAGATTGATAAACGTCAGTGGAGTGGGTTACGAGCCGAAGGGCCAATTTCAGCTCAATGGCAAGGCTATGGACGTATCTCAAGACACGGCAGTACAAACCTTAATGCAAGTAAATACCTTGTGCAATGACACCAGGTTGGTTTCCGTTGATGGAGTCTGGGGTATAAAGGGCGATCCCACCGAGGGAGCCCTGGTAGTTGTCAGCGCCAAAGCAGGGCTATTGCAGGAAGAGGCTAATGACAAATTCCCACGTATAGATGAAATTCCTTTCTCCTCAGAAAGGAAGAGAATGACCACAATACATAATACCCAGGAGGGTAGGGTAGCATATTCTAAAGGTGCTCCGGAGATAATCCTGGATTCCTGTTCCTATATTCTGACAGATAGCAAGGAAAGGCCGCTAACTGAAAAGGATAAGACTGAGGTACTGGATACTGCCAGGCAAATGGCGGGTGAGGCACTGCGTGTGCTCGGTATGGCCTATAGGCGATTCCCTGAAATACCAGCTTGCAGAGAGGATTCCGAAGCAGGTATGGTATTTGTCGGTCTGGCCGGTATGATTGACCCGCCTCGCGAAGAGGTAAAAGAAGCTATTAGGTTATGTGATAAGGCGGGAATAAAGTCAGTGATGATTACCGGCGACCATAAACTTACTGCCATGGCAGTAGCCAGGGAACTAGGTCTTCTTAAGAAGGGCATCGCTCTAACTGGGGCCGAACTTGATAAGTTAACCGATCAAGAGTTCGAGAACAGTGTAGAGGATATTGAGGTCTATGCCCGTGTATCGCCGGCCCATAAGCTGAGAGTCATAGAAGCCTTTGGCAAGAGAGGCGAGATCGTAGCTATGACAGGGGATGGGGTAAACGATGCCCCAGCTCTGAAGAAAGCTGACATTGGCGTCGCCATGGGTATTACCGGTACCGATGTAAGCAAGGAAGCAGCGGCAATGGTACTGACCGATGACAACTTTGCCTCTATTGTTGCAGCCGTTGAAGAAGGTAGGGGTATTTTCCAAAACATAAAGAAGTACTTAATCTATTTGCTTTCTTGCAACGTCGGTGAGGTACTTATAATGTTTGTCGCCGGTCTCATGGGGATGGCCCTGCCGCTGCTAGCCATTCATTTGCTTTGGGTAAACCTGACCACCGATGGGCTGCCAGCGCTGGCTCTAGCTGTTGACCCCAGCGACCCGGATATTATGGAACAACCACCTCGTGACCCTCAATCAAGTATCTTTTCTAAAAATATGCTGATTACAATTGGGGCTATTGGCGTTGCCATGGCGGCTACGATGGTACCTATGTTTATATGGAAGCTGACCTCTGAAGGAGGTTCGTGGCGAGACTTTAGTAATCCGCTCATACCGGAGGCGCAAACCATGGTGCTGTGTACCATGGTCTTATTTGAGCTGTTCACCGCGCTCGCCTGTCGTTCTGAAATACACAGTTTCTTCAAATTGGGCCCCCTCAGTAATAAGTGGCTAATATATGCCAATCTTAGTTCGTTGGCTCTGCTAATGGGTGTGCTGTATATACCCGCTTTAAATGGTCCGTTCCATGTAGTACACATGGGTCCAGAAGATTGGATGTGGATAGTACCAATATCTATCTCGGGCTTTGTAATCGTTGAAATCGTCAAATTTATCTACCGGAGGATTAGTAAAACGGCTAGACCCGAAAAAATACTGAGTACAATTAGGGGGTGAAATATGAAAGATTGGGCTTTTGGTTTAACCATGACAATTTTGGGGATGAGTGTCACATTTATCACACTTTACTTATTGACCCTGTTAATTCGTCTTCTAATCAAGCTATTCCCTAGGAAGGAAGACGAAGAGAGCGAGGGCTAGATTGGGAATGATACTCAATATATAAAGTAAGGAGGCTTTTGATGGATGTCCTTATTTCAGCTCTTTCTAGCTTGGTACAAGGGTTTGCCAGCCTTACCTGGCAAAGCGCCATTATGGTTTTTCTGGGCTGTCTTCTCCTTTATCTGGGTATTGCCAAAAAATTTGAGCCTCTTCTATTGGTACCTATCGGTTTCGGCATAATCTTGGGAAATCTTCCCCTGGCTGGTTTATCGGCATATGATCAAGGTGGCATTATAAATTTGCTCTATAACTCCGGTATCCTTACTGAGCTATTTCCATGCCTTCTCTTTCTCGGACTTGGCGCCATGATAGATTTTGGTCCCATGCTGGGCAACCCGCGTGTGCTTATCTTTGGCGCTGCCGGTCAATTTGGCATATTTCTGACCCTCCTTTTGGCTTTGCAACTTGGATTCGTCCGCCAGGAAGCTGTTTCCATAGCCATAATAGGTGCCTGTGATGGCCCTACCGCCATATATGTCACCACTAAATATGCACGTGAATTATTGCCGGCGGTATCAATCGCTGCCTATTCCTATATGTCTCTGGTGCCGATTATCCAGCCCCCTATTATGAGAGCCTTAACCACCAAAAAAGAACGCGCCATACTTATGGAGCCTGGTGAGAAAAAGGTTTCCCAGAGAGTTAAAATCCTTTTCCCCCTGGTGACTGGAATAGTTACCATACTTATAGCTCCGATGGGGGCACCGTTGATGGGAATGCTTATGCTGGGGAATTTCATGAGGGAGTCTGGTGTACTCGAAAGGCTGGTAAACGTTTCCGAATCAACTTTGACCAACATAGTAACCCTCTTCTTGGGGCTTTGCATCGGCGCCTCTATGTTGGGCGGCAATTTCCTACGCTGGCAGACCATACTTGTGTTTATTCTCGGATTGATAGCGATTGCACTTGATACTGTAACAGGGGTTCTGCTTGGTAAGCTCATGCGGGTGATAACAAAGGGAAAAATAAACCCCCTTATCGGTGCCGCCGGTACCTCGGCTTTTCCAATGTCAGCAAGAGTAGTGCAAAGAGAAGGGCAGAAGGCCAATCCGCGAAGCTTTTTGTTATTCCATGCCATAGGTGCTAATACCGGTGGTCAAATAGGCTCGGTTATGGCAGCCGCAGTCATGCTGGCAGTTATGTCAGGTATGGGCATCAAGCCACTCCCATAGCACCTATTCAACCCCTTGGTGCAACAGTGGACGATTTACGGCATTGAATAAAGTGTCGTCCTGTGTTACATTTTAAGTTGTTTTTGTACTATTGGCCCCTGTAGCTCAGAGGATAGAGCACTGGCCTCCGGAGCCAGGTGCAAGGGTTCGAGTCCCTTCAGGGGCGCTTTGTAATTGGGCTGTTTAAAAATGTAGTTGCCCAATTTGTTTGGCTTCCTCTTTGTCATTGCGAGGCTGGCGAAGTCAGCCGAAGCAATCTCGTGAGGGGTATGAGATTGCCACGCACCCTTCAGGTGCTCGCAATGACCAAAAGAGAGGGGCCTGATAAATCAGGCAGCTACAAAAAGCACCCAAAATTGAACGGGAAATCAAAATTAAACAGCCTCTTTGTATGATAAGGAGATGTTAAGTTATGACTGAGCTTCTTGAAGTAAGGTGGCATGGCAGAGGAGGGCTGGGAGCGGTGACTTCGGCGGAGCTAGTTGCCCGTGCTGCTATAAGCGAAGGAAAATACGCTCAGTCATTTCCTAGCTTTGGACCCGAAAGGAGGGGAGCACCGGTTCTTGCTTTCCTGAGGATAAGCGATGAATTTATCAGGACCAGGACAGTTATCGACGAGCCTGATGTAGTGGTTGTGCTCGATCCCGGGTTGTTGCACGCAGTTGACGTGACTTCAGGGCTTAAGGAGGATGGTAAAATCATAATTAATTCCAGGAAATCACCTGCTGAACTGAAGTCTGAGTTTGGATATAAGTGGCCTGTAGCTGCAGTTGACGCTACAAGAATCGCCAGAGAAACTATCGGGATGCCTATCACTAACACCGCTATGATAGGCGCATTGCTAAAAGTTACTGAGGCGGTGAAATTTGATTCTGTAATTGAGCAGCTGCATGAAAGGTTTGGAACGCGGGCTAAGGGGAATATCGAGGCTATGAAAAGAGCTTACAGGGAGACTGTAATAAAGGAGTAGGAAGTGACTGGGAAAAGGCTGAAAACGGGGTCTGATTTTACCTGGAAAGATATGGAAGTTGGCAATATAGTTACAGAAGCGGGCAGTGCTGCCTTGCGCAGGACGGGTGATTGGAGATCCCAAAGGCCCATACTGGATAAAGAAAAGTGCACCAAGTGTGCCTTGTGCTGGCTTTATTGCCCTGATGTCGCCATAAAGCCCTCTGAGAAAGGATATTATGAGGCTGACCTTCATTACTGTAAGGGCTGTGGGATCTGCGCTAATATATGCCCT
>Ga0315277_10003923_pt1 | contig 19987 bp, 17 predicted proteins | sample YL17G05_15_MG_FD_203695 | JGI IMG/M metagenome (GOLD analysis project Ga0315277, IMG submission 203695) | Sediment microbial communities from Yellowstone Lake, YNP, Wyoming, USA - YL17G05_15 | ecosystem: Environmental > Aquatic > Freshwater > Lake > Sediment | place: USA: Wyoming | collected... | reverse complement strand
ATCGGCTATTGCTAACAATCGTTCTTTATTCGCCTCTTTATGCTCTAAACTCAATGTGGGGTTTTTCATGCCCCTATGATAACAAATTTATACTACAATGTCACTTTATTTAGGACGTTTGCATTAGTATTGACTGCCTTCTGGTTCCATCGTCATTCCCACTTCGTTCTCAGCCACGATTCGTAGATAGCCTTTTGGAGATCGGTTGGCTTCTCGACCTTGACGATCTTGTACGGGGGGACGTCCTGCAGCCGGAGCGTGACGTCGAACTCGCGCAGCTCGTCCTCGCGAAAGAGGGTGATCTTCACTTTGTCACCAGGCTTGTACTCACCGATGCGGTCTTGCAGCTCGCTGCTCCGGACGCGGCAGCCGTCGATGGCGAGAATCTCATCGCCATAATCCAGCCCTGCTTCATATGCCGGAGAGCCCGCAACGACCACGTTGACGCGCGCTCTGCCGTTCTGATCGGATGTCCAAACGCCAAGCCAGGTCTTGCGCTCTGCATTCCTCGCCCGGAGATCGAATCCGGCGTACCGCAGCGCAGTCTCCCAGTCGAGCGGGGCTGTCCCATGCACATAGTTGTCGAAGAACGTTTTCAGGCTGCTGCCGGCAAGTTCCTCGGAGACTTTCTGGAGATCATCGTCGGTGTAGCCGCGGCCGCCGGCAAGAGGAAACCTCTGATACAGTGTCCGCATCACGTCGTCCAGGGAGTGTTTGTTGTTGGATCGCTGGCGGATCTCGAGGTCGAGGAGAAGGCTCACGTTCGCACCCTTGCCGTAGTAGTCGGACTCGGAGTTATAGGACTGCTGGAGCTCTTTCCAAAACTTTATCCAGGCGTCGAAGCTGGATTCATCCAGCGATTGGATCTTATCGCCGGGCCGCTGGCGATCATCCTGCACCCAACCAGCGATGGCGTCAAGATAGGATGACGTCGGAAGAAAGCCGGCCCGGATGAGGAACAGGTGGCCATAGTATGAGGTTGTTCCCTCGGCCACCCAGAGTTCCTTCAAGTAGTTCTCCCGGGTGAAATCGTAAGGGAGGATGCCTTTCGGTCGCAGTTGCTTCACATTCCACGTGTGAAAGTACTCGTGAGAGATCACACCGAGGAAGCCCCGATAAGAATTAGAATTCTTGAACGTGCTCGGACTGAGCCCGATAATGGTGGAGTTGATGTGTTCTGTTCCGCCACCGCCACGAGGAGTCAACTCAATCAGAAACACATAACGCTTGTAGGGGAGATCGCCCCAGAACTCCTTGTTCATCTTGACGATGGTGGTGATATCCTTGATCAGAGTATCGGGATTGTACTTACCTTTCCCGTAGATGCTCAGCACATGCTCTTTCCCCTCGACTTTGAATGCGTAGTCCTGTTGATCGCCGATCTCGAGGGGGCAATCCACCAGATAATCGAAATTCGGTGCGGAGAACTTGAAATGCTCGCCCGGGACCGTTTCGAGGCCTGTTGTGACATGCCAATCCTTGTAGGGCACGACCGTCAGGGTAAGAGGAAGGTGGCGGTATCGCTCGATGTACATGAAAAGGGCGCAGCCGTCGACGAATGCATGTTCGTCGTTCAATCCTCGGGTGCGGTCGCCGAATTCGTTGGCGTAGACTTTATAGTGGACGATGACTGTTGTCGATCGCTTCTTTTCAATGTGCCACGTGTATTTATCTGTCTTTGACCACGGGAGGGGAGAATTGTCACCAGCGCCAGCAGAGAACTCCTGGACCCCGCCTGCGAAATCGAAGATCACGTACCGCCCCGTGCGCCATACGGGCATCAACACATCGAGGGAAGAAACGCTGGCAGGCAACCCCTGAAATCGGATTTCGACTTCGAATAAATGCGTCCACGGCTGGGGCATGCCGAGCCTGTATTCGATAGCCGGCTTCTGCGCGACCAATAGGGTGGGGAAAAGAAGAATCAAGATCGAGAAGCTCAGACGCTTCATCACGTCATCCTCCAGGATTATTACGCGGGCAAAGCGGCTGCAACGTCAACGACGAGCGGAGAAAAGAATATAGAGTCGGGATTCTCTCGGTGATTGTTCCAGTCGGCTTGCGCGGCGTTGGCTTCTTGTTGAGAAATAATGCCCTTGTCGACCATCGCCTGCGTATGAGTGGAAAAGAATCGATGTGCCCACTCCATGAGCCCGCTGGTTGGCCCTCCAGCGAGGCACGTCGGAGTGAAGTCAACAAGTCGGAGACCGTGCTTTTTGAGAATCGCCGGGAGCTTTGCGGCGACATATGCATCACCGCCCCCCGAGCGGTAATAGGCCTTCACGACCTCGGGCATGCGATCCCACGCGCCGCCGCGGGGAAAGAGGGACAGCGCTTCGTAGTAATAATCCTGCAGCGCAATGATCCCTCCGGGCCGGAGCGCTCCAAAGAGGCGGGCTAAGAATTTTTCCGCATCGGGCACAAAGGCGATAACCCAGCGGACAAAAATGAGATCGTAGCAGCGAGCGGGAAGGGGGGCTTCCTCTGCAGTGCTTTGGATGAATTTGACGTTCCTCCAACCCCTCTTCGAGACCTGCTCCCTGAACCAATCCAGATAGAAGCCGGATGGCTCGAGCGCCGTCACTTCACCTGATTCGGAGACTAGCTCCCGCAAATCCATTGAGACGAGCCCCGGGCCCGAGCCGACGTCAAGGCATTTCCAACCCTTCCGGACGCCAAGTCGATCGAAGAACTTTCTGGTGACGGGTCCCCAAACGGTGTGCTGAAACTGAAGGCGCCCCAATTCTTGCTGATTGACACCAAGGAGATAGTCGTGCTGTTCGTTAGACTCAGGCATTGACGGATTGGTTGAGAGAGGAAAGCACGAAAAGAAGCCTTTCAGAGTTAGCGGGTCAATTTAAGATAGTTTCATCCAAAAGCAAGGCGATGGCGTGGGAACCGCACCGGGCGATCCTCACGCTGTCTTTGGACGTTTGTTCGGAGGTTTTGTTTCAAGGAAAATCGATGAGAAACATCGAATCCGGAGAACGCCCTGAAAGCAACGAAGTGCGCACCATCTCATGAGAACCACAACCTCGTTCGGCCGGAGGTCAATTTCCTATAAGAGTGTCAGAAGTTGAGGAAGTGAGTCGATGATGAAGTCAGGCTCGAGAGCGCTCATCTGTTCCTTCGTCAACGAGCCATAGGTCACCCCGCAGGTAGAGACGTTGGCTCGTTTGCCTGCTTGAATATCGTTGTCAGTGTCCCCGACCATTAAGGTCTCACTTTTCTCCCACGCCTGATCGTCCAGAATCTTTGTGATGATGAACGGATCGGGCTTGAAGGGCATCTCGTCGCTCCCCTGGATTTGAGCGAAATATTCCGCGATCCCGAAATGGTGCAGGACCCAGTGGGCACCTGCACTCAATTTGGTGGTCGCTGTGGCGAGGTTGATTCCTTTCGACCGAAGCTCTTCGATCGTTTCTCGAACTCCCGGGAAGAGCGTTGTCGTTTCCAGCGCGCGCGGTCGATAGTACGTCTTGTACAGCTCTGCAGCCTCCGCTATTCGATAATGGAGAGATGGAGGGAGGAGGGTGGCAAACGTCTCTGTCAGGGGTTTTCCGATGAGTGGGTAGAGCTCTTCCGGGGCGTGCGAATCCACGCCCAGCTGTTGCAGCACCCAATGCTGTGCGGCGGCGATGTCGCGCTTTGAGTCCACAAGCGTCCCATCAACATCAAAAATGATGTTCTTAAGCATTCAGCGGTCAACTGTCAATTTGGTATCAGATTCTCCTTACTCCCTACTGCCTACTCTCTGCTTCTTATCAGTTACCGTGTTGGCTCGGGGACCGCGGCCCCGTCTTTGCGGGGATCGGACGCGCCATAGTTGACTCCCGTCGAATAATCCCTCAGCACCGCCTGTCCGCCCCCCATCACAGGCGAATAATTTCCTCGCACTTCAAGGCCCATCATTGCGTTGGTTGCGATTGCTGCATCAACGGCATTGCCGCCATCGGCAAGAATTGAGGCGCCCACCTGAGCTGCGATGGGATTCTCGGCCGCAACGATTCCGTAGCGGGTGACAACCATCGATCGTGCCTGCGATCGATCCTGTGCCAGGTCATGGTTAGCGATGGCGGTCATAAGACATAAGAGAAGAAGAGCGGTTTTTGCCATGAGGTTGGGTGGTCTTATTCTGTATTTTCAATCCTTGCTGGCGAACCGTAAACAACAAAACGTGAACAGTCCACGGTCCGCGGGTCATCGTTCACGATTTGCTACCTGCTGCTTCCTCCCAGCTCATCCTTATATACCTTCCCATCCTTCATTACAAACCCGACGTGTTCCAATGAGCTGATGTTCTTCAACGGATCGTCCTTTGCCGCAACGATGTCAGCGAAGGCGCCCGGGGAGATCTCGCCGATCTTTCCTTTCATATCCAGCAGTTCGGCCGCAACGGTGGTCGCGGCTTTGATTGCCTGCATTGGCGTCATACCGAACTTCACCATATACGAGAACTCCTTCGCCTCATTCTCCGTCCACGCGAAGCCGCCGGCATCAGTCCCGAAGGCGATCTTGACGCCGGCTTTCAGCGCTCTATTGAACGTCGCTGGAAGGGTTTCGTTGAACATCTTGTTGATGGAGTTTCCTGCGGCAGCACGCCCCTCGGCCACCCAGACGTTGACGTAAATCGTCGGGCACCAGTAGATACCCTTCGCCACCATCAACTTGATACATTCGTCATCCATGCCGAAGCCATGTTCGATGGAAGCTGCACCTGCGTTGATTGCGGGAATGATCCCGTCCTGCGTAACGGCGTGTGCGGAGAGCTTCCGGTGCAGCCTCCTTGCCTCGTCGCCGACCGCCGTGACCTCTTCCCGCGTGAAGTTCGGGGTGCTTCGGTAACTTCCGTCAGGCAATCGGTAGTAGCCGCCGTCGGCGTAGATCTTCACCCAGTCGGCTCCGTAGGAGACCTGCTCGCGGACGGCACGGCGCGCCTCGTCTGCACCCGTGATCTCCTGCACGCCCTTGGGCATCTGAAGCTCCCAGTCATACTCGCTGTTGCTGAGCAAGTAACGCCCTGTCGTGCTGATGGCGCGGGTCGCGACGAACATTCTAGGACCATCAATGACGCCGTTGTTGATCGCTTTCTTTAGGTCGACGTCTGCGTACATCGCGCCTTCAGTCTCGAGGTCGCGGAGCGTTGTGAAGCCATGAACAAGCGCGGTCTTGCAGGAGAGGGATGCCCGCAGCGTGCGGTAGGGGATTGACTCCTTGAGGATCTGGTCGGCGTAGTCCTCCGCGGTGATGTCGCCCTGGAGAAGGACATGCGTGTGCGCATCGATCAGACCCGGCAGGACGGTCGCGTTCGAGAGATCGATGACCGTTGCCCCGCGAGGGATGGCAACATTCTTACCGACGTCCTTGATCCTATTCCCTTCAACGAGAATCACCACGTTCTCCGTGGGCGTATCGGCTTTTCCGTCGATCAGCCTGCCGCATTTGATGGCGGTGAGGTGAGCCTGGCCGAGAGCGAAATGAGTTGCACAAGCCAGCAGAAATATGACCAGAGACGATTTCATAAGACCTCCTTACAGAAGCTCAATTCAGGATTTCGCTATTCTGGTCCTGGCTAACCAGGTGAGATGCCGGATGCCCGGAATGAAATAGCCAACGGCAAGGGTCCATTTTCCCATACGGGTAAGCCAGGAGTTGACTGTGTTCAATCGTTCGTCGGTCAGGTGAAATTTCTTTCCATACCTGGAAACGACGTAGAATCCGCCAAACCGGCCGATGACGTAGCTCACTGTGATCCCGGCCGCGCTCCCGAGGAGCGCCGATGCGCACGTGGGTAGGAAGTTGAATTCCCCCCTCAGCACGAGACAACCCGAAAGCGTCAACAATGTTTCGTCCGGGATGGGCAGGCCGACAATCCCAAAGACCATCGAGCCGAAGAGTGCGTAGTAGCCGTAGGCATCAAGCCAATGCTGAACCAGCTCAAGGTGCATGACAAAGATCGCCTACTGGGCGCCGAGAGATTTCTCCAATTCGGCAGCGGCTGAATCGATCAGCGAAGCCTCGTTCTCCAACGCGCGGGCCACGCGCACGGTCTCTGCGTCGGCATCCTTCCACTTCTTCTGCTCGATCGCCTCCCGCACCCCGGGAATCGTCTTGACACCGTACCCTGTGTAAAGGCCCGGTGCATAGATCAAATTCTTGAACCATGGCCGCCCCGGGAGGCCATCAGGGCTTGTAAGCGCCCGCTCGGTTTGGATGAGCTTCGCGTTGACCGCTCTTACGAGCGCAGAAGAGGAGGCTGTGCCGTTCTGCATCGTCCGTTTCACCGCTTTGTCGTACCGGTCCGCACTGGCCGTCAGGACGGTCACGGCGTTTTCAAGTGGGGTGAAATTGAGGTATGGGGGGATCTCTTCGGCCGATGGCGGGACCTGTTTCTCTTTCGGGTCGGCGGTGGCAGTAAAGACGCCCTCTGCGATCTCCTTGTTACGTTCTTTTGTCTGATCCTGCATGTTCTTCAGCAGCTTCTTGAGCTCGTCGAGGTAGCGGCGGACAGTGCCGCTGAATTCCGCAAAGTCATACGGCAAGAAGTTGGCATCCGCCAGGCGGATCACAGCGGTCCCGGCAGTCTGTGAAAGCGCGCGACCGTAGGAGAGGTCCGTGTCCGAGAAATGGGTATACCAATAGATGTCGTCGTAGATGGAGTGATAGATGCCGCCGCCATCCTCGCCGCCGTAGTCGAGGTTGAGTGAGGGGACGCCGAGGTAATCAATGAACACCGTATAATCGGAGCCGGAGCCGAGGGCTCCGATGCGCAGGTCCTGGCGCGACCGTAGTTCGTTTCGCTCCTCGTCCGAGCGTGCGTTCAAGATACGGCGGAGTTGACTTCGTTTCCAGACGGAGATCTTCTTCTCCGGATCCTCGATCACGCGCGCGACCCCGTTGATAAACTCCTCGAGTGAGTGCGAACCCGACAGACCAAGATACCCCCTGCCGTTTCCGTCGGAGTTGATATAGGCGACCGCTTTTTGCTTCAGTTCGTCTGCATGTTCCTCCGCCCATTCGGTCGAACCGAGAAGACCCTCCTCCTCACCATCCCAGGCGCAGTACACGATCGTTCGCTTCGGCTTCCACCCCTGTTTCAAGAGCTCTCCAAGGGCGCGCAGCTCCTCCATTTCTGCAACGAGGCCGGAGATGGGATCCTCGGCGCCGTTGACCCACGCGTCGTGGTGATTACCGCGAATAACCCATTCCTCCGGATATTCAGAACCCGGGATGGTTGCGATGACATCGTAGATGGTCTTGATGTCCCAGTTCGATTTGACCTTGAGGTGAACCTTGGCGGGTCCGGGTCCGATCTTATACGCAAACGGCAGCGATCCGCGCCACGAGAGCGGGGCGACGGGTCCTTTCAGCGCAGCCAAGAGAGGTTGAGCATCCGCGTAGGAGAGAGGGAGAACGGGTATCTTGGTGATGGTTTTCGCCTGTTTGATATCGAGCCGCTTTGCGTTCGCCGTTGCTCCGATTCCTGGGGTTAGCGGGTCACCTGGGTAAATTGGCATATCCATCACGCTGCCGCGCTGGACGCCGTCCTTGGGCCGCCACGGGCCTGTCGGAAAGACATCGCCCTGGAAGTATCCGTCGTCTCGCGGGTCAGAATAGATGATGCATCCTACTGCTCCCTTTTCCCCTGCGAGCTTTGGCTTGATCCCTCGCCATGATCCGCCATACCGCGCGATGACGATTGCGCCCTTAACAGAGATGCCGAGTCGCTCCAGCTGCTCATAGTCGTCCGGTATCCCGTGGTTCACGTACACCAGGGGGCCTGTGACGTCGCCGTCGATTGAATAGGCGTTGTAGGTGGGCAGTTGCTCGCTGTGTTGACCTGAGGTCGGGTCGCCGGCGACGGTCGGCTCCTGCAGCTTTGCTACGAATTTGCTCGGCTCGACCATCTCGACCAATCGTTCCTTGGGGGTGGGGAAGAGGACGTCAAACGTCTCGATCTTTGCATTGAATCCCCAACTCCTGAACGTTGATTCCAGCCACTCGGCGTTACTCTTGTCGTACGGCGAGCCGACATGGTGGGGGCGGGCGGCCAGCCGGTCCATATAGTCGCGTTGACGTTCGGCGCTTGGGATCGCGCGGAATTTGGCCTCCCAGTCAGTCTTTGATGTCGGTCCCTGCGCCAGCAGCAAATTTGCGCACACGAAGAACAGCACAACCTGGCAACCAGATCTCATGAGCTCCTCCAGAGAGGAAAATTAGGGGGATTGTTACTTAGCGGGTCCAATGAAGATGAATGGATGGAGGTGAATATCAATATTACTCAGTAAACAAGCAAGGTGGGCGGAGAGTTCGTGCTGTTCGCTTGGAGGAGGTAAGGCAGGGCCGAGTTGGCTGAGTGGATAGAGCACTTCGTCACTGATGAGCCAATCCAATTGCCAAGGAATCTCTGAATCGTGGAATAGCATCGGTACGATGAGTGAAGAGAGTGAACCAGTGAAGAACCCTCTCGAATCAGGAAAGTCACCTGGCAGGAGGACCATGAATGCCATCATTGCCATCCTGACATCGAATTGCATACCACACCTTCGCCCCATGTTGATATCGATTCGTTCTCCCCGTCTCTTAGCTTCTACTCGATGATGATCATGGGACTTGACCCGTCCTCGGCAAATGTCCTCGTTGGTGTGCAATACGCGGAACGCGGGTACCCGTCCGAGTCTTTTTCCCTTCCTGGGAGGCGATTGCAGGCCTGATTTTCTTGTCGGTTTTCGATATCGGCATCGGATGCAAGCGAAATCCTGCACCTCCCGCATAAGCCCAGAAGCGATCCAGTCCATCATAAGGGCAGCAACTGAGTCTGCTGCTACCTCCGCCCCCCGGCGAGCCGGTTTGCAGCCGGCATCCGTCGCAACGTGCTCATTGCCCAGACTCCCATTACCGGACCGATCGAAAGGAAGGCGAAGGCCCACCTCCAACCGACCCAACCCACAAGAGTTGGGATAAGCCGAATCGTGACAAGCGTCAGCAAGAATCCAAGACTTGTCTGAAGAGTGAGGGCCGTCCCGACGTACTCGGCCTGACACAGTTCGGAGATGCAGGCTGAAAACTGAGCCGAGTCGGCTACTACCGCGAAACCCCAGATGAGACAGACGAGGACCAGCGCGATGGGGCTGGCACCGTAGAGAATTCCAACGATCAGCGCACAGGTCCCACTTGTCACTATGGATGCGATGGTGATCCTGGTTCGGCCGATCCTGTCGGCAAGGTAGCCGGCCAACACACTTCCAATTCCACCGACGGCGATGACCGCGAACGCGGCTGCGCTTGCCCATGACGGATGGATACCCCTTAACTGGAAGCTCGCAAGGAGAAACAAAGGAACCCACGCCCACATCGCATAGAGTTCCCACATATGTCCGAGATAGCCGAGATTTGCCAATGCCAAGTCCCGCTGCCGGACGATCTCTCCGGCATACTTCCAATTAAACTCTGGTAGGTCGGAGCGGTAGGGCCCTTCTCGTACGAACAAGATTGTGAGGGTCCCGCCGAGGGCAGCGAACCCGGCGGAATAGTACAGCACCTGCCTCCACTCATGGAAGCTCCCGAGCGCATTGATGATATGCGGCGCTGCTGATCCGAACGTCAGAGCCCCGACGAGGAGCCCGATCCCCATTCCTCTATCTTCCCTTGTCCAGGTCGCGATGATTTTCATACCGATGGGATACACACCAGCGAGGAACATTCCTGTGAGGAATCGAAGGGGGAGGGCAAGCGTCAAACCGGTCGCGAGTAGTGGGATCAGTGCTGTTGCAAGGGCCGCCAGGAGAGATGAGAAAGTGAAGAGGAGGTGGCCGCGAACGTAGTCGGCGAGATTGAGCAACGATGACCCGAGAGCCCCAACGACGAAACCGATCTGGACTGACATGGTGAGCCATGCCTGGCCCGAAGCGCCGAGGTTCCAGTCCGAGCTGAGCGATGGGACGACTGCAGATGCGGAGAACCAGACTGACATTCCAAGGAGTTCCGCCAAGGACAAAATGAGGATCGTGCGGCGTTTGTCCGGGAGGGCAGAGATCTGTGAAGCCTGGCTCATCGGCGTGCTCGGGGTGGTCGTCGCAAGGTCATTGCTGCAATCCCATTTTTCTTACGAGAGCGGCGAGGAGATGGCAACGTTGTTCGAGGGACGGGTCCCTTCTTGGACGACTGCGTCAGAATTTCACCCAAGAGCATAGAAACCGACTCATCGAGTTCCCGTGATGTAGTTCTCCAGCTGCTTGATCAGATGCTCCTTCTCGGCGATGACAGCTTTCACGACGTCTCCGATGGAAACGAGCCCGACGACCTTGCGATTCTCCAGAACCGGGAGATGCCGGACGTGTTTTTGCGTCATCAGAGCCATGCATTCGTCGATGGACTGTTCGGGCTTCACGGAGATGACGTCGGATGTCATGATTTCTTTGACCTTGGTCTCGCCGGGAGATCTGCCGTGCAAGATCAGCTTCCGGGCATAATCCCGTTCCGAGAAAATCCCGACCACATCGTTCTCCTTCATGACCAACAGGGCCCCGACGTTCTTCTCAGCCATCGTCCGCAGCGCGTCGAGGACGGGTGTCCCTGGCGAGGCGAACCACACAGTGTTGCCTTTGTCTTGCAGGATATTTCGAACGGTTGTCATTGCTTCCTCCTCTCTAAGGTTCTATGACCGGCAGCCCCTCGTCGATCGCGGAGCTTTATCTTTCTCCCATCCTGTTCAGTTTTCCAGATTCTCGCCTTGCCATCGTTCGAAGATCGCCTTTCCGGCGAACAGCCGGAGTTCTTACCTGCGACGGCGCTCGATGAATTCGTGGCTTGTGCCTTAGGGGGCATCGCGTTTGGTTGCCAGGCCGGTGGAGCCCTCCGCCGGCTTTCCTGCTTCCGAGTCAAATCCCTTTGCGGTCCGGACTACGGGGTGAGGCTGGCGTCGACCGTGATCGGTTTTTTGGTCGTTGATGACGATCGCCTTTTTGTTGAGGTGCATCCAACCGAGGAGGGCTTGGCTGAGATGAAACTGCTCGTGCTCGCTGGAGCTGACCATCGTCCGCACGAGGGTCTTCATCGACTGGACAGACTGCTCTTCGACGAAGCTGATGACACCCTGCTCAGCGTTGAGGGCGCGGAGGGATCGACGGATAATTGTTTGAACGATCTCTTGCGTGTTGAGGGAGGCGCCGATTGCCCGGGCAAGATCGTTCAGAATCGAGAGCTCATCGACCGCGCGCTTGAGCCTTTTGTTCTCTTCCTCGAGTGAATGAAGAGCCTGATCTGAGCTACCCTGGATGGGCATAGTCGAGGTTGTAGGCGTCTGTGGAAGAACTGTTGAATCGCTTGGGCTCCAACGATTTAGCGGCGAATCGCCTGCAATGTAAGGAAACGGGAAGCTAGAACCAAATTTGAGAATGAGGGGCTATCCGCTGGCGAAAGGGGCTTCGGCGGGCCCCGTCGGTCACGTGAAAGGTAGGTTCGGTTCTAAGTTGACTCCGGGGAGATCTCTACTTCACCCACCTCTCCACTCCAGGCTGTGGCTTCCATTTGGAATCCGGCTCAAAGTACTGCCACAGCAGCCGGGAGACGCTGCGGATCAGGACGTACCCTTCGTTGTCATGCTCCCATCGTTGGTCCCGCTGGTTCTTCGTCATAATACAGAACACGTAGTCGCCGGACGGTGCATTGACCAGGACAACCTCCGACTTGGATGCGTCGACGGCGCCGTTTTTCGTCGCGACCTGGACCGTCGGCGGGATTTGAGAGACCGCCTCCCCGTCCCAGTAGGGTTTGCTCAGGACGCGATACATCTCCTCGCTGGCATCAGGACTGACGGCTTGCCCTTCGCGAATCCTCAGCATCAACTCGGCCATCTCGCGAGGTGTGGTCTGTCCCCACCCGTACGCTTCCCAATCCGTTCTTCGTCCCGGCGTCCGGGAGTTGACACGCGTCTGGTGGAAGCCGTTCGTCTCAAGCCATTCGTTGATCGCGGTCCCCGTGCCTGCAAGCTGCTGGCACCAGAGGGCCGCGGTGTTGTCGCTGACGGAAATCATCAGCATCACAAGCTCTGAGAGTGGAATCTTCGTGCTGTCCCGGAAGGAGCCGCTGATGCCGTCATCATATTTCAATGAATCGCGGTACATCATCGTCTGATCGTACGTAAGTTCACCCCTCTCTATTTTGTCGAACAGTGCGCACATGATCGGCACCTTGATCATGCTTGCCGTCGGAAAGAGCTCATCCGCACGAATGGCCGCGGTGCGACCCGTCGGAAGATGGCACACGTAGATACCGACGTCCCCATGAAAGCCTTCGATCAACGCTTCGAGCTTCTGCTGGAGGACTGAATCCGGCCTCTCCTCCACTGTGAGTTGTGCCGCCGAGCAGGAGGTGAGCAGCAGGGGGACAAGAAGAACAACCGCCGTCATGCGGGGGAGGGATGCTTTCTTCATCGTCTTTCTTTTCTCCTCTACGGGATCAGAATCCGTTGCTCGCCAAAGTCGAGGATCTTTATCCGGTCCTGGTACCCCTTCTCCTCCACGATCTTCTCGAGCAGGCGTTGCGGATAAAGAGGATCCGGTTCCAACCCCTGGAAAAACGTTTTGTAGTGTATGGGGATCATGAATGTTGCCCTGAGGTCTTCGAAGATCTGCACCGCATCGCTCGGATCAGCGTGAACGCGCTTCATGAAGGACCGCGGTTCGATCGGCGCGATCGGAAGGAGGGCCAGATCGATCTGAAATTTTCGGCCGATCTCTTTGAACAGCTGTGGATCATAAGCGGTGTCACCACCGAAGAAGATGGTCACTCCGTTGTACTGAATGACGTAGCCCGTGTAACCTCGGTCGGGGTACCACGAAACATCGAATCCGTACCTCCCACTGAAATGCCTGACGGGCACGGCCGTGATACGAACGCCATCCTCCTCCAGCACATCCCAGGGCTTCATCTCCTGTGTCCTGCCAAAACCGAATTCCGGTGTGTACGCCGTAGCGCCGAACGGGATCAGCAGCTTCCCACTCTTCGGCAGCAAAGCCAGGCTGCCGTAGCTGAAGTGATCCATGTGAATATGCGAGATGAGCGTGTAATCAAGCCGGGTGAGCGACGATGGGTCCAGACCGGGCTCCGTGGCCCTCCTGGCGAACATGCCGATCGTTTTGGTAAATACGGGGTCGGTGATGAAGACTTTGTCGTGGATCTGGATCAGCACCGTGGCATGTCCGACCCAAAGCACCGAAAGTCCCACGTCGGGACGGATGGGGTGTGCTACCCTGTGCTTCACGGGCTCGATGGGAGCGTCCACTCGTTCCAGCATGCGGGCAGCGAAGCGGCTGACAAGGGGGCTGCATCCCGTAAGAATGACTCCAACTGCGCAATAGAAGAGAAGGGTGAGCGCTCTTCGCTGATGGACAGCCTTGTTTCTATGTCCCGTTCGGGTCATGCTGGCGTGCGTCTCAGAAGAAACGAATCTCAAACGAGCCCATCCAGTCGGCAGTACGCACGCCGTGTTTGAGATTGAGGTTCATGAACCCAAACAACGTAGAGATACCCAGGACCCCGTAATTCGATGACCAGTCGCCGTACGAGTACCGTGCGATGCCGAGATTCAACGCAAGGTATTCACCGCGCTCGATCAGCGGGATATGGCCGAGCAATTGAACGGAACCCGCGAAGTACGAACCCCCGATCTTGGTGGTATTGATTTGACCCGTCGTGAAGAGTTCGATCGATCCGGTGAACCGGGCGGGAGGCTCAACGATGAACGAATGCCACGGTGAGATCAGGCGTGTCATGCCGAAGGAATAAAGGAGAGGTGTTGCTCCCCACTGAAACCCGAATGCCGACTGGCCCGACCGTGAGGTCAGAACAAAGCTGGGCACGGCTTGCAGCTCAAGCCAGGAAACCAGACGGTTATTGCTCGGTTGCTCCTGTGCCCTGACAGCAGAGGGCGGCAGGAAGGTGAGAAGGAGAAGGAGCGCTAGGGCGCCGCAAGGACGAGTATGGTCTCGCTTCCTACCTCGGCGGAGACGAGCTTTTCTCGGTAAACCGTTATGATGCATATGGGACTCTCGCATGTGAGTCGCTTCTTTGTGAACCGTTTTCCCAACGGTCGGAGTTCCTCCGGCGCCAAAATAAAGGGGCAACTCCGAGGATGGGGAATTGCCCCTTACTGTTGGGAGAACCACAGTGCCTACTCGATCTTGCCCGCCTTGAGCTCCTTCACGATGCGGTCAGCATCATACATTTGACCGAGGGCTTCGAGGATGCCTGCCGAATGCACCGAGACGCATCTCATTTCCATATCGTCGTTGATCAGGTCGTTCGGAAGACTCTCAATGTTCCCATCGAACGCAATCCCGACAATCTGCAGGCTCTCGTTGACGACGGGGCTTCCGGAGTTGCCGCCGATGATGTCGTTCGTCGATGAGAAATTCAACGGCGTCCTCAGATTGAGCGTCGACGGTGGATTTTTCCATCGGTCAGGCAGGTCATAGGGGTCTTTCTTATCGAAGGAGTAGTACCGGTCATAGAGACCATAGAAGGTCGTGATCGGCGGAGCGATCGTTCCGTTGTATTCGTACCCCTTCACAACTCCATCGGCGATGCGCAGCGTGAACGTCGCGTCAGGAGGAATGGAGGTGCCGTAGACGCCGAAGAGGGCCCTGCCGACGAGCTGTACCCGGCTCTGCTCTTTCGCAAGGAGCTCATTGAAATGCTCGAGCAGCTCCCGCGCTTGACCCGCGGTCGAGGCCACGAAGCTAATGAACGGGTCGCTCGAACGCAGTATGTCGTCAGGATTGCCGTCCAGAAGCCGCATCACTTTCTCTTTGCTTGACAGGATCGTGGACTTCACAAGCCCGGCAACTGCGGCTGCCGTCGTGCGGCCGGCCAGCAGTTTATTGAACGCGGCGTTCCTGTCTTCGAATGCCGCCCTCATGTTGGTGAGCTGCAATGCGAGGGTCTGCTGTTCGAGCTCCTCGTTGAACTGAGGGTAGAACCTGAGTTTCAGGGTATCGAGCGCCTTTCCCTTGAAGCGAGGTCCACGCTGATCTTCGGGAAGCTTCATCTGCTCGGCGTAGTTGATGAGGCCTGAAGCGAGACCAAAATAGACCGATCGACCAATCCCCTGGAAGTTGTAGTTCTGGAACTCACCAAACAGCTTGCCCTTCTCCTTCTGAATATCGGCGATCTCGTCCCAAACGCTGCTGTACTCTGCCTTAAGCTGCGGATCCGTGAAGACTGACTGTTTCAGCTTGCGCTCGAAATCCCTCTTCTTTGCCATCAAGATCGGGTCATTGATTCCTTTGATCCGGCCGGCGTAGAGCTTCTGTGAATTGGAGTAGCCGAACAACTGCGTTTGGTATTGAAGCTTCTGATCACGATGCTGAGCAATGTAGTCCGAGAAGATTTGAACAAGGTTGTTGAGCAAGTTCGACACGAAGGGGTATTGGTAGTCCCGCAGGAACTCGATCTGAGAATACGTCAACAGCCGATTCGTGCGGCCTGGATTGCCGATCACAAACACCGGCTCTCCTTCCGCCGCTCCGGACGCGCTCCATTTGAAGAAGTTCGACGTCTTCAGCGGTTTGCCGTCATCGTCATAGACGCGGAAGAAGGAGATATCGAGATCGTACCGGGGATAGGTAAAATTGTCGTAGTCGCCGCCGAAAAATCCCATGATCATCTCAGGAGCAAAGACAAGACGCACGTCGTTATAGCGCTTGAACCCGTAGAGGGAATACTTTGCGCCGTTGTAGAAGTTCATAACGGAGCAGTTGAGCTTTGTCTTCTCCCGATACCGCTTCTCGATCTCAGCGATCGCCTTATCCCGATTGGCGATCCGCTCATCGTCGGTCTTGCCGCTTTCCATTGCCTTTTGCACCTCATCGGTCACGTCCTCCACCAGCACAAGTTGGTCGGCGAACATCCTTGGGACCTTCCGTTCCTGCGCGAGCGTCGGTGCGTAGAACCCGGCTTCCGCAAGCTTCTCGCCCTCCCGGTTGACGCGGTCGAGTGCACCGCGCGCACAGTGGTGGTTGGTGAAAACAAGCCCATCCTCGGATACGAACGAAGCGGAACAGCCGGGGAGCCGCAGCGCGGAGAGTCGTGCTTTTTCAAACCAAGCCTTGTCTGGCCTGAAATTGTAGGTTTTCTTGAAGTAGTCGATCGGCGGGTAGTCGAACGTCCACATCCTGCCGGTGTCGAACAGCCCGGCCTTGACGGTGTCGACGTTCACCTGACGTGTAAGCTCGGGTCTTGTCCCTAGGGAGGTCGAACAGCCAACCAGGATGAATAGGGAAACAAGAGCAGCGGGCAGAGCTGAAAGCAGAAACGTTCGTCTCATAGTTCACCTCGTTGTGTGTTACGGTAAGGATTATGTAGTGCAAAGCGTGCAGAGAATCTAACAAGAACTCTCCGTTCACGCAATGAAAACTCGACGACCGGAAAACAAAAAAAGGCGCCTCGAACGAAGCGCCTTTCGCCGATTCCAATAAATGAGAATCACATCACGTCGTGGAGGGTGGTTGTGCTTTGGCCTTGAAGACCATTGCGAGCACCATCCCAGCGATCACGTACTCGATCGTTCCGTAGATAAACCACTGAAGCGCGAGCGAATAAGGGATCGGCATCATTGCATACGCTCCGTACGACATGGGGAGCGCAACCATCAGCCCGATGTACAGACCGTAGCGTGCTCCTTCGAGAACTCCCTTTCCCTCGTACCCTTTGGAGAAGATGAAGGTGAAGAAGAAGGAGAAGAACAACCCGACGACCGGTACGATCCACAGCTTCATATCGCTCGCGGGCCGCCAGAGGTAGGAGACCGACTTGTAGGCGGAATCGAGGATCACGAGATTTACGATGCCGTCGAGGATTTGCAGCGTGACGAACACCGCGACGAACCCCAGCCAGATCTTCTTGTTCATGGTGTCCTCCATGTGTGGGATAGTGAAGGCGAATGTGAGAGAAAAAGACGCGCGATGCTACTTAAGAACGAGCAGATTGTCAAGATGAAGAACTTCCAATATCTCCATTCACTTAAAGGACTCAGCGATTACAGAGAAGTCACCGGCCAAGGTCGGCGCGCTCGCAGGCGTTTCTTACCTAACCTGGCCCATCTGAAGTGACCGCGACCTTGGAGTTCAGCCCTCCCGAGCGCCTGCTACTCCTCGCCGCGCATTCTGCTTGGCCGGAGAAGCTGCCCGAAGAACAGGCAGTTGAGGTACAGCTTGTTCGTTCCGTACCAGAAGGCTCGAAAGTTCGGATCATCGGCCATCAGAATCACCCGGCCGGAACGCAGAGCGCTCACGACGATGGCCGCCGAGCCTTTGATGAGCTTGTCATAGGACTTGTGGAGATACCCGCTTAATAGAGGCTCCTGGCTGTAGACAAGCGGTGTCGCGTAGGGGTTCCTTGACGGCTGCATGAAGATCGTGTTGCTTTTGAAGACGCTGAGTTTCTCCGTATCGTAGCCGTACAGTAGCGGATGGGTTCTGTCGCCGATCGCTTCGAAGATTGAACCCGGTATCTCCCGCGCACCCGAATAAGTCTCTTCATCTGCATAGGCTAGGCGCGGCGTCGTGCTATCTCCTCGGGCAGCGTCGTCTCTCCGAAACTGTCCTGTCGCCAGCCGATTAGTGACCGCCCACTGCGATGCCTGTTCCATGGTGACAAGCGTTCCGCCGTTTTCCACCCAGCGGCGAAGAGAGGCAAGCCCGGCGGAGTCAATTCCTGCATAATTGCCCCCCACCATCGTTATCACGTTGTACCGGCTGAGATCGATCCGGCCGAGCGCCGTGGCTTCATCCAGACTGACCTCCATATCGAACCTCTGATCAAGCAGATGCCAGGCCTCACCGACATCCGTCGAAGAAACCCCGGGGCCGACAACGATCATCGCCCTCGGAATCTGCAGCGCAGCGAAATTCGGGCTCCCGAGATCGATGCCCCCGTCGCTGAATCCGGTCGAGAAAGCGTACACTCTCACTCCATCCTCCCGGGTGATCGTTTCGATTATCTTCCGGATCGTGTCCACGCGCTCTTTCTGGATCCCCACGGAGATCATGATTGCCCCGTAATCGAACGTTCGTTTTCCCTCGGACGTCACTGCCTCGAATGTCCGAGCAGCAACCTTCGTCTTGATCTCTGCCTTCTGCAGGCGGTAGAGCGCGCGAGGTGCGTAGTAGGAGTGCCACTCAAACACGTACGCATACTCGCTTGGGCTACCGATGAGGGCTCCCTTCGGTGGCACCGGCAGTTCGACCCGCGTCCCCAGGGCCTCTCGCGAAACTGTTTTCAATTCGGCGGAAGGAAGGTCGAACGCCAGCGGAAGCGTCCACGCAGAGACATCGTAGAACAAGCTGTCTGCAAACTTCGTGCGCCGCTCGAACAGCGATGTAATCAGCCGAAATTGCTTCTGGGAGGTCGGAACGACGAACGCGCTCCCAGGATCGAAGGTTTGGCCGTCCGCGCGGAGTTGTCTGGTGAGTCCGTACACGTCGATCTGGTGGCGGCGTAAGATGTCGAGCAGATAGTACGTTCGCCATGGGTCTGTCGCGGAGCCGAAAACGTACCCCTTGACTAGCGACCGCTCGGCTTCGCGGAGGGCGGAGGCGAAGAAATCCCGCTGATGCGCGAGCAGCTCTTTCCTGAGCGCATCCGCTGCAGTCAAGGTCGAGAGCGAGGTGGTGAACTGATTCCGTACGGTGAACTCGAAGCTCAGAGTTCCGTTGACGCTCTCCTGCAACAGTCCACGGGAGCTTGCCTGTTCGAACAAGATGCCGATGCCCCCGGTGATATCCGGATACGACGATCCTTTCCCAATGTAGAAATCATCGTAGTCTTCGTGCGAATAGTAGAGAGAGCCAGCGTGGTCGAGGGCTTGTGCATGATAGCGCGCGATCTTTTCGGTCAGTTCATCCACGTCCTTTGGGGTGAGCGGATTATTCCGCGCCGGTTCGCCCGGCTGAAAGAAGAACGTTGCGTTGGTCCCCATTTCGTGATGATCGGTCAGAACGTTCGGCATCCATTCATAATATTTCGCCAGTCGCGCCTTGCTTTCCGGATGCTGCAGCGGCATCCAATCGCGGTTCAGATCAAACCAGTAGTGATTTGAACGTCCGCCCGGCCACGCCTCATTGTGCTCCCGGTTGTTCGGGTCCGCAGTGGGGTTCTTGCTGTTGTGGGAGGTGACCCACTCGGTGAACCGTGCCAGTCCGTCGGGGTTGATCATCGGGTCGATGAGGATAATCGTCTCCTTCAGGGTCCGCTCGATTTCCGGCCCTTGTGTGCTCGCCAGGTAGTACGCAACCCGCACTGAGGCGTTGCTGCCGCTCGCTTCGTTGCCGTGCACGCTGTATCCCATCCAGATGACAACTGGCAGGTCTTCAATGTCCACCGTGGCGGATCTTGATGGATCGCACAGTGCGCGGTGTTGTTCCTTGAGAGCCTGGAGGTTTCGATGATTCTCGGGGGACGTGATCGTCAGCAGAACCAGCGGTCGACCCTCGTAGGTCTGACCATACTCCTCCAGTGTGACCCGATCGGATGCTTGGTCCAGGGCCTTCAGGTAAGAGACGATGTGATCTGGCCGCAGATGCCCCTTACCGACCTTGAACCCGAAGAACGACTCCGGTGATGTGATGGATGGTTGCGAGATAAGAAGGGAGAGAGGGAGCGTGATGAGGAGGAAGATCGTTCTCATGTGTTCTCCCAAAACTAGTGACGATAGAGTGACTCTCGGCCTTGCAGTGCAGCGTGAGATTCCGGGGCGCTGTGACGATGCTTCATTCTGAGGCAGTCTCAATATACCAAAAAACCCCCGAGAGGCAAATGCACCCGGCGAAGAATTCCGTTGTTAACGCTCAGTAGAAATGTCTGTAATCGCCCAGTAAGAATGTCAGGTTTTGCGCTCAATAAGAATGTCAGGTCTGTGTACTTTGGGAGTCCCAGAGTGCGAAAGGGCTCCCGCAATGACAGAGACCGTGACAATGAGCTATCGAGA
>Ga0315277_10003922_pt1 | contig 19990 bp, 17 predicted proteins | sample YL17G05_15_MG_FD_203695 | JGI IMG/M metagenome (GOLD analysis project Ga0315277, IMG submission 203695) | Sediment microbial communities from Yellowstone Lake, YNP, Wyoming, USA - YL17G05_15 | ecosystem: Environmental > Aquatic > Freshwater > Lake > Sediment | place: USA: Wyoming | collected... | reverse complement strand
AGATCCAGACCATCATCAAGATGGCCTATGGATTTAGGAATCGGGATCATCTAAAGACAGCCATTTACTTCCATTGTGGAGGCTTAGATCTCTATCCGGGTACCCACTAAAAACCCGGAAGAACCTTAAATAGTAGTATATTCATTTTCTAACTGCCTCTGCAATCTCCTAAACATGTGCCCTATAAGATTTCCTCTTATTGTTAAATAGCCACATTTCTGAAAGTTCATTGAAAACAATCACCGCAAAGGTCATGGCAGATGTTATATTGATTCAGCATGGTTTGTCAATGACTGCACGTAGGTGCGTAGGTGGTCATGTCATGGATGGGACAGATAACGATCTCCGAACCACTTGATCCAGTGAACCAGAGGTCGAAGGGATCGATGAGTCTCCGATAGGACCACGAGGGTCCGGTAAAGATAGAATGGAGAATGATAAGGAGGAATTCTTCGCCTCAGACCTTTTCCTGTCAGACAGTAGTCTGCATCCAGAAGACTGTGCACGTGGGCGATCTCTCCAGCGAGTTTTATGTTTCGTTTCGACTCCTCGCCCTTCATCGCCCCCTTCCACCCCTCTGGGTGGTGAGAGTAATCGTGGCCCTGGTGAACGACGGTCACCGCCTCCGTGAGATCAATGATCGGTAAATCCAAGGACCGTGCCCGGTAGATGATCCAATTGTCCCATGCCGGACGACCAATGGTTAATGGGGGGATCTCTCCCCACACCCCCTTCGGAAACACAAAGTAGTCAATAGCAAAATGGGGATAGAGTTTTCCTTGACGAGCCACATGCGATTTGATCTCTTTTTCCCAGTCCTCCTGGAAATCAAGCCCTTCTCTGATATCAATGTTCCATCTTCGACCCACCATCAGGCAACGCGGCATCACCGAGAGTACCCGCTTCACCGCCTCCATGAAATCGTTCATCAAAAGGATGTCACCGTTCAGATAGCACATCGTCCCGTGCTTCGACACTTTCTCAGCCTCCCCAAAAACGGAGCTCACCAGGGGGGTACCGTATTCGTTGCGAGCCACACGAGGGAGGTGACGGACGTTGAAATCGTGAGCCACCGCTGCAAGGCCTTCTTCATCCCCCATCAGAATAATCTCCGGCTTCGGCTCGAGAAGTGTCCAACTACGAATTGCATTTCTTTGGATTACGTCGACGTGTCCGAAGAAAGGTTTAAAGCAAGAGAATAAGGTAAGCATAATCTAGCTTTTTTCCGGACACCTTCTTGACTACCGCCCTGCCTGACAAATGTTTCTGGTGACTAATGACACACCATTAATCCCTACTGATGATCCTTTTCAGTAAAGTCAAGAAACGATAACATCCCAAGGCCAACGCTGTCATACCATTGAGAATTCTCTGTTGCCCGTACACCATCCTCAAACGAGACCACCTTGACAGTTTCCCAAATTCTCGTGTCCTCCCAAAAGAGATGGATTCCCCTTTGATCCCAAAGACGACATTGTTCACCAAGGGGACCATGCGATCGCCAAAGCGGGAGATGGGCTCGCGAGCCTCTTTCACGGAAAACAGATATTCCGCTTTGATCTTATTCAGTTCTTTCATCCCGTAGAAATCACATTCAAAATCAAACCCCTTGAACTGTGGACAGAATTTCTTTAGAGTCTCCTGGGTCGGCTCGAAGAAAGCATCATAGACCGAGGATGATTCTCCGACACGGCTGAAGCTAAAAGCCTTCTTCTTCATCAACATTGGAACTTGGAGGAGGTTTCCTGTACCTTTGCCGTGTGTACCATCATCCCCGAAATTGGTTGCCAGGGAGACCCGAGGATAGACAAAATAGAACCCCTGATCCACCATGTACTTAATGAAGTATTTCTTCCATGAGCTCTCCGGCCATTTCAGGACGGAACGGGGCAACCGATCCGTCTCGGAAAGACCGTCTCTAGCATGCCTGTCATACCATGCTCTAAACTTCGACCATTGTGCCCGGTTCCAAATCTGTCCCAACGAAGAGGCCATTTGCATGAAATAGTTATCATACCCATCTTCGATAGCGCCAAATCTCATATCGACGTATCCACAAAACTCGTCGGCATACGATGATATCCCCGATACCTCTGGTTCATCCTTGTAGAACGCAATGGCTTGTGCGGCATAATCGTAAAAGGCAGGCGACACCACCAAATCGTCTTCGAGGATGATGACGGCGCTGTATTCATCGGTAAGGTCCCCACATTCGATTACATGACTTCGGAGGCCCAATCGTTGTTTGTGGACGATCACTCGCTTAGACCCGTACCCCCACTCGAAGTCAGTGGCGATTTTCTCCACCTCATCGCATCCGCTCTTGTCAATGCTTATGACCAGGGGGATCCCTGAATACCCTGAATAGTCTGCATTTCCCACCGAGTTCAAGAGTCGACGCAGAGCATCGGTTCGGTTAAACCCAACAATCACAATGGCTGGATGAATCCTATCCATGAAAACCCTTTTGTCTCCTCATCAATAACCTTCCGCTATCTCGCCTTTTGTGCCAACACAATCAGTGTCTTGGGATGGCTTTTCCTTCTCCAGAGCAGTTTCATTCTATAGGTTAAAAGGTAAAAAAGGTAAGCCCGGGTGACCTTTCCAAGTCGTTTCAGACCCGTCCTTTGGCGATGAGGATTCCAGTGATGTTCATCGCTCTCCGCCGAGCTTCTCGATGTTGCTGAGCGGCTGAAAAAACGGCTGATGAAATTGATCATTTTGCTCAAAAGCAGCTGGCTGACGATAGAATAATCATATATCTTGATGAGTTCGAACCGAGTCATCCTGACCAATTGCTTCAGACTCTCCTCACCAAAAAAGAATAGGTGATCAGGATATTCAAAGCCTTGGAATAGCCTATAATATCGGCTCTCGACATCACCTAAATTCCCTGTCTCGAAAATATGAAATCCCCCCTCCTGCAAATGATCGTTGATTTTTCTAAATTCAGCCACGGGATCATGCAGATGGCTCAACACGTTACAATGATAGATGATATCAAATTGTCTCCCTCCAAACGAAGACTCACTCAAGGGTACCCTTTCACAAGGAATACCCAAACTCTCAGCGATGAATTCAGCTTCTACCTTGTTGATCTCAATCCCGAAAACGCTAAATCCCTTTTTCCTCGCTTCGTCCAGGAAATATCCCGCGCCAGCCCCTATTTCCAGTAGCGACCCAGTTCTCTTGCATCTCTGAATCAATGAGAGCGTATGTCTTGCCAGTAATCTTTTTGAAAGGTCATCCCCGATGATTGCTTCCGCAGGGTTACTCGCTTGATCCTGAACATAGCGTCCCAGCATGTGTGAATAGGTCGGCTTGGGTGAAATGTAGATCAGGTTGCAGGTCAGACATTTCAGGCCCGTATAGCCGCCCTCTTCGATAGCACGGATGCCGTTAGGACTGCCGCATAGGATGCAATGAACCTCTTCCGTCTTCACTGTTTCCTTCAGTTCACGCTTGATCACCGCCTTGACGGCGGGCGGTCAGATGCCGCCAAATGTGCACGACCATTCCAGTCCATACCCTCCCCCAATTGATCAACTTCCACTTCCAGGGACAGGCCAGCGCAATAAACATTGTCCACATCAGCGGATTGTGGCGCGATTTCTTTGAAAAATAGATTCTGAGAAAATCGGTCAATGAGGCTGACGGAAGCGATTCGGAACCTGAGGTCTCCTCGTCAAAATACAGTCGAAGAGAGGGATCGGTCACCAAGTTCATACCTTTGCGACGTGCCCGCAAAGTGAATTCCGTATCAGAACCGTAATGCGGTAACAGGTGGGGATGGAATCCTCCAATCGTGAAAAAATCTTCAACCCTCATAAACAGGCCCCGTGTTGAGAAACAGTCGACCCTGCCGGAATTCGTCACCGTTTCGATCCTCAAACGCCGCCAATCGGTGCGGAATCCTAGCATGGGGCGAAAGGTTTGACGGCCAATGTTCTGGGCGAAAAGCAGCGTCTTCGTTTTCCCGTCTAGGATAGCCCGCGCCCTTTCCAAAAAACCGATCTCGAATTCCGTATCGTCATTGATCAACAGGACCAACTCGGAAGGGTCCACCTTCTGTGATTTCAGCCAAAGAAATCCTTGCTGTAACGCTCCCCCCCACCACCAGTCCCCTTTCCCCTTGATCACTGTCAAGGCCTTGATTTCACTTCGGACCATCTCCGCGGTACCATCCGTGCAGCCGTCGTCGATCAAGACGAGGTGGTAATGCTTGTATGTTTGCTTCTTTAGACACTGAATGAACCGAGCTGTCGTCTGACGACGATTATGAACGGGTAGGAGAGTGTATATCATTTGCATCGGTCTTCGTATGTCCCCAGCACGTGGTGATAGAGATCAAGGTACTTTTTGGTTTGCTGCTCTAACGCATACTCTCGTAATGCAATCTCCCTGCACTGGTTTTCCATCCGGCGGCGCAATCCATCGTCTTCGAGCAACTGCACAATGCCGGCCGCGAAATCCTTGGTGTTCTCAGGTTCGGCCAAATATCCCGTTATTCCCGGTCGCACAATATCCGGAACGCCTCCCCCGTTAAAAGAAACTACCGGTGTGCCGCAGGCCACCGCCTCTTGGGCCACCAAACCAAAAGCATCCTGTCGGGTGGGAAAAAGAAAGAGGTCCGCAGCAGAATAAGCAATCGATTTTAGGCGGTCGCTGCTGAGAAAACCGAGATTGATCGTGGCCATCTCCGTGATCTCGGAGATGGAATCACCACTCGTCCCCATGGTCAGCAAGACGATTTCGTTCTTCAACGAACCCGGCAAGCTTCGCAAGGCATTGACCAGCAAATCCACTCCCTTTCGAGGGGCTTTCAGGTTATGGGCTCCGAACAGGAGGACTTTCTTGTTGGCCGGGAGCCCAAGAACGAATCGGCATTTTTCGAGGTTGAGGGGTTGGTAGGATTCGGTATCGATCCCGTTGGCAATGTGATAGACAGGAAAACAGGAGAGGATGCTAGATCGGGCCTGTTCGGTCAACCACCTGCTGATCCCAACAATCGTCAGGTTGGATCGCCGGTAAGACCACTGCTTCAATCTCCACTCCAACCCGGAGCTGTCCACGAGGATCTCCGGATACGTGTCGGGATGTGGGCACTTTCCGCAACCCGTCTTCCAGCGTTCACAATCATAACTGTAGGAACAATGGCCCGTGATGCCCCACATGTCCCGGAGTGTGAAAACGGCAGGTTTTTCGCGAGTTAACGCGGGGATCGCCAAATAGTTAAAGTAGCCTGTATGGAGATTGTGGAAATGAAGGATGTCGGCTTCTTGAAAGAAAGGGTGCTTGGGGATCCGAAAGCTGCTGATATGGTTGAGATAGTTCAGACCCATCAGGTAACAGAGACGAAAGAGTTGCCTCTCGACAAAGGGCCAGCGGGGTGTGGGGGCAACCCTGCTGTCGGAGGTCGTCACATTTCCTACCAACAGTCGTGACTCGACCCCCTGGGCCAACAGACCTTGATGGAGCCGATAAGCGGCAATCGCAGCCCCACCGAATAGGTCCGACTGGTTAATGTGGAGAACCCTCATAGGGTTGACCTTTATGCGTTTCCATTCTTGAAATGTTCCGACGGAAACACGACGTTCATTGCAGGCTCCATCAGGTACCCTTGTTTCTTTGGAATCGCTCTAACGGAAAAGCACATCCTCTTTCTCCCTCCAGCCCATTCAGTCGAAATACCCCATGGCGTGCAATTGATCCGCCACCTCGTCATCTATGTCCGTTCGAATTCCCTTCCTCTTCTGCAGGCCCTTTGAGACGATCCCGCACTCCCTCAAAAGCAATCGCAGACGGGACTGGAAAACATGCGCCCTTTCTTTCTCAAGTCTGAAGAGATTGACATTTTCTTCTGGATCTTCCTTGAGGCAGAAGAACATTTTCTGTTTGATCACGGAACGAAAGATAGGGGAGAGGGTCTGGCGAAGAGAACGATGAATAGCAAACTTGCCTGGATTTAACTCGATATATTTGTGGTTCCTGTCCCGTAACATCAAGCACCGCGGAAGGTTCCTATTGAGTTGGGTATCGGCAAAAACGAAATCGTTAACCTCTTGCTCAGTTCGAATCAAGGGAGATAGGCTTTTCCCCTGCCACAGATTGACCCTTTCAGCTTTTCCCGTCGACTCCAGAATCGTCGGGGCCACGTCAATGTGCTGCACCAGCCCCGCTCTTGTCCCGGAGAATTCACCCCGAGGGAATTTCATAATGAGAGGAACTCGAACGAGCTCATCGTAAGGCGTCCCCCCATGGCTGCTCACGCGATGCTCCCCAAAGGCCTCACCATGATCACTCGTCAGGACGAAAAATGTGCGGTCATAAACCCTCATCTCTTTGAGCTTTTTGATTAAGGCCCCGATGTGGACATCGTTATAGTAGATCATATCGGCATAGAGCGCTTTGAGATACAACCGCTCCTCCTCCGAATGCATTTGTTTGATGTCCTTGGGTAACCACATCTCCTCCGCTGGAGCAACGAACTGGGCTAGATTCCGGTCTCTGTGAAAATAGGGATCGTGCGTATCCAGGGACCAGGCAAGAACAAACACATCACTTTCTCTATTTTCCTCCAGGTAGGGGAGGAGGAAAGAATTGATATCCTCGGACGTCACGATCGGAACGTCGTCGCCTCGCTTCCTGAAGTGAATTTCCCCCTGCCTCGTGTACGTAATCTTTTTTCTTTTTCGAACCGCAGTTTCCTCTTTGTAGATCTCCACGAATCGATCAAAACCTCTTTGGAAACCAAAGAAGGGAGATATGTTTGCCATCGTTGACAGTGCAATTGTTTTGAACCCCCTCTTCTTCAACTCCTCGGGCAGGAGGACAATCGAAGGTGCCAACCGATCCTGCAACGTTCGCATTCCATGAAGTGCAGGATAGGTGGAGGATAACAAGGACGCTCCTGAGGCTCTCGTCCAGGTCGATTGCGCAAAGGCATGGGTAAAGATAACTCCATCCGCTGCCAATTCATCGATCGACGGAGACGTCTTTTTCGAGCAACCATAGCAGGACAGAAAATCGGCCCGAAGAGAATCCATGACATAGAGGATAATAAGCATCTCACAATCCTTTAGGCCGGTGTGTGCTTCATGATTTCAGCCAACCTCTCATCTTCGCTGCTCACAGTAACTGTCGATAAAAATCTTCATCATTCAAAATCTTATTGATCATCTCAAGATTTAGGGCTTCAAATTCATTGGTCAATTTTTTCAAACCACGATCATAAGGGTTGATCATTTTTTGAATAGGCCAGCGTCTCGGTATTACTGCATTCAATATTCTGACACTCAGCCGTTTCAATATGTCCTTTTCTCCCCATTGCACCCGTGCAATTCGTCCCCCGGCACTCCTTCTGAATCCGCTTCCATGGTGATAAATGAGGCGATCATAGATACCAAACGCTAAAGGATGAAGGTTTTTTTTGTTGCTCCGAAGCATTCTATACCAGTCTGTCATATGGTCTAGCAGCCGTTTCAATAGACTTCCACCAATATCCGTAATGAGCTCCCCTTGACTATTTTCCCATTGGAACCCCCTGTGCCAGGTGCCCTCTATCTCCTTCCAGAAGCCAACCGTTGTAGCACAAAATGATGGATGTGGCTGAATATCACCATTATTTTCAATTCTCTGGATAGCGGCCAATTTATTTTTCAGTACGATCGAAATGAATCGATCGTCCACGTAATCAATCGGGAAGGCATCTCCATCTAAAAAGAACAACAAATCTTCATCCTCGGCAAACAACAAGACCATGTCAGCTAAAATATTAAGTTTTGTAGCATGATCCGTAATTTCTTCGAAACACGAATAGTGAAAGTATTTAGAATAATCTCTATCTATCCCAGTCAAAAAGGCAAGGGTTTTGAAAGGTCTTTTGATAAAACGAGTCAGATATTTGTGTTGAATCGCAATCCAGAATGGGGTCTGCCAATGCACAGTAAGAACATAAATCATATTTTATTCTTGTCCTTTTGCTCTACCCTACTTGACTCCAATTCAGTCAAAGTAGCCTAGTGCCTTCAATTGCTTGGAAACCTCCTGATCGACATCCATTTTCCCCCTCTTGACCTTCCTCACCCTTCTCGATATTTCGACGTTTTCTCTCAGGATCGCCTTTATCTGATCTTGGAATTGCTTTGCTTTCTTCTTCTCTTTTCTGACAAGGTTGACTTTTTCTCCTGTCTCCCTCAAACAGAAGAGGAACCTATCTCTAATGATCGACCGTACAAGTGGCGAGATGGTTTGAATCATCGATCGCTTAATGGTAAATTTCCCCGGCCTTGCCTCCATGTATTTATAGTCCAGGGTCCTCAAAGACGTATACTTGGGAAGTCCTTCACTTCGCTGAAATTCAGCAAACACATAATCGTTGACTTTTTTCTGCCCTTTTAGCATGGGGAGCAAGCTTTTCCCTTGTATGAGCATATCGTTTTCTGACATCTTGAGATACTCAAGAATCGTGGGCGCCAGGTCAATTAGCTGGACAAGCCCATCAACCTTTCCGGCGAATTGGGAGTCAGGGAATTTCATGATCAGCGGAATTCTGACCAACTCGTCATAGGGTGCTGCTCCGTGGCTGTTTACGCCATGTTCACTAAAGGATTCGCCGTGGTCACTGGTAAGTACGAATAAAGTATGTTGAAACAGATTTAACTCCTTTAACTTCTCAATCAAGGCACCGATATGATAGTCATTGTAATAAATCATGTCTTCATAAAGCGACTTGAGGCGCCGGAGATCTTTGTCCGCATGCATGTTCAGAAGCTCTCTGGGTGCCCATACTGCATCCGAAGGGGCACATGACCGTGCTATTTCAGGATCTCGATGGAAATAGGGACTATGTGTGTCCATGGACCAGATGAGAATGAATGTGTTCGACCCGCCATTTTCATGGAGAAAGGAGAACAGAGATTGATTAATGTCCTCCGATGTACATATAGGCACATAGTCCGACCCAACAATCCATTTGTGCTTCCTCCCCCCCTCTCTGATGTCGATTCTTGCTCTTTTCTCCATTAGCTTCTGGTCCTTGTAGAGCTCGACAAAACTCTCAAAACCATTTCCAAATCCAAAATCCGTAGATATGTTCCCTATAGCTGAAATGGCTATTGTCTTGAACCCACCCTTTTTCAGTCGCTCCGGAAAAGTAGGTAGGGCAGCGGGCAAAATATCCTTTACGGTGAATACTCCATGAACGGAGGGATAGGTCGATGATAGAATGGAGGCACCTGATGACCTCGTCCAAGTAGATTGGGCGAAAGCGTTTGTGAAGATGATCCCTTCCCGAGCTAAGGTATCGATATGTGGTGATGTCTTCTTCGGATATCCATAGCAAGACAGGAAATCCGGACGAAGTGAATCGAGAATGTACAAGATGATAATCATCTCCCCGTTTGTCGCCTCCAGACGTGACGACATCCTTTATCCTTCTGTGCGCAATCGACCCTTCCAGCGATGAACAACAACTCAATCATCAAAATACCCAAGTGCCTGCAATTGTCTGGCTACGTCCTTATCCACCTCCAGCCTCTCTTTTTTCTCTCTTCTCAGTTCGCGCGAGATTTCCTTATTTTCTTCCAGGATTCTACTAACGTAAGAATGGAGGCGCTTCGCGATCGCTCTTTCCTGTTTGAAGATGTTGATTTTTTCTCCAGGGTCCTCACGCATACAAAAAAGCATGCGTTCTTTAAAAAAGAACCGAACGATCGGTGATAACATTTGGAAAACGGATCGATGAGGGGTAAACTTCCCTCCCCTAATTTCCATATATTTGTATTCCTCGGTCCTAAGAGTAATATACTTCGGAAATCTTAGGTTCAATTGGTACTCAGCCATTATGAAATCATTCGCCTTTTTGCAATCCCTCACTATGGGAACAACGCTCTTTCCCTGCATCCACCTGTCAGTTCCTGAGATCCGGGCGCATTCCATAATCGTGGGGGTCACATCGATGTGCTGAACAAGACTGCTGAACTGCCTGCTGTGTTGGGAATTTGGGAATTTCATGATGAGCGGTACCCTAATGAGCTCGTCGTACGGTTCCTTCGAATGTCCGTTGAATCCATGTTCCCCAAAGGCTTCTCCATGATCACTGGTCAGAATGAAGAACGTTTGATCGAAAAGGTTCAGTTCTCTCAGTTTGTCAACCAGTTTTCCAAAATGATAGTCATTGTAATAAATCATGTCTTCATAAAATAGTTTGAAGCGATTAAGTCCCTCTTCCTCTCGCATTCTGGCAATATCGTTCGTCCGGAATATCTCATGGGAAGGGAAACAGAATTTCGCTATTGCCTCATCCCTGTGAAAATAGGGACTGTGGGTGTCGGCTGACCAGACGAGGACAAACGCATCTTTTCCCCTCCTATCCTGCAAGAAAGGAAAGAGTAGCTCATTAATGTCTTCGGAGGTAGGGATGGGGGTATTGTTCGCTCTTAGCACCCTGCTTTTCTTGGTCACGCTTTCTTCTTTGTAAAGTTGGACAAAATGGTCAAACCCCCTTCCAAAGCCATAATCGGGAGATATATACCCGATTGATGACAGAGCCAACGTTTCATATCCGGATTTCCTGAGCCGCTCCGGCAACACAGGAATGCCAACTGGCAGAACATCGTTGTGATTCAATACTCCGTGGACAGAGGGATAGGCTGAGGTTAGCAAAGAGGCCCCTGAAGGTTTCGTCCAGGTTGATTGCGCAAAAGCGTTCTTGAAAAGAACCCCCTCAGCCGCCAACGCATCGATATGAGGCGATGTTTCCTTCTGATATCCATAGCACGAGAGAAAATCGGGTCGTAGCGAATCCATGACATATAAGATAATGATCATCCTATGCTCCATCCATCGATATTCGAAACAGCTTCAGGTGATTTCATTTGATTGGATCTTCTCAATGACCCAATCAAGTCTTGGACAAACAACGCCTGGCCATTTTTCCGGATATCTCGACCCGTAGCTGCCAACGCCAATCGTCTGGAAGCTGAGATATTCTCTGTCCGGAAGCACTCCTCTCGTTCTTGTTGAGCCTGCTCCTATCCGGACCGTGTATTCGCCGACATTTAATAGATTTCTTGGTATGGTGCAAACGCTTCGATACTGCCCAGATTCGATTTCTTGCTCCCGCACGTTTAGATCACTGCTCTGGAATGCCACTTCACCGGTCGATGTCAAAAGGGCCAGGCGAATTCTTAATCCCAAAACCGAAGCCCCCACGTCATAGACGATTTCAACATGGATCGTTTTCTCAACGTCGAAGACAGACGAAATCGTTCCGTCCTCCCCCTTCAACCGGATCGCTCGCAATTGCAGTTCTTGCCCCCCTGGTGCCTCTTCATCATTCATCCAAACGATCTCCCCTCTTGATTCTTTAGATACCCCGGAGGACAGATAGGTGCTGATCACTTCGGAAGGATCGCCATCGAGCAGGACTCGCCCCTGCCCGATCAGAATCGCTCTGTCACATAAAGACCGAACTGCCCCCATATTGTGGCTCACAAACAAAACCGTCCGTCCTTCCTTCGTCACATCCCCCATCTTGCCCAGACATTTCTTCTGGAACGCCGCATCACCCACAGCCAGCACTTCATCAACCAATAGGATCTCGGGTTCGAGGTGAGCGGCGACGGCAAAGGCCAGCCTCACGTGCATACCACTGGAATAATGTTTCACCGGTGTATCAAGGAACTTCTCCACCTCCGCGAAATTGACAATATCGTCAAACTTGGTTTTGATTTCGTTCTTCGTCATTCCCAAAATGGCCCCATTGAGGAAGATGTTTTCCCGTCCCGTCAATTCTGGATGGAAACCGGTCCCCACTTCCAGGAGCGAACCAACTCGACCGTGAATTTCGGCTTGCCCTTCTGTGGGTTCAGTGATGCGAGAAAGAATCTTTAGGAGTGTGCTCTTTCCTGCGCCATTCCGCCCGACGATACCCACCGCCTGTCCCTGGTCGATCTTAAACGAGGCCTCCTTCAGAGCCCAGATGAAATTATCCTTCGATTCGGAACCTATTTCGTTCTCTCTTCCCCGTAAAACCGATGCCACCATTCGGAAGGGTGCATAAAGAGCGTCCGTGAGGGTATCCCTCAGGGCCTTGTAGTTCTTAAGCGCACCAATCTGGTAACGCTTGCCCAGGTTTTCGACTCGAATGGCGATCTGACCCATTCAACCAGCCTCTACGATCCAATGACGTCTACAAACGTTCTTTCCATGCGCCTGAACCAGATGGCCCCGGTGACGAGCAGGACGGAGGCCATCAACGTGGAAATGAGCAGCAGGGGACGTAGCGCGTCTCCCACTCCAAACAGGGACCACCGAAAACCCTCCACCACACCAGCCATGGGATTCAATGCATACAGGAGACGCCACCGGCTGGGAATCATACTGCTGGGGTAAACCACGGGTGTGATGAAGAGGAGGAACTGGTTCAAAAAGGGAACGATATACATCACGTCCCGGTATTCGACGTTCAAGGCGGAAAGCCAGAAGGTCAGCCCCATGGCAGTGGCCAGCATCAGAAGGATGAAAAAAGGGAGGACCATGAGATGGGGCCCCAGCGCGATTCCATAAAATAGGATCAGAGCGATCAGAAGCAGCGAGGCGATCAGAAAGTCGACGAGGGCCGCGAGCGTGGATGCCAGGGGAACGATGATCCGGGGGAAATAGACCTTCGTGATGAGACGCTGATCCAGGACAAGGCTTCGCGAAGACTCAGTTAACGTTCTCGAGAAGAACTGCCATGGGAGGAGCGCCGCGAAGGCAAACAGGGGATAAGGGATCCCTTCCGATGGAATCTTGGCCAGCCTGCCGAAAAACAATGTGAATACCACCATCATGGCCAGAGGTTGAAGCAGAGACCAGGCAACACCGATGAGGGTCTGCTTGTAACGAACTTTGATGTCCCGCCAAGTCAGGAAGTAAATGAGTTCTCTATATGCCCATAACTCCCTCAGATCGAGAAAGTGCCAACCCGTCGTCGGACGAATCCAGAAGATGCGCTCCCCCTCTGAGGGTACTGTCAAGTCATCAGTCACGGAGTCACCCGTCATAAGTCACTGGTCATTGAGTCATTAGTCATTAAGTCATTTCACTATAGACATTTTAGACACTTTAGTCACTTTCTTCTCTTATCCACAGGGTTTCATGGATTCAAGATACCACTTATACGTTCTTCTGATTCCCTCTTCTAGAGAGGTTTTCGATTCCCATCTGAGGGATCGCATTCTGGAAACATCAAGGAGCTTCCTGGGAGTCCCGTCTGGTTTGGAGCGATCGTATCGAATCGCCCCCTCAAAACCCACCGAGTGCCGAATCAAATCCGCCAGGTCTTTCACCTTAATGTCTTCTCCCCTCCCAATATTGACAAACTCACCGATTTCTCTGGCATCGTATCGATCGAGGAGGAAAACGCAGGCTTCTGCAAGATCATCGACATACAAGAATTCCCGATACGGTTCCCCGGTGCCCCAGAGTGTGACGGCCTCGGAGGTAATCCCCAACTTCGCAAGGTTGAGCTCAAGGTCAAGGTTGAAGTCAAGATCAAAACCCGTACTGGATCTTTCTATATTCTTCTTGATCTCGTCATATTTCTTCTCTCTCAGGAGTTTGGCAAGATGGAATCTCCGGATCAATGCCGGAAGGACATGGGCGGTCTCCAGGTTGAAATTGTCATGGGGTCCGTAGAGGTTCGTCGGCATCACCGAGAGAAAATTTGTTCCGTATTGCTCATTGTAGTAACGACAGAGTTTAATGGCTGCGATCTTTGCAATGGCATAGGGTTCGTTGGTGGGCTCCAAGACGCCTGTGAGGAGTGCGTCCTCTTTCATCGGTTGGGGGCAAAACTTCGGATAGATACATGACGACCCCAGATTGAGAAGCTTCTTCACTCCTGACCTGAAAGCCCCGTGAATGATATTCGTGGCAACGGCTATATTGTCGTAAATAAACTCCGCCTTATACGTAGAGTTAGCCAAGATTCCTCCTACCTTGGCAGCGGAGAGAAAAACGTATTCGGGCTTTTCCTTCTCAAAGAACATTTCGGTGTCGGCCTGCCGCCGCAGGTCCAGTTCCTGGCTCGTCCGCACAACCACGTTCTGGTATCCACGCTCTGTTAATTTCCTCAAAATTGCAGAGCCCACCAGGCCTCGGTGCCCTGCGACATAGATCTTTGAGGTTAGTTTCATGGTCTTCTTCTTTATGACCTTTCCTTGATCTTTTCAGCAAAGGAAAAGTCATGATTCGTATAACCAAAGCCTTTGCTCGCCGATATCTTCATCCCCTCCCCAGGAGGGTCGATATGAACCATCTTCAGGTCGTAGTCTATCATGACCTTGATCAGTTCATCGAAGGTCGTCCTGGGTTCCCATCCCAATTTCCGTCGGGCCTTGGTGATGTCGGCTCTGAGGCTTTCAACCTCTGTCGGTCTGAAATACCTCGGATCAATTTCGATGAGCGTATCGCCTAATTTTAGCACGGTTTTCCACCTACTGTCGACACTCTGGACGATTCCTTTCTCTTTCGTTCCCTCGCCTCGCCATTCGATCTCGATCCCGGCATACGCAAAGGCCTTGGCCACAAAGTCTTTGACCGAATAGCTCTCTCCAGTTCCCACAACATAATCGTCGGGCTCGCCTTGTTGCAGCATCCGCCACATGACTTCCACATACTCTGGAGCAAACCCCCAGTCTCTTTTCGCATTCAAATTCCCCAGGTAAATCTTCTTCTGTTTGTTAGACAGGATATTGGCGAGCGCCCGGGTCAGCTTTCGGGTGACGAAGGTCTCTCCTCTTCGAGGCGACTCGTGATTGAACAGGATTCCATTACAGGCGAAGAGACCATATCCTTCCCGGTAATTCACTGCCATCCAGTAGGCGTAGATCTTCGCCGCCGCGTAAGGGCTTCTTGGATAAAAAGGCGTCTTCTCGCTCTGAGGCGGGGGAGCGGATCCAAACATTTCCGAAGAGGAAGCTTGATAATATTTGGTCCGGATGCCGCTCCGTCGAATTCCTTCCAAAAGCCTCGTCGTTCCCAGTGCGGTAATGTCACCCGTATATTCAGGCATGTCAAAGCTAACGCGGACATGGCTCTGAGCACCGAGGTGATAGATCTCGTCCGGTTTTGTATTATAAATGAGATTTGTCAATTGGCCGGAATCAGAAAGATCGCCAAAGTGAAGGAAGAGTCTGGCGTCCGGGATATGGGGGTCCATATAAATATGGTCTATTCGACCTGTGTTAAACGTACTGGCCCTTCGAATGAGGCCGTGAACTTCATACCCTTTCGACAGAAGAAACTCTGCCAAGTAAGATCCGTCTTGGCCAGTAATGCCTGTAATTAGCGCACGTTTCATATTTCGATCCTTTCCTCCACGGTTTTTTCATTTCTCCTTCACTGCATACGCAGTAATAATCGCCCCATGCCTCATCCGACTCTCAACCCACGTCAGGGGACCACCTGTGAGAGTTAAGAGAATCCAAGCGACCCTTTGAAAAAGCGTGGTCTGTCCCTTGCCTTCTTTCTGCCAAGCTTTTTGGGGATCGAGACTGGGAAAGAGTGAGAGAACCAGGGTGGGAGGGTGCCACCAATTCATGAAGTGGTCTGTCCTCATAAGCACGAACCCTGCTTTCTCGAGCAACGTGTGAAGCGTTCGGGTCCCGAAGTAGTAAAGGTCTCTTGGAACATCGAAGGCTGCCCATCTCTTTTTGAATATTCGATACTGGAACGACTCTTTGTTTGGGACCTGAATGACCAAGAACCCATCTTCCTTGAGAAGCCGGCGGATTTCACGGCAGACGCCCAAAGGATCCGGGGTGTGCTCCAAGACATGGTACAAAGTCACCACATCGAAAAAATGATCTGGAAAGTGCGCCGAGAAGAGATCTCCTTTTGACACATTCAGCTTCAAATGCTCTTTCGCATAGTCAGCCGAATCAGAGGTTTCTATCCCATAGGTCTCCCATGTATGATTTCTGAAGACGTCCAACCGATCCCCCGTCCCGCATCCAAGATCCAGAACTTTCCCTGATTTTTTGCCGGTGAATTTTATGACTTTTGAGACTTCGTCTTTCAGGAGGTGGTATCGGTAGGCTTTTTCTGCCGCTCTCAAGGCTCTTGTTAATCCTGAGTCTGCCTCTAGACTCTCTCTCCACGAATAAGTCTCCGGATAGAACCTGCCAATTTCATGGGAGTCGGGTCTCGGATTGATGTAAGCAAGGCCGCACCTCCGGCACTCTACCACAGAGAATTCATCCTCCGTGATTCTGAACTTGTCCTTTTTTCTGAAAAGAACTTTCGCATCATCAAGGCCACAAAGATTACAATTCACTTGCTCCACGATCTATCCTCAACACCATCCAGTCTTTTCTCCCGAATTCGCCACCGTCTGCACAGCTCAAGACCACTCTTTCAAGGCAACCTCCTTGGCAGAGATCCCGAACTTTTTCAAAATGTGATATACTTCCCGACTCGGAATTCGCTTCCTTTGCTGAATCGCCTTTCTCTTTTTCATGAGATGAAAAAATCCCTTCCACACTGAAAGGTAGACTCTTAGGACTATGCTAATCAACTCCACCTTCGTAAACTCCGACGTGAATCGGCCTGCGGCCCCCTTCCCTGAAAAGGCTCCGTAAGCCTGCCAGACATACCTCCAGAGAGTGTAAAACTGACCCAAGATGATCAGGGGCAGAGGGAAGTTCTTCAGCGAGACCCAGATCCGATTTCTTTCGACCAGATACGCTTTGACATGGGAATACGTTCCAGAGCTGGCAGAGTGGAAATGGTGGACGATGGCTTTCGGACTGTAGATACATCTCCAGCTCGCCAATTGCGCTCTCCATCCTAAGTCAGTATCCTCCCCGTAAGCAAAGAATTCTTCATCATAAACGCCAATGTCCTCTAGCATCTCTCTACGAAAGAGACAAGCACAACCACTGGCAAAGAAAACATCCGTCTCTGCATTGTATCGATCTTCACGATCCCATCTCCCGCGCCCAATCGCAAGACCGTCTGGACAGACCACAAGCCCTGCGGCATCAATCCGCCGATCGCCGTGCTCGAAAAAAATCTTGGAAGCGCAGGCTCCGTAGCGATCATTCGTCTCAATGGACCTTTGCAGTTCCTCGATGCAGGCAGGCTCGAGTCGAGTGTCGTTGTTCAGGATCATGATGTATTGGCCCCGGGAGGAACGGATTCCCACGTTATTCCCGCCGCCGTAGCCAAGATTCTTTCCGTTCGCAATCACCTTCACATTTGGATACATCTCCTTCACGAACTCAAGAGAACCATCGGTTGATCCGTTGTCGACCAAGAGGACTTCAAGAGGGTGATACGTCTGAGCCAGGATCGAACCGAGGCACTGTTCTAGAAACTGGCGACCGTTCCAATTGAGGACAATGACGGAAATGAGAGGGTTTTCTTCCATGGATTGCCTAAAAGAAATTAACACAAACGCACCCAATGGTTTGACATTGGCACTTACTTGGAGAATCGGATTGAGGGAAAATAGTTTTCTCTCTCACAGAGATCGCAGAGCCACAGGTTTTTTTTGGGTCGAATCGTTGTGAGGACGATTCGACCCAAACTGCCACGCTACCGCGTAAGAATCTATTGATGCTCCGAAGGAGCTGAAGGGTGTCCTGATTTTTTATCAAAAAATCAGGACATATGACCAATCTTTCTCAGCGCCCTCTGCGAGCTCGAGCAAAGCGGGTGAGAAATAATCTCTTCCTCGGATAGAACCAACAAATGATACTTCAATTAATGGGTTTGCATTAGTAGACCATTTCATAGACGATGGTCGAATTTCCACTCTGATCGACGTATCTATATCGTTCCTTCAATTCTGTCGAACGGATAGACTCAAAGAAATCCGGATTATGATCCTTCGTATTTCCATCCACCAGGATGTATCTCACTCTATTCTTTCTCGCAAAATCCATCACCTCTTTATAAACCGCACCGGGAATCTCAGGGATAGACCGATGGGCGGGAAGTGGAATGAGTTCTCGGTCCGCATAGAAGGTCTCCTGCGGACTGTTACTCATGATGATCGTTCCCTCAGGGGTGTTTTTTCTTAGCCAGATGCCTGTCTTTCTCTGTTCCTCGCGATGTGCCCTCTCTGGTCTGACAGCTTGAGGCAGCTGGACAAGGATAACCGCAATCACTAGGAAGGCGACCCATTTCACTGGCCTCTGAATCTTCAACCATTGTAAGAGTCTCACGAGCTCTCCGACACCCACCCCTGCCCAAAAGAGAGAAAAAGCCACAACGGGAACCGAGAACCGGACCGTCGAAGGGCCCAAGGCAGCCAGCGAGACCAAGTGCAGAAGAACCATGGAGGCCAAAAAGAGTTCTCCTTTCCCCCTGTGTCTCATTGTTCGAATCAGCCCAAGAAATAGAAAGATCCATAATGTAACGTGATAGGCCCTCAGATAGGCATAAGCGGTGAACGGGAGATTGTGAATGATTCTTCTCAGCCTGGGCGGAATTCTAAATCCCTTTCGTGTCGCCCTCGCCTTCTCTTGCTCTCCCGTGTCTTTCGACAGATTCAGATATCTGGTTTGGGCTTTGACAGCCTTCTTGCTAATCAACCAACGACCCGTCTCTTGATGGATATACAACACGTAGGGTAGAAAAAAGAGCAAGAAGATGACCACCAGACCACCCACCCACACGATTTTTCTGAACCACCTTCCTGGGATACCGCCGTAGATCGCAACCCAAATGAGAAATACAATAAGATATCCCAGACCTTCAGGTCTGGTAAGGTAGGCCATGCCCAGAAACGCACCTGACGCCAAGAGTTCAAACGTCTTTCGTCCTTTTAGCCCGATCCAGAACAGGTAAATGGAGAGAGTGAGCAGCCCCCAATAGGTTGCTTCGGAAAGCAACATCCCCGAATATCTTACTAGGTAAGGGTGTAAAGAATAGAAAAGTCCGGCGAGGACGGCCTCCTTTTCACCGACGGCCTCCTTCACTAGGTAATAGAGGGGGATCAGGGTCAGGGTTCCAAAAAAGAGAGAGAGGAATCTCCCTGCAGTCTCCACAAGCGCCGTGTCAGGGGAAACCAAGTAAATCAATAGCGGATAAAAAGGATGGAAAGGCTGTGACAAGCCTTTGGCAAAGTTGCCCTCCAAGAAATCCCTCGCCATAAATCCATAATAAGCCCCGTCATTAGCAATTCCCTTGGCCATCAGAACCGCATAGAGTCTCAAGCTGAAGGCGACAGCCAGAAGCAGTAGAAGCCTCTGTCTTTCGCTCATCTGTTTGTAAGAAAGAATTAATCGATTGACCATTTCTTCTCGAGGTCCTAAGGAGTATCGATCCCCTCATTCAAGTCTTTTCAACCAAGCTCACACCTGACCGATTCTTTTTGTAGTTCTTTCCACAAGCCCGGCATTTGGCCCTACCCGATCGAAACGTGATCTGCTCCGCGCATTGGCAGACCCACCCCTTCACTCTCGCCGGATTTCCATAGGCCAAGGCATAGTCAGGAACATCATTCGACACCACAGCCCCTGCCCCGACAAGAGCGTATTGACCAATCGTATGACCACAGACGATCGTGGCATTTGCTCCGATTGTCGCTCCCTTCTTCACCAGGGTCTTCCGAAACTCCACCTTCCTTGAGATAAAACTTCGGGGATTAATTACGTTCGTGAAAACCATCGACGGTCCACAGAACACGCCGTCTTCCAGAACAACCGCATCGTAAACGGAGACATTGTTCTGGATCTTAACGTTATTTCCGAGAATGACCCCTCGACCGATGAAGACGTTCTGACCGAGAATGCAATTCTCTCCAATCTTTGCCCCGGACATCACATGACCAAAGTGCCAGATCTGGGTTTTCTCCCCAATCTCTACCGGTTCGTCTATGACCGCTGTGGGGTGAACGAAATAGTTTCTCTCCATAGTTCAACCTCCAGAAAGACTGACTGGACTCCCTTCTTTTTTCAAGGATGTCTGTGCCGCTACTAGAATCTTGACCACG
>Ga0315277_10003921_pt1 | contig 19997 bp, 11 predicted proteins | sample YL17G05_15_MG_FD_203695 | JGI IMG/M metagenome (GOLD analysis project Ga0315277, IMG submission 203695) | Sediment microbial communities from Yellowstone Lake, YNP, Wyoming, USA - YL17G05_15 | ecosystem: Environmental > Aquatic > Freshwater > Lake > Sediment | place: USA: Wyoming | collected... | reverse complement strand
GGCTGCGGCGTGCCAGGTCAACCTGAGGCAGTGGGGCACCACGCTGGCTGCCTTTGCGGAGGATAACGACGGTCTATTCCCGCGCGTCGAATACTCGCCGAGAGAAGGTGAGGGCGCTCTGTGGATTCTGACGGGGTGGTGCTTGGCGGAGATCAGAAACGACAAGTTGCAGCCCCTCAGGCAGTACCACCCGATCAGTACGAAAGGGATGCTTTGCCCCGAGGCAACCATAATTCAGGGGGCCCCCGGTAAGCCATCAGCCGGGTGGGGCTTTGGTGGCACAACATGGCAGTATGGCGTCGAATGGGGGGCCACGAGCAGACCGTGGGTCCTCACGGTGTCCGGGGGACCCACCAACGAGGTTCACGTTGTTTCTGTCAGCTACGGACTCAACGGCTGGCTATTCAAACAACGCCCAGGGGTGCTCCGGACTTCGGCGGAGAGGGCGGAAGCCGGGCTGAAGACGTCCTCGCCGCCATCCTACACGAATATCTTCCTGCTGCGGCACACTGCCGGCGTGCCCCTGCTTCTCGACGCCGCGTACTTTCAGGGCTTGCCCACAGAGGACACCCGCCCGCCCTGGCAGGACGACGAGGCGCGTGCCACGGGTGGCTTCTGCATAAACCGCCACAGCGAGCACACGAACGGCCTGTTCTTGGACTGGTCTGTTCGCAAGGTGGGACTAAAGGAGCTCTGGACGCTGAAGTGGCACGAGAACTTCAACACGACCGGCCCATGGACGAAGGCCGGCGGCGCGACTCCGGACAAGTGGCCTCCCTGGATGCGCGGATTCAAAGACTATTGAACTGGCGTGGCAGGTGCGAGTGGGGAGATTCTCCGATAACAGGAGTCTGAACGATGCGTCAGCAAGATCGAAGGATAGTCGATGGTCGCGAGCAAACAATGGATGCTGTGATTTCCCGGCGTGTGGCTGTGGGGGCGTCGGGGGTGGCGCTGGTTGGGCTGCTGGCAGGGGCTGGGTTCGGACAGGAGGAGAACAAGCAGGCGGATCGCAAGGAGTCCGATGCCAAGAGCCGCAAAGAGGCGCAGGACAGGATGGAGGAGTTCAAGGCGTTTGGCGAGCGGATGCGGAATGCCAGCCCGGAAGAGCGCATCAGGCTGATGCAGGAGCAGAGGGTGCAACAGCAGCAAAAGGCCATCGAGGACCTGAAAGGACAGTTGGAAATCTCGGACAAGGAGTGGTCGGTCGTCAAGCCACGAGTGGAGAAGGTCTATAACCTGGTGCATCCGCTGCGGCAGATGGGCCCTGGGAGCGAGCAGCCGAAAACGGAGGTGGACAAGGCGAGCGGCGAGCTTCGCGAGCTGCTGCGCGATGATTCGGCGGCGGCGGACCAGATCAAGGCGAAGCTGGCCGCACTGAGGGCCGCCAAGCAGAAAGCGGCCCAGGACCTCGCCACGGCCAGGCAGAGCCTGCGCCAGTTGATGACCCTGCGCCAGGAGGCGCTGCTCGTCCTGAACGGCCTGCTCGACTGAACCCGCGATACCATGAACACCCTCTGAGTCCAGGCGGGCCTATGTCTCCTCGAGGTCGATCTTGAGGTCGAGGAACTTGAGCATGTCCTTGAGGGTGATGACGCCGAGAAGGTGATCTCCCTCGACGACCATGAGCCGGCTGCGCCCGGTCCGATTCATCACGGACAGTGCCTTCATGGCATCCATATCAGGGGAAATGGTCGTCTCCGTCGAGCAGGGCACGAGCACGTCCTGCACCCGAAGCGTGCTCCACTGCTCCCTGGGGATATTCTTCACCTCGTTGGAGGTGACGCACCCGGTGAGCGTGCCGTCGTCGGCGACTGGGAACATCTTGTAGTGATATTTATAGAAGTAATCGTCCACCAGCTCGCGGATGGAGACGGATGGAGGCACGGTGACGGGATCGGGCTGCATGAATCGGGCGACTTTCTCGCCGCCGAGCGCGTTTCGCACGAGGACCTGGCGGTAGGACATATTGGCGGCTCCGCGAATGAACATGCCGATGAGGAAGTACCAGATGCCGGTGATGACTCCGCCGGTGATGAAACTCAGCAGTCCGAGGACGATCAGGAGCATGCCGACGCCCGATCCGATGCTGGCGGCGATTCGCGTGGCCCAGCGCAAGTTCCCTTTGGCGAACCACAAGATGGATCGCAGGACCCGGCCGCCGTCGAGAGGAAAGGCGGGGAGCATGTTGAATACGGCCAGAATGATGTTGAGCCATCCGAGGTACAGCAGGACGCCGCCGACGGGTTCCGACCAGGCCGCCGCAGTGACACCCCAGGAGATCAGCAGGAAAATGACACCCAGCACGACACTTGATATCGGGCCGGCGACCGCCATCAGCAGCTCCGTCTTGGCGTTCTGGGGCTCGTCCTCCATCTCCGCCACGCCGCCGAAAATGAACAGGGTAATGCCCCGCATGGGCAGGCCGTAATAGCGGGCGACGATGGAGTGCCAGAACTCGTGAAAGACGATGGAAAGGAACAGGCCCAGCGCCCCGGCGGCGCCCATCCACCAGTATGTGGCCGTCGAGTAGTCTGTGAACCACCGGGGAAAGAGCCCGCTCGCCAGGGACCACGTCACAAGAACGGCCAGAAAGATCCATGTAAGGTCGATCCCAACGTTGAAACCGAAAAGGGTGAACAGGTGGATCTTCTTTCCAAACATCTTTGTCTCTCCTGAACATTATCCACAATACATCGTAATCGCATGTGACACCGTTCGGCTATAGAGAAATGCTCAGTTCCGAGCACGCAATTGCTTACGCGGCCGACGGCAAAGAGTTCCGGCTTTTCTGCTTGCCAGTGGCCACCGAATCAGGCTAGATGAGGACGCACATGCATATCCGTCGTGCAATTCGGCAATCGAGGGGCTGTACTGGGAGGTAAGGTTCATGTTCGAGACGTTAGACAGACTCATGTTGGCCGGCCTTGGGGCGCTTTCCATGACGCGGGAGCGCGCGGAGAAGATGTTTGACGAGTACGTCAGCCGTGGCGAGGCGGAACGGCAGACCCGAAGCGGGTTTGTCCGCGAAGTGATGGAGAGTGCGGACAGGACGCGGTCCGAGCTGGAGCGACTCGTTTCCGAGCAGGTCCGCCAGACCGTGAAGACTCTCCAGGTGGCCACGCAGGAAGACGTGCAGCGGATCGAGCGGGAGATGGCGACGAAATCGGACCTGCTGCGGCTTGAGCTGAAGCTGGATCAGCTTCTGGCGAAGGGGTCATAGGATTTGAGTGCGTGGCAGCTTGGTTTCAAGGGCCGCCTCAGCCGCTTGCGACGGTATCGGCACATCATGGCCGTGCTGATGAAGTACGGCCTGGAGGAAATGGCCGACACGCTGCGATCCAGGGTCTCGATTCGCGTGGGTCAGAGGGCGGGGCCGCCGCGTGCCGGGCACGCCGCGGAAATCCACACACGCCCAGAGCGGGTGCGCCAAGCCCTGCAGGAGCTGGGGCCGACCTTCATCAAATTCGGGCAACTGCTCAGCACCCGCCCGGACATCGTTTCCCCCGAGTACATCCATGAGCTGGAGCGCCTGCAGGACCAGGTCAGGCCCGAGGACCCGGCGGAAATCCGTGCGGAGGTGGAGAGGCAGCTCAGGGGCCGGCTGGAAGGCATCTTCAGCTTCTTCGACCCGGAGCCGCTGGCCGCCGGAAGCATCGCCCAGGTCCACTTCGCCACCACGAGGGAAGGGCAGGACGTGGCGGTCAAGGTTCGCCGGCCGGGAATCGTCGAGCTGATTCGCACGGACCGGCAGATTCTCGAAGAGCTGGCAGGCGTCGTGAAGTCGATGTTCTTCGAGCACGAGACGATCGAGCCACAGGAGATGGTGCGCGAGCTCGGCGAGGCGATGTCCCGCGAGACCGACCTGACCAACGAGCGGCGAAATCAATTGCGATTCCTGAAATCCTTCGAGGGCGATCCCACCGTCCACATTCCGGCCGTATACAGCAACTATTGCAGCGAGGGCGTGCTCACCATCGAGTACATCGACGGGATCAAGCCAAGCGACGCCGAGGGTCTCGCCGAAAAGGGATACGACCGCAAGCTGATCGCCAAGCGGGCCACCGACTTCGTGTTCGAGCAAATCTTCGAGATGGGTTTCTTTCACACCGACCCCCACCCGGGCAACTTCTTCGTGCTGCCCGACAATGTGCTGGCTCCGATCGATTTCGGGCAGGTCGCGACGCTGTCCTCGCGGGACAAGTGGCTGTTCGACCAGATCGTGTTGGCCGTGGTCAACAACGAGCCTCGGCGGATCATCGACGCCTTCGAGCGCGAGAACATGATGCAGGACGAGACCGATGTGAACAAGCTGACTGTGGATGTCGAGCAGATCGTCGGCACGTACTGGAACCTGCCGCTGAAGGAAATCCCGTTCCGGACGGTGGTGCTCAAGGTGTTTGACGTTTTCCGCAAGCACCACGTGCGCCCGCCGGCGGGATTTGTCCTGACGCTCAAAAGCCTGATGACCATCGAGAGCTTCGCGCGATCGATGGACCCGGAGTTCAACATCGTCGAGGCGTTGCGGCCGTACGCACAGCGAACTTCGCTTCGGGCCCTGGAGCCCAGGTACGTGCTCCAGCAGATGCGCAGGGCTCTGGAGGATGCGGGCGACCTGGTGGCCAGAATCCCCAGAGACGTAAACACCATCATCGCAAGGGTCCGGCAGGGGAAATTCGAGATTCGCATTCATCATGAGCACCTGGACGCCCTCACGAAGACGCTGGACAAAAGTTCCAACCGCATCAGCTTCGCGCTGATCATCGCCGCACTGCTCGTGGCGTCGAGCCTGCTGGTCGCCCAGGAAGGGACGGTGCTTGGCCTGTTCGACCTTCAATCCATGGGCATCTTCGGCTACATCATGGCCGCCATCATTGGCATCTGGTTACTGGTCTCCATCCTTCGCAGCGGCAAGCTGTGACGCTCACTTTCATCTTTCGCACGCCGGCCTGGCTCGTTAGAATCCTCCGGACGTTATCGGCGTCGGTGCGTGTTCGCGTGTTCAGACAGGCAGGTTTGCGTAGATGTATGCGTTAGGGGCGATTGTTGTCTCGCTGTTGATTCTGGTCGTTCTGCTTCGGCTGCGGATCAGGATCGGACTGGCGATGACGATTTCCGCGGTGGTGCTGGCGGTGCTGCTGGGCGTGACGCCGGGGCGGATGTGGGACCGGCTCGTTCAAGAATGGCACGAGCAGCCTCTGGCGGAGACCACGCCGTATATCTTCGTGTCGCTGACGGCGCTGCTGCTGCTGGTGAACGTGGTGGGGGAGGCGATGGGGCAGATCGGGCTGTCGGCCCGCCTGGTGCCGGCGATGCACGGGTTGTTCCGCAGCCGGCGCTTTGCACTCGCCACGATTCCGCTGCTGATGGGCATGCTCCCGACGCCGGGCGGCATCATGCTCTCGGCCCCAATGGTCCGCGAGGCGGGCGACAAAATGGGCGTCGAGCGCAGCCGGCTGGCGGCAATCAACTTCTTCTTCCGCCACCAGTGGGAGCCGGTGTGGCCGCTATTTCCCGCCGTGCCGCTGATCGTCGCAATGCTTCGTGTTCCGGCCGCACAGGTGGTGGGTCACCATGCGGCGTTGTCCATCGCCGGTATCCTCGCCGGCATGTTCTTCCTGCTGCTGTTCGGCATCCCTCCGCGAAAGGCCGAGGACATGGAGCCCCACGGCAGCGTCGGCTCGCACGCAAAGGACTTCTTCCACGCCCTGTGGCCAATCCTCTTTACGGCTGTGCTCTATGTCGGATTGAATGTCCCGCCGGCGGTCGGCGTGCTTCTGGCGATCATCGGATTGCTCATGCTCCATCGCGTCGACGTGCATCGCTGGGGTGGGATCTTCAAGGCGGCCCGCGAGCCTGATATGGCCCTGCTGCTGTTCGGGGCGCTGTGGTTCAAGCTGAATCTGGAGGCCAGCGGCGCGATCGGCGGTGTCGTCGATTTCTTCCAGCAGATGCACATGCCGCCGCTGCTCGTGCTCTTTTTGCTGCCTTTCCTGGTAAGCTTCAGCACGGGGGTGACGACGCCGACGGTGGCGATCACGTACCCATTTCTCATGCCCTTCATTCGCACCGGCGACCACATCTCGCTGGGCATGGAGACGCTCGCGTTCGCGGGGATCGTGTTCGGCCTGGCGGTCAGTCCGATCCACCTGTGCCTGGCGCTGTCGGCGAGCTACTTCGACACGCCGCTGCTGCGGATCGTGTTGAAAGTCCTGCCGCCGGCCCTCTGTGTAGCCGCCGCCGGCTTGGCCGTGGCCCTGTTGTCTGCCTGATGCAATGGCTTCGCTTATCGACACCCACCAGGTCACGTACCGGCTCTGCTTGGCGACTGAGAGGGCGGTTTGTCGTAGCATGGGCATCCTGCCCATGAGTTACAGGGCCATCTTGGCCCTGGACAAGGTTGTCTTCTCATGGGCGAGACGCCCGTGGGACACATGGGCAAGATGCCCATGCTACTGTTCAAACGCACTCTACCGGATTCGGATGGAGCCGACGTTGGTGCCGAGGCTGACGTGACCTTGGCCGTCGCCGAGAGAGGCGTTGATGGACTGGCTGAGTTGTCCGCGGACGGTGAGCGGCCGATCGCTATGGATGGAGCCGACGTTTGTCGCGGCCGCGACTTTGGCCGAAACCTGCTGCGGGCCCTCGAACTCGACGTTGCCGACGTTGGTGGCCGCGGTGGCGTCGAGTGCGGCCGGGGCGTCGGGCGCATAGGCGAATTTGACGTCCCCGACGTTCGAGCGCAGCCTGACGCTGCTGCGCAGGCCGGTACACGTGATCGAGCCGACATCTGAGCGGGCCTCGACCCGATTCGTGAATCCGTCGGCGCGAATATCTCCGACATCGGTGGCACAATCGAGCCGCAGGCCGGGCGGGGCGGTGATGGTTAGATCAACGGAGAGCTGGTTGCGGCCGAAGCTCGACGGCTTCTCGGCCTTGACGACGAGCGTGTCGCCCGACGGCTCGGCCGTCACGTGAAACGCATCGAGAAGCCGCTGGGCCTCTTCGTCCGTCCTCGCCTTGACAGTGATATCGGCAGTGATGCGAACCTCGGCGGTTTCGGCCGCTTCAAGCTTGATCGCCCCGACGTCCGTCGTCACGCGAAGGGCCGTCGCGTTGGCGACCGGGGCGGAAAGCTGGTCCGTTCGCGTGGCCTTGGCCTCGTAATGGTCGCCTGAGTAGATAATGCACCCGCCAAGCGTGACGCTCAGCGCCATCGCCGCACACAAACCGATCTTTGTGACCAAGGTTCTTCTCATGGGTCGATCTCCTTAAACCACTCACGCCTTCAGTCGCTCGTCGCCCCTCATTATTGCGTGGATTCAAGCTTTTGCAACCCAGAACCCAGCCATGCCAAGATCCCGGCCCCTGGCGCATCAGCGAAGACTGTCGTAGTGTCTAGCCTTCGACGTCTGCCATTACTTTACCCCTGCATCATCTATGAAACTCTGGACCATCTTCATCTCTCGCGGCATTCTCATCTTTGTGAAGAGATCCAGGGACGTCTGCCAACATTCCCGCGCCTTGGCCAGGTCGCCCCGCATCTCATACACAAGTCCCAGACTGGCCCATTGATTGGCTATGCCTTCAACTCTGCCGAGTTCCTCATTGATCCCCAGGGCCTTCTTGCACATTTGTTCGGCGCTGTCCAAGTCACCCCGGCTCCGGTAGAGCGTACTCAGATTGCCATATTGCCTGGCTATGCCTTCGAGCTGCGTGAGGTGCTCGTAGATCGTCAACGCCTTTCGATACATCTGCTCTGCCTTCTCTGTATCGCCCCTTATCTGGCAGATACATCCCAAGTTGCCGTAGCTGCTCGCCACGGCATCAGACCGCCCCAGCTTCTCATTGATTGCGAGGGACTTCTGGTACATTTGCTCTGCCACGGATAGGTCGCCGCGGGTCTGTAAGACACATCCTATATTGGCGTAGTCGTTAGCCACGGCGCCCAATCGGCCGAGTTTCGTGTCGATCTCCAGTGCTCTCTCACACGTCCGCTGAGCCTCGTCGAGGTTACCTCTCGCTTGATAGACGAATCCCAGATCGCGGTAGTTAGCGGCTATGCTATCCGCGCGCCCGAGCTTCTCATTGATTGCCAGCGACTTCTGGTACATCTGCTCGGCCTTGTCCAGATCACCCCGCGTCTTGTACACGAGTCCCAGATCGACATAGGAATCAGCCACGACCTCACGTCGGCCGAGTTTCTCGTTGATTGCGAGAGCCTTCTGCAGCGTCTGCTCCGCCTCGGCCAGATGGCCCCTGGCGCGCTGTACCACTCCGAGACTGACATAGTCGTTAGCCATACCCTCCAGTCGGCCGAGCTTTTCATCGATCTCCATCGCCCTCAGGCACAGTTGTTCGGCCTTCTCAAGGTCACCGCGCGTCTTGGAAAGAAGCCCGAGATTGACGTAGCAGTTGGCCATAGCAACGACTTGGCCGAGTCCCTCACACGTCCTCAACGCCTTCTCGTACAGCTGCGTCGCCCTATTTAAGTCACCCCTAGTTTGGTACACAACGGCTAGATTGATCCAGTTGATGACCATACCCTCCACGCGTCCGAGTCTCTGATTCGCTGCCAAGGATTTCTGCTGCAATTCCTCAGCTTGGTCCAGATCACCCCGAGCCGTGTACAGAAACCCCAGATTGCCATAGTCATTAGCCATGCCCTCGATTCGTCCTGACTCTTGGTCGACCGCCAGAGCCTGTCGGAACATCCGCTCGGCCTCGTCTAAATTCCCACGTGTCGTGCAAATGAGTCCCAGATTGAGGTAAGAAGTAGCCATGATGTCGGGCCGCCCGAGTCCCTGACACATTGTCAGCGACTTTTGATACATCTGCGCCGCCTCATCTAAGTCGCCCCGAATGTAATGAACGATTCCCAGGTTGCCAAGTGCCGCCGCACGAGCATCATCCTCCTGCATCAATTCCTGGACACGCAGGTAATCTTGTTCAGCATCTTGCAGCCTGCCTCGCAGTAAGTGGATATGCCCCCTTTTGTTGATCGCGAAGGGATCATCAGGTTGTATTTCGAGTATTGTGGTGATTGCCCGTTCTGCTTTGTCAATGTCGCCCTTCAAGTAGGCCACTGCGGCGATCTCGCGATTCAGCTTGATGCGCTCATCACTGTGGTAAGTCTGCTCTTGCCGATGGCGAGCCTCCTCTTGGATCAACACGTCCAGCAATCTCGTTGTGTCTCCGCTTTCGCGGTATCCTCTGAGGGCCTCTGTAGCGTCTGAACGATCACCCTTCTTCTCCAGTTCCTCTAGCCGTTTGAGAGCTTCGTCACGCGCCTTCCTCAGTTGCTCCTTGTCTTGTTCGATCCGCGCAAGCATTGCCTCCGCCCGCCCGAGCGTCCTGGCGGTATCAGCGTATTGGTTTGCCAACCACTGGGAATCCAGCCCCCTGTTGTCAATATACGTACTGCTCGGCCCCTGTGCAACGTTCCCTTGGCCCTCAACGTTCTGCACCATGCTGTTTGCATCTGCCAATATTAGAGGTCCATTTGACTCGACTGTCGTTGTATCTGTGCCCGAGCGGGGCCATATCCAGACGCAGAACCCTGAGACGACGAGGAGAACCGTTGCGAGAAGAACGAAAAATGCGATCCGCTGGTTAGGGGTGAAGTCCCTCCATTCCTTCTTGAGTAGTCTCTTGCACAGCGTCATCTGTGAGTCCCCAAGAGCCATCCGGAGAACGAGGCTGAATCAGATGCATTTCTTGCGGCTGGCAGTTGCCGCGGTGCGAAAACGACGCACTGCCAGCCAGAAGTCCTCAGCCATAGTTCTTGCTCCGCTTCACAAAGCACAGTAGCCTGCGAATCCATAAGCGCATTGTAGGGTCGAGTTGGTGAAAAGGCAAGGGGGAACTGGGCGAGGGTCGGGGGATTGGGCAGCGGCCTCTGATTGTACTTCGACGTGCGGTACCAGTTTCCCGCACCTCCCGGCCGGGGTCGGAGGGTGAGGTCTATCTTGCTGCGGTTTTGGTTTGACGGGGTGGGGGGGGTTCGGGTATGGTCTTGGGCCGCTGTGGGACGGGGCGTGGACTCGTCTGGATTGTATGGTTTGGAGATTACGATGGCGGATTTGGTTTTGAAAGAGAGTTACCGGCCGGCGCTGGGTCTTCGGGAGACCGAGCGGGCGATCAAGTTCATCAAGGACTATTTTCAGGAGCACCTGGCGGCCGCATTGAATTTGCAGCGGGTGTCGGCGCCGCTGTTTTTGAGGAAGGGCTCGGGGGTCAACGATGACCTGAACGGCGTGGAAACCAAGGCGAGCTTCTGCATCAAGGACGACAACAACTGCGAGGCGGAGTGCCTGTTTTCGCTGGCCAAGTGGAAGCGGATGGTGCTGGCGGACTACGGGTTCGCGGTGGGCGAGGGCCTGTACACGGACATGAACGCGATCCGGCCGGACGAGGAGTGCCTGGACAACCTGCACTCGGTGTACGTCGATCAGTGGGACTGGGAGCGCGTCGTCGACGAGCGGCAGCGGAACCTCGACTTTCTCAAGACCATCGTGCGGTCGATCTACGGCGTGATGCGGCAGATGGAAGTCGCGGTGCACGAACGCTATCCGCAGATCGAGCCGATCCTGCCGCCGGAAATTCAGTTCGTCCATGCGGAGGACCTGCTGAATCGCTGGCCCGACGTCGGCCCGCGCGAGCGCGAGAACCGGATCGCCCAGGAGCTCGGGGCCGTCTTCGTGATCGGCATCGGCGGCGCCCTGGCGGATGGGACGCTGCACGACGGCCGGGCGCCGGACTATGACGACTGGGTCACCCCGACCGGCAATGGCCGCCGGGGCCTCAACGGAGACATCATCCTCTGGTACCCGGTCCTGGAGCGGGCCTTCGAGATCAGCTCGATGGGAATCCGGGTGAGCAAGAACACGCTCGTGGAGCAATTGCAGATACGCGGGGCCTTGAACCGCCGCGAGTTCGAGTGGCACCGTCGGCTGCTGGCGGGCGAGCTGCCGTTGAGCATCGGCGGGGGGATCGGCCAGTCGCGGCTGTGCATGTTCTTCCTGCGCAAGCTGCACGTCGGCGAGGTCCACGCGAGCGTCTGGCCGCAATGGATGATCGACAACTGCAAGGCCGCCGGCGTCACGCTCTTGTAATACCGATTCCTTCTGAAATTTCGCGTCTCCGGGTGGCATCGTCAAGGCCGCAGGCCTTGGCGATGGTGTGCGCTCGGTCCTGAGGTAACCATCGCCCAAGCTTCGCTTGACGATGCCACCCGGATTGATGCCACGTGCTACGAGAAGCTCAACTGCAATTGGGATAGCTGATTCTGTGCAAAAAGAAGGGGATGGCGGTTGGCCATCCCCGGTTCAGTGTTGGCCCGCGGGACCATGCCCACAGGCCTGTATCACGGCAGCAGTTACTTCGCTGCTGCCTCAGCCACGGAGGACTCCAATTTCTGATTAGGGTTGCTCGCGGTCGCTTCGGCCGCAGAGGGGTTGGGCTGATCGGATTTTACCGCCGCTGCCGCCACGGCGGGCGCCGGCTTGACGCTCGAGTCGCTGACCTTGAGCTCCGACGCGGGCTGCTTCAGGTGCTCGATGGCCGAGATAATGTCTGCCGTCTGGCCCTGCGTTTTGCTCTGCATCTGCAGCATCTGCTCGCTCAGCAGGGCATGGGCCTGGCGAATCTGCGAGAGGGCCTCGATCATCGCCTCGATGTCCTGATTGACCTTGGTTTCGACCTGCCGCCGGTCCTGCGCGCCGGTCTGCATCGCGGCGGTCAGGCCCTCGACATTGGTGTGGATCGCCGCCTGAAGTCTTGCAACCTGCTGCTCGAGTGACGCGGTGCTCGCGGCGATGGTCTGCATGCTGCCGTGTGCCGCATCGAATCGCTGGGCCCACTGCTGCTGGCCCTGTACGATCTCGGCAAGCTTGGTCGCCAGTTCCGTGCGATCGGCCTGCGCCGACTGCTGCAATTTAGCCTGGTTGTCGCTGAGGGCGAGGATATCCAGTGCGCTTTGGCCCGTGGTCGCCACGAGAGTGTCGAGGCCGCTTTCCACCTGTTGCTGGGCCTTGGCGATGTCTGCGAACTGACCTGTCACGGCCTCGCCGTGGTTTCGGAGACCCTGTGCGAGGGCGTCCTGGCGGGCGGCCGCACCCAGAACATCGAGGCCGGTCTGGGCGGTAGTGGCCATAATCGAATCGACGCCGGACTGAATATCCGTCTGCTGGCTTGCCAGAGTCGCCATTTGCCTGTTCGTAGTGTCGGCGTGATCCCGCAGTTTTTGATTCAGCGACTCCTGAGACTTCGCCAGCGGAGCGAGGCCGGCGGAAACCTCGGCTGTCTTCGTGCGGATATCGCCGAGACCCGCCTGCATGGCCTGCTGCAACAAATTCTGGCTATCCTTCAGGCCGATGACGTCCAGCGCCGTCTGGCCGAGGGTCGCCGTCAGGGTGTCCAACTGGTCCTGCACCGCCTGCTGGCGGGCGGGCGCCTGCTGTGCGTCGCGGGCAAGGCTCTCCAGGGCGGTCTTCATCGCCTGCTGATTGTCGCGGATCGTCGCATCCCGTGCGGCCAGAGCGTCATTGCCGGCATTCATGCCCTGCTCCAGCGCGGCCTGCCGCTCGACCACGGCCCTGATGCTGTCCGTCATCGCATCCGCCTTTGCACCGATGGCGTCAGTGTTTGCGACGAGCTTCATCTGTTTTTCGGACAGGGTCGCCAAGGCGCTCGCCGTAGTCTGATGATTTGTCGAGATCAGGTCTTGCAGAGCCGTCTGCGCCGCGGAGACTGTCCCGACGCCGCTTGCGATCGTATCCGCCTTTGCGCTGAGCCCGGCGAGATCCGCATCGAGCTTCGCCTGGTTCTCGTCGAGAGCGGTCAGCTTCGTGGCAGCCGTTTCGCCATTGTCTCTGATAGTCCCTTGGATCGCGTTCTGGCCGGCCGCCAGGGCGTCGGCCTTCGCATCGATGCTGCCGGCGGCTGCAACGAGGCTCGTCTGTTTCTCGGACAGCGCGGCCAAGGCAGTCGCGACCGTCTCGTGATTTGCCGAGATCATGTCGCGCACAGCCGCCTGTTCGGCCGAGACCGTCCCGATGTTGTTTGAGATCGTATCCGCTTTCCCACGGAGGGCGGCGAGGTCTGCGCTGAGCTTTGCCCGGCCGTCGTCGAGACTTGCCAGCTTCGCGGCAGCGGTTTCACCGTTGCTTTTGACGAACTCGCGGATCGCGTTCTGGCCGGTTGCCAGGGCATCCGCCTTCGCATCGATGCTGCCGGCGGCTGCGACGAGGCTCGTCTGTTTGTCGGACAGGGCGACGAGGGCGGCGGCGGTGGTCTCGTGATTTGCCGAGATCATGTCGCGCAGAGCCGTCTGTCCGGTCGAAACCGTTCCGATGTTGCTTGTGATCGCATCCGCCTTCTGATGGAGCTTGCCGACGTCCGCCTGAAGAGTCTGCTGATTCTGCCCGAGGGCGGCGACTTGTCCGGTCACGATCCTGTGATTGCTGTCGAGCGTCTGCCGCATGGTGTTTTGATCGGCGGCAAAAACCGTGAGTTGTTCGACGATCCCCCGGTCGGCCTCCTGCAGTTTGGCGATGTCGGTCCGGGTCTCCTGCTGATTGCCGGCGACCGTGGCGATGCCGGCGGCGAGTTCCTGCCTGCTGCTCTGCACCATTTCGTGCAGCGTCGCCTGCTCACGCGAGATCGCCGTGACATCGGAGGCTGTGCGCTGGGTGATGCCGGCGACCTGGGTCACGCCATCCTGGAGGACCCGCTGGTTGCCGTCCAGCGTGGTCATCCTCTTGTCGAGTGCCATATTGCCGGCCGTGACCGTCTCGTGAAGCCGGGCCTGCTCGTTCTGAACGGTCGTCACCCCCAAGCCAAGATTCCGGTCGTTTTGATCGAGGTTGAGGAGCTTCTCCTGAGCCTCGGTATCGCCGACGTAGACTTGGGAGGAAACGGTGGCAAGCTGACGGGCGTTGGCGGCGACCATCGCCTGGAGCCGGATCTGGTTCTGCTCCATCCTCGTCAGTTGCTTGTTCTCACACCCGGCCACACCCAGGAGCACAATCACCCCCCCACAGAGAAGAATGTGCACCAGGGCCAGCCGCCTGATTTGCAGTCTCCGTACTCCCTTCATAACGACTCCTTTCGTAAGTATGCGTGACTCTCTCGTTATGCCCTGGTCCCTACTGCCTGCCCAGTCGCCTTACCAGTACTGGCAGAGGCCATCACCCGTATTTTACATCGGCTCGGCCAACCGGCAAGCTTTATTCTTTATGGGACTGGTTCACAAGATGCGCGGGATACAGGAGATACGACAATCCGTGGCAACTCTCTCCGTCACAGACGGCGGCTTGGCAGGGCCGGCCGGGCAGCGGCATCTTGTCCCCGCATGTCTGTCTACGCCGCTGGGCGGGGGCCCCGGGAGCTCTGGGAAAAAGCGAAAGATTGCACAAAATCAGTGCTTGACAATCCGATCCCCTCTCTTACAATACATTATTATAGGACTGGAGGAGTGGCCAAGGACATACGTGTCGTGCAAAAGCAGGGCAGGTGCCTGCACGAGGCCCGTCTCGCCATGCACCAGCCCCGGATGCCGGCTGAAGCAGGCCGGTATTCGGGGGAGTCACGCGATCGGCCCACCTGACGCAAGAAGCAAGCGCACGTTGGACGCGCGCACCCCGAAAAGGACTTCACCCGGAGTGGGCTGATACAGCCGCGAGGTCGCGCGGCAGGCCCGCGGAACGACGGATACGGAGAACTTGGCAAAGGAGAAGGGGGTAGAACCATAGGACGGACTGGACTCACACCTCTGCCTATCGTGGCCACCGCCTGCACCGCGCTGATCTTGCTGGGCAGCATCGGTCTGTTCCCGTGCAGTGGCATAGCACGGGGCACCGGTGCCAATGGTGCGGAGAACGCAACTCTGTCCCCGGGGCAACTGGTCCTGCGCGACACGTTCGATGATAACATAAAAGGCCCGATGTGGCGGTTTTTGGCGGACGATGCGAACCAGTGCACGCTGCAGGAAGCCAACCAGCGCCTCGAGCTAGTCGCCACCGGCCTCGGCGGGGACATCGGAGCCGCGTACGTGGCCGGCGGCTGGCGTCTCGATCCCCGGCATGATTTCTCGGTGAAGGTGGATTACCACTATGATCTCCTGTCGCTTGCCAAAGGCGCAATCGGCATCGCGTGGTATGCCAATGAATAGGCCGCCGCTCTTTGGGTTCCCTGCAATCGGAAAACCGTGGTGATCGACGCGCCTTCGGTAGGGCGAGCGTCCCCGCTCGCCCATCCTGAGGATTCGCGCATGTTGAGTGTGCCGCGCGAGGACGCAGGGTGAAAGGGGCGAGCGGAGACACTCGCCCTACCCTGGGCCCCGGACCTGCCAGCACGGCCGACGGCACCCGTTACGCCGGCCGGGAAACTATCGACTTGAGCTTGTCGCCGGCCTTTGGTACATTATCGCCTCATTTGCGGGCGGACCGTCTGATCCGTGGTCGGTCTGCACCAGGGGAGAAGGCAGTGGCCGGGTTCGGAAAGGGATTGGGGATCAAGAATGGATGTCCTGTTGATCGGCAGCGGCGGACGCGAGCATGCACTCGCATGGAAACTGAAGCAATCCAAGGAGCTGGGTAAGCTGTACATCGCCCCGGGCAACGCCGGCACGGCCCAGTGCGGCCAGAACGTCGCGATCAAAGATCATGACGTGCCCGCCCTGGTCAGTTTCGCCCGAGAGAAGCGGGTGGGCCTGGTCGTGGTCGGGCCGGAAGACCCGCTGGCGGCCGGCGTGGTGGACGCCCTGGAGGCCGTCGGGATCAAGGCCTTTGGACCCAGCGGGCCGGCGGCTCAGCTCGAAGCCGACAAGGCGTTCGCCAAGCAGTTGATGCGGTCGTGCGCCGTCTCGACGGCCGAGGCGAGAATCTTCGACCGGTTCAGCGACGCCAAGGCGTACATCGCCAGCCGCGATGAGCCGGTCGTCGTCAAGGCCGCGGGCCTGGCGAAAGGCAAAGGGGTCATCGTTTGTGACGATCCCGTCGACGCGATCCTCGCCGCCGAGAAGATCATGGTCGACCGAATCTTCGGCTCAGCCGGCGACAGGATCATTGTCGAGGACAAACTGCTGGGCGAGGAGGCCTCGATCCTGGCGTTCGTGGATGGCCGCAACATCTACCTGATGGAATCGACGCAGGACCACAAGGCCATCGGCGACGGCGATACGGGCCCGAACACTGGCGGCATGGGGGCGTACAGCCCGGCGCCGGTAGTGAACGACGAGATGATGGACCGGATCTCGCGGGAGATTCTGGTGCCCGTGGTGGACGCGATGAATCGCAACGGGACGCCGTACCGCGGCGTGCTCTACGCCGGCGTGATGATCACCAGCGGCGGCCCGCGAGTGCTCGAATTCAACGTCCGGTTCGGCGATCCGGAGACCCAACCGCTCCTGATGCGGCTCCAGAGCGATCTGATCGAGGTCTGCCTGGCGGTCTGCGAGGGCCGGCTGGACGAGGTGTTCCTCAAGTGGGACCCGCGACCTGCGGTTTGCGTCGTCATGGCTTCCGGCGGCTATCCCGGGGACTATGAAAAGGGCAAGGTCATTCGCGGCCTGGAGGAGGCGGGGGCCCTGGAGGACGTGATGGTGTTCCACGCCGGCACGCAACTGAAAGACGGCGAGGTCGTGACCAGCGGCGGCCGCGTCCTGGGTGTGACGGCCTTGGGCGCGGATATCGCCAAGGCCAAGGCACGGGCGTACGAGGCCGTGGACCGAATCCATTTCGATGGGGCATATTACCGCCATGACATTTCCGACAAGGCGATCCGGCGGCGGCGATAAACAGGGAAGGCGACACGCGTGTCCACGGGACGATCGATAGACCTGCGTTCAGACATGGCAGCAGGGCGGGGACGCCGGCGGCATCGGATTCTCATGCGCGGGCTGATGGTCTTGACGGTCCTGATCCTGGTGCTCATCGGGCTTGGCATCTGGGGCGCCCGGGCGTTGCCGCGCATCGCCACGGCCCGGATCAGCCGCATGACGAACGCCGCCGTCGAGATGGGGGCCTTCCGATTTCACCCCAATGGCTCGGTTTCCATCGATGGGCTGGTAGTGCATGCGAGGTCGGGTCTGCCTGCGGGCGACGATGCTATCTTGCGGGCGAAGACGATCCACGCGCAGTTCAGTCCGGGCAGCCTGCTGCGCCTGTCGCCTCGTCTGACGGAGATCCGCATCGAAGACTTCATCTTCGATGTGCAGGTCGATCTGGATACGGGGCAGTGGAATTTGGGTGGCCTGAGGATCAGACCTTCGCACGGCGGATCGGCGGCCGGGGCGGTGCCGCCGAAGATCGTGCTTCGACAGGGCAGACTGCGCCACTCCAGGACTTCCGCCGGCAAGACGGAAATCGTCACGTCCATCCCAATCGAAGTGAAATTCGGACCGGCCCAATTGCCCGAGCGCGGCTACGCCTTCGAGATCAAGACCGCCAAACTCTCAGGAGGCTATGGGGAGAGTCACCTGAGCGGCTATTGGCGGCCGGGGGAGCTGGCCCTGGCCGGCGGGCTGTCGTCCACGGATATTCCTTCGCTGGAGCGGGCGTGGGCCGCAGATGTGTTGGCGGCCGAATTGAAATACGACTCCAACGGGGATTACTCCCTGGATTTCCGCGTGAAGAACGCGCGCAACAAGTACAGTTTGGAGACGGGCGCGCTTCGCTCGCTCATGCCGGCAGACCTTCGGGAGGCAGGCCCGCTGGCGACGGTCGAGCGATTCTTTGCCCGGTACCGCCCGTCCGGCACGGTGGGGCAGGTGACGCTCACCGCTCGCGGGAATTTCAAGACGCTCGGCGCGAGCGAAATCGCAGGCGAGGTGGTGTGCGACGATGTGTCTATCTGCGATGCCCGGTTCCCCTACGAGATTCACCACCTGACCGGTCGCATAGGCCTCAGCCAGTCGTCGGTCGTTCTCAACCGGCTGACGGGCAAGCACGACAACGTGGACCTGGTGATCGAAGGCTGGACGAAAGGGTATGGCGCCGATCGCCGGTACCAGTACCGCGTCACCAGCGACAATATGGTCCTGGACCAGTCGCTGTACGGCGCGCTGGAGCCGGGACAGAAGCGGCTGTGGGACGCATTCAAGCCGGTGGGGACCATCGGCGTGGATTACCGCTTCGGCCGGGCCTCGCCGACGGAGACGATCCGTTACGCCTCCGTGAGGCTGCAGGGAGTGGCCGCCGCGTATGAGAAGTTCCCTTACCCCCTTGAGGAGCTGACCGGCCAACTGTACTTCGACAGCGACAGCATCATCATCACGAATGTGGTATCGCAGGTGAAAGGCCATCGAATCAAGGTGGACGGCAAGGTCACGCAGCGCGATACTCCACGGCCCATGTATTATATTTCCGTGGACGGCAATGATGTTCCGCTCGATGCCGTGCTGGCCGGGGCGCTGCCGGAGCACTATCGCAAGCTCTACCAGCAGTTCGCCGCTGAAGGTACGGCCAACGCTCGCACGAAGATCTTCACGCCGGGTGACGGAAATGAAGTAAGTCCTGTCAGCTTCCTCGCCGACGTTACCGCTTCGATAAACTCGCTTCGGCCGCAGAAGCTGCCGGTCACAATTTCCGATGTCTCGGCGCGCATGTCGATCACGCCGAACTCCCTGAGCATCAAGAAATTCGCGGGTCATTACGGACCCGGCGACGTCTCGCTGACCGGCGGCGTGCGGCTCGGTGATAAGAACGAGTCCGGGCAGACACACCTGAGCGTTACTGCGAAAGACGTGCTGCTGGACGACGAGATCGTGGCTGTGCTCCCGGAATCGCTGAAGGAACATGTCGCGGCGTTTCACCCACAGGGGAAGGTGAATCTGGCCGTTGACGTCTCCAAGGCCGACAGCAACGCGCCGGCGGATTATGCGGCCACCGTGGAGTGTCTCGGGAACAGCATTCGGCACGACCGGTTCGCGTACCCGTTGCGGGACGTCCGCGGGACCGTCGTCCTGAAGCCGCGGCGCATGACGTTTCGCGGGCTCCAGGCGACGCCGGACCTGGCCGCGGCCGCCGACCTGCAGTCCACGATCCGAGTCGATGGGCGCCTCGATCTGGCTGACGAAAGCTCCGACAAGGGCCTGCTCACCGTGACGGCCCGCGATGTCCCCTTCACGGATGAGCTTGGTGGTATCCTGTCGGCGAATCTCGCCGGGATGTACCGCGACCTGTCGCCGCGTGGCGCGTTCGACCTCGACTTGGAAATCCCCTCGATCGCCCGGGTCGCCCCCGATGAAAAGCGGCTGGAATTTCGCGGCAGAGCCGGTCTCAAGGCATGCAAGCTGAATGTCTCCGGGACAGCCGCGGAGCTGTCCGGCGACCTGAAGATGGAGGGGGCGTACAGCACCAGGACCGGTCTGTCCGCCGGGCGCGCCCAGATGGAAGCCCAGCGGCTCACCGTCAAGGGCAAGCCGATCACGGATTTACGGGCCGACATCGCGTTCGATCCGAACGGCCAAAGCTGGTCGGCCCGGGACTTCTACGGCGCCTGCTGCGGCGGCCAGGTCCTCGGCAGCCTCGAACTGAACAAGGCCGGACAAGCCGGCCTCCAGTATCTGCTCCAGGTCGCCTTCCATCGCGTGGACCTGCAGCAGTTTCTCGTGGCAGGCAAGACGGGAGAGGCGGCCGAGCGAAACTACAGCAGCGGGATCATGGATGCCTGGCTCAGCCTCGGCGCCCGCGTCGGCGAGGGCAGGTCCAAGGTGGGCCTGTGCCGGTTCGACATCGCCGATATGCAGGTCGGCAAGGTCTCGCCTCTGGCCAACGTGATCTCGGTTCTCCAGTTGAACGAGCCGACGGCCTACACGTTCGACCGCATGCTGGTCGAGTCTTGCCTCAAGCAGAACACGCTGCTGATACAGAAGCTCGATATGTCCGGCAAGAACGTCGCGTTCACCGGCAGCGGCACGATGGATATGCCCAGCGGCGAGGTGAATCTGGCGCTCACCGCCCGCGGCAAGCGGGTCGCGACGGCCGAGCCCACGG
>Ga0315277_10003920_pt1 | contig 19998 bp, 18 predicted proteins | sample YL17G05_15_MG_FD_203695 | JGI IMG/M metagenome (GOLD analysis project Ga0315277, IMG submission 203695) | Sediment microbial communities from Yellowstone Lake, YNP, Wyoming, USA - YL17G05_15 | ecosystem: Environmental > Aquatic > Freshwater > Lake > Sediment | place: USA: Wyoming | collected... | reverse complement strand
GGAAGCCTGGGAGGTAAAAGAGAGCCACTTTCCATCCAAGGGAACATCGGAGGACAAGCTCGTGTTTCTTCTGAACTATGCCATCCTAGCTCCATCCAGCCACAACAGCCAGCCCTGGAAGTTCAACCTCTCAGGCAATGTTATCAGGCTCTTTGCCGATAGATCAGGGTGGCTGCAGGTGGCGGACGCGGACCAGAGGGAGCTTTACATCGGCCTGGGCTGCGCTCTGGAGAATCTGCTGGTGGCGGCGGAGCACTTCGGCTACGGCTACCGCGTAACCTACCTCCCGGAAAATGAGGATTCAGTTGCATCAATCAATCTCATTCCCAATGGCGAACCTTCGCCCTATCCGGATACTGCAATCTTCCAGGCGATCCTCACCAGGCACACCAATCGCCTGCCCTACCAGAGCCGGCCAGTCTCTGAAGGCGCAATCAAGACGCTTCAGAACCGCAGCGCCAAGGAGGGAGTCCGCATCTACCTGATCTCCGATTCGGGATTTAAGAACAAGTTTTGCGAGCTGGTGGTTTCAGCTGACCAGATCCAGTATTCGGATGTCGATTACAAGAGCGAACTGGGTCACTGGCTGGGCCAGGGCATGATGGGGCCGACGAGCATCCAGGCCCTGATTGCCCAGATGGACGTTGTCTTGCTGGATGTAGGGCCGGAGCAGACCAGGAATGATGCTGAGCTGGTGAACAGCACTCCCGTCTTGGGCTTCATCATCTCCGAGAAGAACGACCGGGAAGCTCAGATCAGGGCCGGGCAGGCCTTCGAGCGACTGTGGCTGGAGGCCACGGCCATGAACCTCAGCGTTCATCCCATGAGCCAGGCCCTGGAGGTTCCGGAGACGAAGGCAAAGCTGGCAGAGCTGCTGCCCGGAGGTTATCTGCAGCAGGCCTTCCGGTTGGGCTTTGCCGAATCTGTTGCGAAGCACACGCCCCGCAGGCTGCTGGAGGAAGCCTTCGCCAAATAGAGCAGGCGGATCTATATTTTTAACTGTAAATATTAAATTTAATTAAAAAATTTAGCCTTCGGCTCGTCTAGCTCTAACTTTTTTGAATGGTAAACGTCTTTTTTTTTAATTAAGACAAATTATCGATAATTATTAATTAAATGTTAATTATTATAATAAAATTATTTATAATATAATAAAAACTTATTTAAATATATTTTACAATGATTCTAACATAAAATATTCAATTTAATGATATCATAATTAATTACAATAATAGAACAAAAGATAAAAAAGTCCATTTGAGCCGGATTATATTAAGTAATTATATAAATAATGCTCATGTCGACCCAACAATTTAAATCAGAAAAATTTTATAAATTATTATTTCGTATCGAAAGTCATAGGGTTCTATACTCAATATCTATTTATAAAATTAATCGATTTTAATTGAAAAGACCTCATTAATTCTTATAGTCTATGTGAACAAACTTCCCAGAGAGAGCCATTTCTTCTTTGAAATAGGTTTACACCTGGCAAAGGATGGGGATATGCGCGGAGGGGGGCAAATTCATATAGACTATGGAATAGCTTTGCTGGCAAAACACTGATTTGCCATGAGTCGTATCCTTTCATGCACATAGTTTATAGGATCAAAGCAGAACTGTCAACTCATCCTGGCCGCCTCCTAAGAGATCCCGTGGAAAGGCCGATTTAATAACTATATTTGTTTTATTTCAATATTTTATAATTTATTCATTTTAGATTGTTTAGGTTTTTAAATTTTAGTAATAAACTTATTTTACATAATTATTTTTTAAAAGATTTTAGTACATATTCATTAGTTATATTATAATAATGTTTAGTTTTATTAATAATGATTATGAAATTTTTTAATCTATTTATTATAAAATATTATTAATATCTATTTTGAGGAATTTTATGATTTAAAATATTTATATGAGTTAAAAGTGAGAGTTTTAAATTCATGCAAATTCTTTTATAAAACTTTTTATATTGAACTTTAGGTCGGAGTGGTACCCGCCTTCCAGCACTGCGAATCGCTTTCCCTGGCATTTCTCTGAGCCTTCGGCGATTATATTTCCAATTATCTCGTAGTCTTCTGTCTCCAGCAGCCCGCCCCAGTCTTCTGCATAGGTATCGAAGCCAGCTGAGACTCCCACTATGTCATAATCGAATCCATGAAAGGCCGCTTCAACCTGTCTAAAGTAGCTGCTGCCATCCATGCTCAGGTAATCGAAGTTCGCGTCCACTGAGCCAGGATTTACGATCTTTACATCATGATCACCCCGGAAGATGCTCACCGTCCCGTCTCCGAAGTGCAGGTCGATGTCGATGATCAGGACGCGCTTTGCTTTTGGTCTGATCCTCTGGACGGCAATGGCCATATTGTTAAAGAAGCATAAGCCCCAGGCCCGGTTGGCCGAAGCATGGTGGCCAGGCGGGCGCACCAGGGCGAAAGCGGGCTCGCCCTGCAGGGCCAGCTCAGCGGCGGCGACGGCGCCGCCGGCTGCCAGCGAAGCCGCCTCGAAGTGACCGCTGCGGCGCACGAGGTTGATATGCTCTTTGCCATGCACTCTTGAGATATCCTCCAGGCTGCAAGGCGGTGCCTCCCTGAACTCATAGCCCGCATTTTGCAGCTCTTCTGCGGACCGTCTGACTCTATCTGGGTTCTCAACAGGGTTTGCCGGATATCTTTCCTCGTATGCACTGCTGTAGACGATCTTCACATCCTTGGCGAATCATCACAAGGACTATATGATAAGTCCTCTAACCCCCCAGGGATGCCCAACTTCAACGTCCTGCTGGAAGGTGCCTGGCTGGTCAGAGATGTCAAGACGGAGGATGATGCCATCGGTGTGGCCATCTCCGAGGCCGGCAAGCGGTTGAACCAGAGAAAGATGGACTTTGTAGATGTAGAGGTCGGTCAGTGGGACTGCCCGGAGTGCGGCGAGCCTCTGGCGGGCGTTTTTCTCGTCGCCAGCACAGCCCTGGTGGCACTTCTCTTCGAGATAAAGATATTCAATGCCGAGAGCGAGGAGCATGCGGGACGTATTGCCAAATCCATTATTGGAAAGGCCCTGGGGTCCATACCGCTGCGGGTGGTGGAGATCGCCCTGCAGGATTAAACGGCGTGTTCTGTCTCTCTTATTCTGCCTTGAGTTTATCTCTTCTCTCCTGCAGCTCTTCGGCCAGATTTTGCAGAGCCCCTCTGTTCCTGTCTTTCCAAAACCGATTTTCCGAGGCCCAGCTTCTTTACCAGCTCCTTTAAATCGCCCTTCTCGGCCCTGCCACGCCCAGACCGTTTTCTGCTGGACACTTTTTCGTCCTGTCTCTTCTCCTGACTTTTTTGCGATCCCCACTCAACCGTTTTTGCCTCTATCAACTCTCGACCCTTTGGGGCATCGACCATTATTATCTCCTTTCTGACCCATTGCGGAAGGAACTGGTTCAAGCCGCCGGGTGCGCTGCCAAACCTGCGATCGCAGAATAGAAGCACTCCCTTCTCCGATTCGGCGCGAATGACTCTCCCTGCCGCCTGCAGCCCTCTGTTTATGGCCGGCAAGGTATAGGCTATGAGCATGCCTTCGGTCTTGCCGTATTTCCTGGTGTAGTAGGCATTGATCTCCTTCTGGATCTCATCGTATGCCGCCAGCGGCAGGCCGATTACAGCCACGCCGTTCAGAGCCTCTCCTTTATAGTCAATTCCTTCCGCCAGCTTGCCGCCACACACTCCCGTCAGGACCGCGCCTCCTCGCTCGCCCAGGCGGAAGAACTCCTCCAGGAGCAAAGGAACCTCTTCGGCGCTCCTGGGCTCGATGCAGAGCTTCTTTCCCGCCTTTTTGGCCGAACTAAGACACGCCTCTTTGTAACTGTTCATCATGGGATAGGATGTGAAGAAGACAGCCACGTTGCCGGGAATTCCTTCGATCACCGATCTGATGTGGCCGACTATCTCCTCTCTGTTGTCCGAATCATCTCGGGTCTCAAGCTGAGTGGTTGCCTTTTCTGCAACCAACAGCAGTCGATTTTCTTTGGGGAAAGGATTGGGAAGGCTGAGCTTTTGCGCCCGCTTCTCCTCGCCCAGGCAGTAGAGCTCGTAGGCCTCCAGGGGCGAAAAGGTGCCCGATAGCATCACGGTGGCATTGATATTGTCGGTGATGCGCCGAATGGTGGGAGCAGGATCGACATTATTAACCTCCAGCCGGGCGTGTTTCTTGCCGCTCGAGCCATTGACCACGATCTTCCTCTGGTAGGATGGATCTTCTTCGGCTTTTTCCGCATCCCTGAGAAAGAGCAAAACCAGCGCCAGGCTTGGCTGAATATCTCCCTGCAGGTTTTCCCGATCCCCTTCCGCTAGGTTCAGATCGGCTACGGCCACGGCCACATCCGAGAAATAGGACAGTGCCTCGTCAATATCTCCCACTCCCTCGTAGAGAAAAGAGCGGAACAGGTCGGCATCCAGAAGAGCCTCGCCCTCCTGCATTCTCTCCTGACGGCTCTGCAAAAACCTCTTCAGCCTGGGAAGAAGTATGCGAATGACCCTGATGCCCTCCCGCCTCCAGGATGCGCCTTCCCTCGATTCCGCCAGCCTGGCCTGGCCCAAGGTGCCCTCAAACTTCTCCACCTCCCTTTCGGCGAGGTCCAACATGCGCACCGTGAGCGTTCGCGAGTTCATCGCCCGCACCGCATCGCCGAGGTTATGGGCCTCGTCCACGATGACCGTCACCTTCTCCCGGTCCATCTCCAGCCACTGAAAGATGATATCCTGAAAGTCGGGGCTGAAGAGGTGGGAATAGTTCATGATCACCATATCGCTATTCTGAGCGTAAAGGCTCATGATCTCGTAGGGGCAGATGCCCTGGCAGGATTCCTGGAGGGTGGACGGCGGCGTAATCCTCTTCTTCAGCCCTTCCACCACCTCCAGGGCTCGCCAAGACCTGCGGAAATGAACTTTTCCGTTCAGCTCAAAGGCCTCCCGGCTCTTCAGGAAGTAAGGGCAGAAGGTTCTGTAGCCCGGCTCTTCTTCGGGCACGCTGTCTGCAGCAGGATCGTAGATGTTCTGCCTGCCTTTATTAATCCTGGAAGCGACATAATTTTTCGTCCACTCTCTCAGCCGGGAGCAGCCGGCATAGACGCTCTCGCCCTTGAACTCCTCTTCCAGAGGACAGATCTTCTGCTTTCCAACCATGTAGGCGATCTCTGGCCTGTGCCTTGTCCTGGACCAGATCTTGTTGATCTCGTCGATGTAGATATCAATCTGAGATACGGTGCGCACGGCTACTACTATCTTTCCTGGGGCTGCGGAGAGAGCCGCGCTGATGCAGCTGGTCTTGCCCGTGCCGGTGGGAGCATCTATCATCAGCACTCCGTGCTCTCCTTTGCTCACTGTATCGTAGACAGCGTCCAGCATTTTATCCTGGTAGGGCCGGAGGGACTCATAAGGGAAATAGTCCAGGTACACGCCTCCAGGAATGCGCCGGGAAGAGATAAATGCTATCCATAGGGCGAAATAGAAAAGTTGAAATTGTAGCGGGTCCTTTATCAATTCTGTAGCATTGAAGGTGGGGGAATATGAAGGCAGTGATGATAGTTCTGATCATATTTGTGGCAGCTTGCATGATCTTTCCGGCAGCCACTTCTGGCAGCTTGGGTCCGATGAGCGGACTTGGACCGGAAAAGCCGCAATCTTGGGCGTCTGGTTCGGACGAAAAGAGGATGGAAGATAAGATGACTGAGGCTCTGAGGGGACTTGGTGCCTCAAAAGAGGGCAGCATTTCCGGCTCGCTCACTGATGCCCTGAAAAGCGCAAGTTCTCTCAATAATTCGACCTCAAAGGGCACAAGCCTTGATAACTCATCACTCTATAATTCCGCTCAGCTGAACTCTACGGGGCTGAATTCATCGGCTATTAGCTCATCCGCAGCAGGTGCCCATTCCGCAAACAGCTCGGCAGGCTTGCAGGAGGTGGGTGCCAGCTCCAAAGGAAGCTTCAACGGCTATTTGGGCATTACCGCCTCCCGGCATGAGATGGGCAAGAGCGACATAAAATCCAGCACGTTTCTGAGCGGTGGATTCGATGTGGATAAGACAGTCCAGTTCTCGGATCGAGGCTTTTAGGTCCGGGGAGCGGCGGCGCAAAAAATGAAGACCGTCGGAAAGCTGATCATCCGGATCATTCTATTTCTTTTCATCGCATCTGTGCTTTCAGCTGACGTGCTTGCTCTAGGGGAGGGGCCCAAGGAGGAGTGGAGCAGGACCTATGGAGGCCCTTACGGTGACGGCTTCTGGTCTCTTCAAAAGACAGGGGATGGAGGCTGCATCCTCGTCGGCTATACCACTGCAAAGGGAGAGCGCGCAGACCTGTGGCTGGTCAGGACGGATCGGGAAGGAAATCCTCTCTGGAACAGGACTTTTGGGGGATCAGGAGAGGATGTCGGATACTTCATCCAGGAGACGAAAGACGGAGGCTACATTGTCACGGGAAGCACCGATTCTTTCGGCATGGGTGGAGAGCGTCTCTGGCTTCTCAAAACCGATTCCAGGGGGATCAAGGAATGGGACCGCATCTTCGGAGGCTTTGTATCCTCCTCCGGAGATGGGGGCTGGGCTGCGGACGCGACCGAAGACGGCGGCTACATCGTGACCGGCTACACTCAATCCTTCGGAGCGGGAAGAAAGGATCTCTGGCTCCTGAAGACTGACGGGCAGGGGAAAGAGATCTGGGATAAGACCTTTGGCGGGACAGAGGACGATGTGGGCATGTCGGTGGCCGGGACAGGGGACGAAGGATACATTGTGACAGGGCGGACTGCTTCCTTCGGAGCGGGGGGAGACGACATCTGGCTTTTGAAGGCAGACTCGCTAGGAAGAGAGGAGTGGAACACCACCTTCGGCGGCAAGAATGACGACGCAGGCTTTCAGGTGCTGGAGGTCAGTGACGGCTATGCTCTGGTGGGTAGAACCGAGTCTGGCTCCGATGATAAGAGGATAATTCTCATCAAGACCGATCGCGAAGGCCATAAGCTCTGGGAGATGACCTACAAAGGCAGCGCAGGCACCTCCCTGCAGCCAACATCAGACGGCGGCTTTATCATTGCTGGAAGGATCGATTCCGAGGAATCAGGAAAAGACGCTCTTTTGATCAAGACCGACTCCTCCGGACGAGAGCAGTGGGCGGTTCCTCGGAAGGGTGAGGGAGACGATATTGCCACCTGGGCCGTGCAGAGCAGCGATGGAAGCTATCTTTTCGCAGGCATAACCAGCTCCTACGGGTCCGGGGCAGAGGATGGCTGGCTGGTCAAACTTCAGGCTGGCGTTGCGAAGGGCGAAGAAAGGGCAGTCGATAATACAAGCATGAGATTATCAAATATTGAAAAGATCTTTAACCAGAGAGAGGGATAGCCCACTGATGCCTTCCCTGGTCAGGATCTCGGACATCGGCCTGTACCTTCGCTGCCCCAGGCTGGTTTACTTCGATTCCTTGGGGACGCTGCCAAGAAAAAACAATCCGGAGCAGCTTCTTCTGCGCAGCCTGATGCTCGGTCTATCTGGCGAAGCTGATCTGGAAGGCCAGCTGCGGGAATCCCTGGCCAGGCTGGAGATGGAGCTGCCTTTGATTTATGAGATCGAGCAGGATGAGCTTGGACCGGCCTGCCGGGAGCTGGAGGATAGGATTGCCGAGATCGCCCAGGGCCTTTCGCCTCATCTTGATCTCATCTTGCCGAGCAGCGTGGAGGTGGATCTGCGCTCGGAGAAGCTTCATCTCTCAGGCAGGCTCGACCGCCTGGCACCGGGCTGCACTCCATCCCTCATCCGGACGGGGCAGGCCCCGGAGGATGGAGTCTGGAAGAAAGACCGGCTCATGCTGGCGGGCTATGCACTGCTGCTGGCAGAGACGCACGGAAAGAGGATAAATCGAGGGCTGGTGGAGTTTCCGCGCTCCGGGCTCGTACGTCCTGTGCAGATTCACAGCGTAGACAGAGCCCGCGTGCTGCGCATCCGGGACAGAGTGCGGCAGATAAAGGACGGCCAGCTTCCGGACAAGCCAGAAGACGCTCGCTGCGATGACTGCCAGGCCAGGGAGCACTGCGAGACGAGGCATTCGCTGGCATCGAAATTTTTTTGATATAGATCAGGCAAACCCACACCTTTAAAAAGGGTAAGCCCCAAGAAATCCCCTCACATTACATGGATGATAAATGGCAACCATCGAGGAGCAGATCAAGGCGCTGGAAGAGGAGATCCACAACACTCAGAAGAACAAGGCCACTGAGCACCACCTGGGCAAGATCAAGGCCAAGATAGCGAAGCTGAAAGCACAGCAGGAGCTTCAGAAGATCAAGGGCGGCGGCCAGGGCAGAAGGTTCTACATCAAGAAGTCCGGCGATGCGACCGTGGCCCTGGTGGGCTTCCCCTCCGTGGGCAAGTCGAGTCTCTTGAACTGCCTGACCGGCTCCAGGTCGGAGGTTGCTGATTACCTGTTCACCACCCTGGAGGTCATTCCGGGCATCATGAAGTACAAGGGAGCCGAGATTCAGATCCTGGATATGCCCGGCATCATCAAAGGCGCTGCCAGGGGCAAGGGGCGGGGCAGAGAGGTCATAACCGCGGCCCGGGCGGCAGATATAATACTATTATTAGGAGACGTCTTCAACTACCGGCTGAACATTCTGGAGCGCGAGCTTTACGATGCCGGGATAAGGCTGGACAAGCAGCCACCCAATATCCACATCACTCAGGAGAAGAAGGGCGGCATAATCGTGCGCAGCACGGTGCAGCTCACCAAGATGACGGAGTTTGAGGTCGCGGAGATCATCCGGGCCTACGGCATCGTGAACGCCATCGTCACCGTTCGCGAGGATATCGACACGGACAGCCTGGTGGACTTCCTGGCGGGAAACAGAGTCTACATTCCCTCGGTGGTGGCGATAAACAAGTTCGACCTCAAGTACGGAGACCTTGAAGACAAGATCCGGGAGGACCTCGACAGGGATTTCCTGCCCACCTCCTGCACGACAACGGAGGGCCTGGAGGAGCTGAAGGAACTTATTTATGAGCGGCTGGGGTTCATCCGCGTCTTCCTCAAGCCGAAAGGGGGCAAGGCGGACATGGAAGAGCCGCTGGTGATCCTGGACGGGAGCACGGTGAAGGCGGTCTGCGAGCATCTGCACCGCGACTTCGTGAACCTGTTCCGCTACGCGCTGGTCTGGGGAAGGAGCGCCAAGTTTCCCGGCCAGTCGGTGGGGCTGGAGCACGAGCTGAAGGACTGCGACGTGCTGTCCATAATAACCAAGAGAAGATAGAGCCAGGCGGAGGGCGGCTTGCCTGGGCCCTCCCGCTTTTTCAAGGAAGGCTCTGCAGGGCCTCAAGGATCTTCAAGATAGCCAAAAGCCGCTCTTCCAGGTCCCGGTGCATTATCTTGATCGAGGGCAGCCGGTTCAACGCCCCGGCCAGGCCCGAGGCGATGGCATCGAGGCCGTAGAGAGACACGGCCAAAGCACAGTCTAATTCTTCTTCCTCTTCCTGCTCCCATCCGAAGCCCCTGGTGCAGGTCTCATGAAATCGCAGCGCTCTGGTCAGACGGCCGTCCTCGTAAAGGATGAGCCTGAGATCTGAGCTGAAGCTGCGGTCTTCGTCAAGGGGCACGCTCTCCGATCTGCTGAAGATGGTGATGGACTTGCGGTAATAGGGCTCGGAGTCGTCCAGCAGGGAAACAAAGGGCGCGACCTTCTCCAGAACCCTGGCCTTCAGCGCTGCAGGGAACGGGCGGCTCCGGGGAGCCTCACGCGGGATGCGATCCGGCCCATTGCGGTCTCCCTTTAACAGCGCTGCCAAGCCGAATCCCTGCCGCCCCCCCACGCGCGGGCCCGCAGGCGTGCGGGCTCCGATGCATAATATACAGGAACATCCCAGAATCCATCCGAATTGGCAGGATGTCGTGAAAATCAGAAGCACGGATATTGATGGACAGAAGAAGCTCTTAAAGAGGGATTTGTGGGGTTTGATATCTTAAATGCCGCTGAATATTTCATGATTCATTATGGAAAAAGCTAACTAATAAAATCTAGTGCATACTTCATCGATCGAGATTGAGATGCAAAGACTGATCTTTGAATTATTATAATTTTTCAGGCTCTTTTATCCCAAGTCCCTCTAAGAGCTCTTTCGCAGTATCTAGCGCAGGCTTATAGCAATGTGGTGGTCCGTCACACCATGCACGCTCAAAGGCAATTTGCACATGCTGAGTAGCTCCTATCTTATCATCTTGATCCAGATAAAGCCTTGCAAGGAAATTATGTATTTCTGCCTGATTCAAGCGGTATTCGCATCTGTTAGCTATAGAAAGCGCTTCTTCTGCCAAGTCCTCTGCTAACTTTCTTTCTCCTTTGGCGTAATGCCATAGTGCCATTGATAATAAAATACCTGGTTCCGATTCCACCAGATTTACATTATGGCATCGAATAATTGCTTCTTTCAAATGGATCTCCGCCTCAAGTAGTAGTTCATCTCTTTTGTCAGGGCTATTAAACGACATATATATTAAAGCCTGTCCTATCATCCATTCTGCTATAATGTGATCCGTTTCATAAGGTTCAGAAATCTTGTTCCAAAATTCTAGCGCAGCAACTGCTGCTTTGTAGGCATCGTAGGGTCTTTTCATTAGTATAAATAAGCGCGACTTATCGTTAAACGTAACTGAGAGAGCCTGTTCTGGGTCTCTTTTTTTATATAATCTTTTTATTATTTCGTTAAATAGAAAACTCGATTCGATGAAAGAACCTTTAAATATTAATAGATAGGCGTAGTAGCGCGCTGTATTCATTTGGTCGAAGTTCAATTGAGACCCCCTCATCTTATATTTTAGATATTTTTCAGCATCCTTGAGTTTTCCCATACTAATGAGAAGATCTGCAAGATCACATTTATAAAGGCTAAGATCAGCTTTATCGCAATGCTTCTCTGCAATCTTAACGGCCTGATTGTAAGCGTGCGCTGCAAGACGTGTTTGCCCTAATTTATTATATGCTTGTCCCAATTCATTAAGTACATAAGCTTGATCGTTTTCCCTCTGCAGACACGGAACCTCATCCAACCCTCTAGGAAATAGTAACAGTAAGAGTTCTACAGTTGTCTGATAAGCGCTAAACCAAAAATAGATCGCTTCCTGAAGTTTACTTTTATATAATTTTATTGCATCCTCATATTGTTCAGCTTTGACTGTATGATAATATAGCTCGATGATAGGAGTGATATCATCTAGATTCTCTAATTTCTCGAACAGAGGAAAACGAGAAATGAAATACTCTTGTAGTCGAACGTGTGTAGTTTTTTTATCAATCAGCCTATCATACGCATATCTACGAACTATAGGATGCAGGTCAAAGTGTTTATTATCTTTATTAAATAAAAGGAGGCTCCAATCAACTAGGTCTTTAAGCGCTTTTTCAAACTTCAAGTCATTGCCAAAATCATTGAATATAGATAACGCATCATACGTTATAGTGCTGCGGAATGCGGATGCTTCTGATAATAATTTCTGTAACTCCTCCGGTAATGAATTGAATGCCACTTCAAGGATATGATGCCGCCTGGCCTTTAAATCTGCGTGTATATCATAACGAGGAGCGACAGATATATCACCAGGATTTTGAAGATTACGTGCGATCAAGCCTGACAACAATCGAAGACTCAGCGGGTGACATCTGTATACATCACACGCATCAAGTATCTCCTTGCGTGTTCCTTTTATCACTCCTTGTGCGTTCATAAATGAAAACGCATCATCATGATTGAATTGTTTAAGCTCTTCTACATGGCAACCATAAAACGGATTACCCGAATCATCCTCAAGGTCGTGAATTCTCATGCGTGATGTTATAAGGATCTTGGTTTTTGGTTCACTAGAAACTAGATCACATAAAAAGCGGCCAAAATATGGATCAACGCATGCTCTTGCCTGTGCCATTTCATCTTCGGAGTCCTCCTCGCATCGGGAATCTTTCGGGTCATAATACGACCCCAATTGTCTCTCTAGCCCGTCTAATACAAAAAGAAACCTGTGCTGCTGGAGTAATGATAATAATATACGTGATTTTTCATAATTAGATTTAGTATCTGCTGGGTTTGTTTTGTTGCCACTTGCGTATATAATCGCGTCATCCAGGAACTTTGTGAAAGATGCCTCACCTTCATAGAATGACCACCAGAAAATACCTTGAAGCGATGAATGGTCTATATCGTTCTTTAGCCAGTACCATGCAAGTGAAGACTTGCCCATACCACCAATGGCTAAGAGAACAAATAATGGATTCCTAGGGCCATTAAACCAATCAGTTAGCATTTTGCGTTCTTCAACTCTACCCGTGAAATTTGCTTGTAAGTGGAAAAAGTGGGCAAAATATGGTTGCGGCCTTAAAGGGATTCCTGTTAGCTGAGTAACTTGGGTGTTGACTTCTGCCTTTGATTCTTGTGATTCAATTACACTTTCTTCTACCAATGGTTTACATATATGAGCAGGCAGGGGAAATTCATAAGCACCATTTGGAGCGACGCTATATGTTATCGTATCATTTGTCCAGAATCCGCTATCTCTGTCACTATACATTCTAAGATGAATCTTACCCTTACCGCTATCCAAGTCTAATTGAACAAAATTATAGGAGTTAAAGGATGTACGTTTTTCAAAGCATGCTCCCGCCCCAACAACCGTTGAAAATCTGCCAGGACCACTTATCTGGTTGATGCTCTGCTCATGTAAGTGTCCGTGAAGTATGAAGTCACATTCTTTAGATAACAACGATTCAATATCGCCTCTATCAAATTTCTGAAACCAATCAAAGGGATGATGCATTATAGCCATGCATATATCAGCATTTTCTACTTCTGTCGATGCTTTTCGAACTTGAATGTCTCCAAGAACAAGGTTCCCTTGATCTTTGTCTGAACCAGCCAAACATGCCGAATTCAAACCTAGAATCGATATATTCAGGTTGGCTACAGGGATGTGTTTTACATAATAATAATGCTCATTATCAAACAAAAGTACGTCTTTCCCCATATATTCTTCAATAAATTTTTTATAATTTATGAAACGTTGAAGAATAAATGCTCGATCTGTGTCACTGGACATTATGTCATTGAATGAATCACGATTCTTGGGTCGTGGGTGAATGTTACTGAAAATCATCGCGAGAATCGAATGCATAGGATTCATTTTGGCATTAAACATCCACTGAGTCATTTGTTAGCGCTTTTCAGTAGCTCACGTACGCGACTGATTCTTGATACCATCTGCTATAATTCTCGCCGCAGGAGTTATCGCCCTTCTATCCACATCATGATTCCCTGGTACTATGAATATTCTATCTTTAGCTAGCCTAGAAATTTCTAATAACCTATCTAAAAATTTTTTAGCCAATTCATATTCTTCAGGCTTACTACTATAGGAAATATCTCCGGATAGGATAATGAAATCAGGTTGTAAAGAATCATTTTGTATGCACGTTTCAATATCCTCCAATAACTTCTTCAAAACTATATCAGAATCAAAAGCCTGTAAAGGACGCATGTGCAGGTCGGAAATATGTAACCAAATTACCTTATTCATTCCATACATATACGCAGCCAAATTGTTTCAACAGATTTCCATAAAGATAATGTTATCGCTGGAGATCCATATGTGTGGAGTCCTTCCCGGCCATCTCTGCCCGATCGGATTCCAGCCAGCCATCCGTGCCGCCAATCCATATCCCTGCTGCCCCCCATCGCCGCCAAGCCACATCCCTGCCGCCCCCCTCACGAGCGGGCATGCGGGCATGCGGGCGGGGCCACAGGCGATCCCCGCTCGACCGGAATGCAGGCGACGAGCGGGCCTCCGGCCCTCCTGGCGGGCTGCCCTCATCCGCCCTGCCAATCCAAATCCCTACCGCCGCCATCACCGCCAGTCCACATCCCTGCCGCCCCCTCACGAGCGGGCCCGCGGGCATGCGAACGAGGCCACAGGCGATCCCGCTCGACCGGAACGCAGGCGACCCGCGCCCCCGGCCCTCTGGCAGGCGAGCCCTCATCCGCGCTGCCAAGCTGAATCCCTACCGCCGCCATCACCGCCAAGCCGCATCCCTGCCGCCCCCTCACGAGCGGGCTAGCGGGCCTGCGGGCGGGGGCGGCGGCGATCCACGCTCGACCGGAATGCAGGCGACGAGCGACCCCGGCCCTCTGGCAGGCTGCCTTTTATCCGCTCTGCCAATCTAAATCCCTACCGCCCTCATCACCGCCAAGCCGCATCCCTGCCGCCCCCCTCACGAGCGGGCTAGCGGGCAGACGGGCGCGGCCAGCGGCGATCCACGCTCGATCCACCCGCTTTACTCTCCAGCCATCCAAGAGCTTTTTCGCCTGGACGCATCCATTCAGAGCGGGAGAAGGCTGAGGCGAAGAGCTGGTGGCAGTTCTGGGGGAGAACATGACCGACGAAGAAAACCCCGTTACAAAAGCAAGATCATCCTACGAATTCATCCCTGGCTCAAAGGGACAGATACTGGTCTTCAAGCACGCTATTGCCACTATTGAGATTACAAATGAGCCGAAAGGCTTCACGATAGGTAGATGATAAGATTATCTCAGAGTCCACGCGATCGTATCCTTTGGATATTGGCCAATAGCGGCGGGAAAAGAGGAGCGAGACCATCATCCGTTATCCTTCATCGATCCAGCCCAATTCCTTAATAAGATTAAATGAGCAAGTAGTCTGAACATGCTTCGGATCTTTTTTTGCCCCTTTTGCCACCGATTCTTCAAGGAGGAAAGTAGGATCATTTGCGTATATGGTGGGCCGGAACCTACCGAGACCCATGAGGAGCTCATTATGAATGCTCTGGAGTTCCTGGGCCTACAGAAGAAACCGACAGATGGGCTAGACGTGGATTTTCAAGTAATTTGCAAGCTATGTTTTAGTACAGATGAAGGAGGTGCATCTCATTATTGGTGAGGGCGATCTGGCGCCGCTCTCTTTTTTGACAAGTCGCCCAAAAGCTATTTCTTGTTGTAAAACATGATTGATCTGCACTATAACATAGTGGCGGTGATAGAATGACACTTGTCGATATACCCCAAGCAATCAATGTGGCAGTGGCTATAGTGATAAGTATCTTGACGATACTTATGCTATATTTTACGGTGATAGTCGCGCCCAAACAGATGGATCTCGGCGAAAAAGAAGAAACAGTGCTCTATGGGAGGAACACAAAGCCGATACGTGGAACATATTGGCAAATTTATCGACCATTCGATCGAGCCTTCCATGGCGATAAATAGGTTCACCTTTCCAGCCTGAACTCACGCGGCCATAGCCCGTTTTCCTCAAAGCGAGCTTCTTCGTAGTGAGCCTCAAAGCGGTTCTGGATCATCTCTTCCACGTTCGAGACCCTGATCCTAAAGACCTCTGCCAGGATCTCTTTGGCCGTCTCAAATCCCAGCCTCTCCAACGCCGAGCCATAGCACACTCCCAAAGCTGCCTTACCATAAGCGCTGAAGCGACGGGCGGCTCCGGGGAGCGCGCGGGGGATGCTTGCATCCACGCCGCCAATTCGCATCCCTACCGCCCCCCACGAGCAGGCCAGCGGGCATGCGGGCGGGGCCACCGGCGATCCCCGTTCGACCGGAATGCGGGCGACGAACGAGCGGTCCTGTTGCAGCCCTGTAGAGCGCGATCCTGCTCAACCGGATTCTGGCAGCCATCCATGCCGCCAAGCTGCATCCTCCTCACGAGCCGGCCTTCCTGCTCGACCGGTGCGGGCGACATGCAACCATCAGCTAGGCCCTTGGAAGCAGTATCCTAAAAACCAGGCCCCAATTCTGGAGAGAAGAGAGCTCTTGACATTCCATATGCAAAACTCAAACCAATTAGAGACTCACGACCAGAAATCCTTAAATTTAAATAGGTCGAATATCACGAAGAACAAGGAGTGAGAAAATTGAAAAGCTCGTTGACTGTTGGCTTAATGCTCACGTTCATCCTCTTGGCACTCTCTTTTGGCGTGGCCTTTGCAGAGAAAGAAAATGCGACAACGAACATGACACTGCCTGAGAACCTGATAAACATGACCCTGCCTAAGAACATGACAAACGCGGAAGTCACAAATGTGAATACAAATACAATTACGATTCAGAACATTAGCCTGAACATAATCCTGATTAGGGACATGACCGAAGAGATCAACATAAACATGCTTCAGAACGTGACCAATGCGACCAAAAATATATCCAGGCCACAGAATATATATTAAAGCCTTGCGAAGCTAAAGGTGCGGCTCCCGGGGAGCGCGCTTGGGATGCGGCTTCGTGGCCACCCCGCTCTACCGGAACGCAGGCGACGAGCGAGCAGTCCTGCCCACCGGCCCTGTGGAATGCGATCCAGCCCGACCGGAATCCGGCAAATCAGACACGCCGCCAAGCCTCAGCTATTGCATAAATTGGTTAAGCAGAGCCCGATATAAGCTCTGATGGCAATATGATGGATGGTGCTGCAACGAATAGCTATGTAATCCCGCATGGCTTTTTTTTCTCAATAAGCAAGTCTCCAGTCAGAACTCCGATAAGCCTGGGAACTTTATCCCCGGTGAAGACCGGGACAGAGTATGTGGTCATAAGTACATCGGCTCCAGCGCCGCCATCATCGTAGTAAGGATCGCTCCATATCGGTTGCTGCAGCCTTACCGGTTCGGCGTACCATTGGGACTCGGGATAGTTATAGTTATCTGGAAGGTATTTCTCCTTAATCGCATCTCCGTCCCTGTACACATACGGCGCAGAGAGGATCTGGGTTCCGTTTTCATTTACGGGTGCGAAGGCAAAGGCGGCACCGTAGATGTCGGGGTTTTCTTCAATCTGATTCCTCAGCAGGCTGAAGATCTCTGTTGGATTGACCTTTTCATTAGATCCAAGTTTCTCAGCCAGGAGATTGGTGGCGTTTTCTACCCTGGCCTTGGCTCGGGGCTCACCTGGTCCTGTCCAACGGCGCCGGGACAAAAGATGCACATTAAAAATGCCAGAGTTAGGCTTAAGCCAAAGAGCGTATATGGTCTCATTTATTTCCTCCTCAGCAGGATCTAGCTCACTTGATAAAAAGATATCTGGGATACCACTATGGAGGAAAAGATCGGCAAAAAGTTGTATATTCGAGTGCATGCAACTTTACGATCCTCTCCTCAGGTTAGTTCTATGACATTATTTTCAAAAATATAAAATGTCATAGAACTATCTGTCATGCACGAGACGAACACTGCAAGAGGAGGGGCGCAGGGATATGGCCACCCCGCTCTACCGGATGCAGGCGACGACAGGCCCTGTCCGCCGCTGGCCCAGGCCTCCGCGCCTCCATCGCGGCAGGGCTAGGCGGCTGATCGGCTCGCCCATCTCTTTCGGCCTGAAAGAGATTTGACTTGTATTCATCCTATCCAGTTTCCATTTTTCTATCTGCTCCTCCCTAAACGCATTCTTTTTCATAATGGCGCGATAGATAATGGTCTATCGGAGAGGACCCATGCTCTAGTTAATCTCATTTTTGGTAGTGTTCATAGAGCGCCAAAATTCCCAGAATTATCACTAAAATAGGCCAGAAAATGTCCCAATTCAAGCTAGGGATTATTTTTAGATTTGTTAACAGGGCAAATATCCCTACTAGTATCAATATCACGCCCCAATAAGGAATTATCCTTCTGTGAGAAGCCCTATCTCCTTCGTTGCCCGCCATATATGCTTAATTGCAGCCTTATTTTAAATAATCTTGGGAGAGAACCCCTCTGAACAGACAATGAGTTAAACAATTTCAACTCATGGAGGGAAGCACGTGAAGAAGACCAGGCGGCACTACGACCGAGAATTCAGATTTCAGTAGTGGCTTGCAGCCATGCAGGTCTCCCGGCCATCCCGTCTACCGGATGCAGGCGACGACAGGCCCTGTCCACCGCGGGCCTGCCCAGGCCTCCGCACCTCCAGGGCCTGTGGAATGCGATCTCCTGCTCGACCGGGTCCTGCAAACCAGATACGCCGCCAATCCACATCCCTGCCGGTCCTGCAGCGGCCCTGTGGATGGCGATTCTGCTTAACCGGGACCTATAACCAGCCGGGCCGCCCAAGCCCACATCCCTGTCCACGAGAGGGCACAGAAGCATTTTAGAAGGGTGGTGGATATGGAGGCCCCCGGAGAGCTCACGCAGCCTGGCCAGGAACGGGCTGCGGGAGATCGCAGTGCGTGGCCTCAAGTCCCGAGGACTGCGCATGGATGCGGTCTTCCATCTGCTGGATGCCATGCGGCCGTTCTCCAGCAAGTCGCAGGAGGAGATCCGGGAGATCGCCTTCGAGATCGGCATGCTGGGGCAGTACGGGCTGGACATCAACAACCCCAGGGAGATGCACGTTCTGCGCTTGCTGCCGGGGAGGACTTTCTCGGTGCTGGTGCTGGTATGCATCATGTATGGGGGCTTCAAGAGGATCGGGCCCGTGATGGATGGCGGGGTGGTTGATCAAGGCGAGGAGTGGGAAATAGCGGAGAGACTAAAGAAAAAAAACAATGGGGCCATCATCAAACGTAAGTTCTGGTCCCATTCGACGGCGGGGCATAGATTGAGACCAGTTCCAGGTTCTCATCTCCGACCGCATACATCGCGCTGAGCATGTTCACCGGAAGATAGAGTATGTCACCAGCCTTGATGGTGTAGTTCATTCCAGTTACGTTGATGATGCCCTGGCCTCCGACTACCAACATCACTTCTTCTATTCCTTCATGATAGTGCATCTTTATCTCCATTCCTGGAGAGAACTGTACATGGTTGGCGCTGAGGTTCTCTCCCCAGATCAGCCTAGAGATCGAAGACTGGTTTCCTGCGGCTATGGGATTTATCCCGGCATCCTCAGTCAGGTTGATCAAAACAAAGCCGCTGGTGCCCTCCTGCTGGGGACTATTGGCTGCTAAATCAGATCCGGAATCTTCTGCAAGTGCCAATATGGTCGGGGCAAGGATCACTACCAGAATCAGTACTAAAGCATGATATCTCATATCGTTTTTCCTCCATGAAAGGAATTGTTGAAAATGTTTATAAATTCTTCTGAGTCAGCTAGAAGATTGGTTTAATAAAGGCGTTGGTCTCGGTGAACAGGGCAAGCACGATGAAGCCATCAAGGCTTATGATGAGGCCATCCGGCTTGATCCTAACGATGCGGGTGCCTGGTCCAACAAAGGCAATGCTCTCTATGGCCAGGGTAAGTATGACGATGCCATCAAGGCCTTGACGAGGCTATCCGGCTTGATCCTAACATTGCCGAGGCCTGGAACAACAAAAGCATTGCTCTCGAAGCCCGGGGTAATACCACCGGAGCAAATTCCACCTTCACCAAGGCCAAGAATCTGGGTTACAGTGGGTAGGGTTCAGTCCTATCCACATTTTCCAGGATTGCTTCTTGACGTGAGGGCTTCCCGGCCATCCTCGCTCTGCCGGATAGCAGGCGGTGAGCACACCCAGCTGGTCGGCCCTCTGGCGGGCGAGTACCATCCGCGCAGCCAAGCAGCATTCCTACCGCCGCCATCGCCTCCAATCCGCATCCCTGCCGCCCCCCCTCCAGTGCCTAGCCTGGCTTCGGGGTTGGGGCTGCCTGGCTTTCGGTGCTGAACAGACAGGCGGCTCCGGAGAGCGCACGTGAGGGGGTCGAGAAGCACCTGAAGACCATGAAAATTGGGAAAATGGAGGGATTAATCTTGAGATTATTAGCTTTGATATTGGTGCTATTATGCCTACCTAAAAAAATATTAGAATGATCCATATAATTCACACAATACAAGGTTGATATGGAGTATGATCGAAAATGAGATTCGCTAATCACCTGTACTTGATGTCTATCAATCCCACATTTCGCATTAAAGCTTCTATTTGGCCATTATTTTTCTAGATATCGATTTTAATATATGAATAATTAGCATGGAAACATTATTTAATTTTTAAAATTTATAAATTTTACAATATGCCGAA
>Ga0315277_10003919_pt1 | contig 19998 bp, 14 predicted proteins | sample YL17G05_15_MG_FD_203695 | JGI IMG/M metagenome (GOLD analysis project Ga0315277, IMG submission 203695) | Sediment microbial communities from Yellowstone Lake, YNP, Wyoming, USA - YL17G05_15 | ecosystem: Environmental > Aquatic > Freshwater > Lake > Sediment | place: USA: Wyoming | collected... | reverse complement strand
ACGCCTGTGGCGCCGGACGTGGCCGGTCTGCTGGCCCACTATAAGCTTGACGGCGATGGCCAGGACGCGACCGGCAGCCATAATGGCACGCTGGTCAACTCGCCGACGTTCGTGGCCGGCAAGTTCGGTCAGGCGCTGAACGTCACGCTCGACCAGCACGTCAATGTGCCCTATGCGGCCGATTTGGGACTCAACACCTTCTCCGTGGCAGTCTGGGTGAATATCTCCGACATCGCCGGCAACCGCGGAATCATCGGGACCCGTTTCAATGGCGATACTACCTTCGATCTGAAGGTCAGCGCCACTCTCATTCACGGCGACATTGGCAACGGGACCGCCTGGTTGAATACGGCCGTCGATGTCCCGGTGGCCCTCTCGACGGGCGAGTGGTATCACATCTGTTACGTGTTCGATGACCCCGCCGACACCGTCGAGATGTACCTCAACGGCATTCTGACCAGGAAGATGACGGTTACCGGCAAGCCGCTGATGATGAAGGCCGGACAGGACCTGCGGATCGGCGTGGACTATCCCGGTGAGACCTTCCGCGGCAGCATCGATGATGTCCGTATCTACAACCGCCCGCTGTCCGCGGCGGAAGTGGCCGGCATGGCCGACAGAACGGCACCCGTGTACGTACCATTCTGATCGGTAGTCCGAGAGCCGGCAGGGTAGAAACGCGTGGTATACACGCATCTCTCAGGGCATGGACCCGTCGCTTGCACGGGTCCATGCCTCTGCTGCGTGCATGAATATGACGCATGCGGCATCGTGTGTGCATTCATCAGGCGCCAGGCGATGCGTATGGCTGTTTTGGAGGGCTAAAGCCATGTCTAGACCATTCTTCGTTGTCTTCTGTTGTGTGCTGGCCGTGGACGTGACGACTCAGGCGGGCACATTCACCATCGTCGATCTGCCGGCGACGGGCACCGATGCCGCCACGGGCATCAGCACCAGCAAGACGTACACCCACGCCTTTGACTTCGGAGTCAACGCGCCCGTCACGATCAACGGCGTTGTTTTTGAGCGAGGGCCGACCGCCAATCTGACTGCCGCGTATACCGGCACGAGCCGTCAAGGCTGTGGCTATACAATCTCCGACACGCGGGCCGCCACGAATATCTCAGCGACCCATGCAGGCAACGACCCGTCCGCCCAAGCGGATGGAAGCTGCGTGGGATTGCTGTGGGACATGGTCTATCACGTGACCCCGAACGTGGGCGACGGTCTGCAACTGACGCTATCGAATCTCGTCCCTCTGACGACATATTCCACCCGCTTTTACTATCGCACGTGGACCCTTCCTTCAGACGCGTCGAGACGCTTTAACCTTAGCGCGGATGGAGAAAGCAACGGCGACTTCTCCGATACGATGAGCTTCTGGGAGGATGCCGGCGGGGCTCATTACCTCGACTACACATTTACCGCCGACGACACAAACGTCACGTTCCGGTTTGTCTCTACAGTCTACAACTATGGCATGCACATCTACGGCTTTACCAATGAGGTCCTTCTCGGACCCGGGTGTGCCTCACGTCCAAGCCCGTCGGACGGCCAGACCGACGTGCTGCGCGATACGGTCCTTTCATGGACCCCCGGTCTCTTTGCCGCCACGCACGACGTGTACCTGGGAGAATCACAGGCGGATGTTGCGGCGGCCGGCAGGGCTGATCCCAGAGGCGTGCTGGTCAACCGGGGCCAGGATGCCAATACGTGTGACCCGGGCCGGCTGGAGCTCGGAAAGACCTACTATTGGCGAATCGACGAGGTTAATGCTGCCCCGGACAACAAGATCTATGCGGGCAAGGTCTGGAGCTTCCAGGTGGAGCCGCGCTCCTATGCCGTCACGAATGTCAAGGTCACGGCATCGAGTTCCTACGACAAGAACAGCCAGCCTGAAAAGACGATCGACGGCTCCGGCCTGAACCCCGCCGGCCAGCACTCGACTGTGACCGCGGACATGTGGCTCAGCAGCGTCACCGGCCCGCAGCCGACCTGGATCCAGTACGAGTTTGACCAAGCCCAGAAACTGGACCAGATGGCGGTCTGGAACTCCAACCAGGCATACGAGAGCCTTTTCGGGGTCGGCGTGAAAGATGTCACTATCGAATACGCCACGGACGCCAACAACTGGAAGCCTCTGGGCGACTATGTGATTGGCAGGGCGCCAGGCACACCAGCTTACGCGGGCGACAAACCCGTGGATTTCGGCGGAATCGTCGCCAAGTACGTCAAGTTGACAATCCACAGCAACTGGGGCGGCAAGGTGAAGCAGTATAGCTTGAGCGAGGTTCGCTTCTTCTCCGTGCCGCTGTGGGCACGACTGCCCCAGCCGGCGAATAACGCCTCCAACGTGGCCGCCCTGGCCACTCTGAGCTGGCGTTATGGGCGGGAGGCGGCGACACACGAGGTTTACCTCGGCACCGATCCGAACGCCCTGGCCCTGGCGGCCACCGTGACCAAGCCAACGTGTCAGGTCGCAGTGGACATGGGCAAGACGTACTACTGGCAAGTGGTCGAGGTCAATGCCGCCGAAGATCCGGCCGCTTGGAAAGGCAATATCTGGAAGTTCACCGTAGAGCCGTACATTACGCTCGATGACTTTGAGAGCTATACGAACAACTCGCCGAAGCGCGTCTTCCAGACCTGGATCGATGGAGCGGGGTTCTCGCCAGACGAGTTCTTCCCGAACGGCAACGATGGCAATGGGAGCGGCGCGCTGGTTGGGTATGACCCGACGGTGAGCAATATCATGGAGACCACGAGGGTCCATGGCGGCAGTCTGTCCGCACCGTTCTACTACGGCTATGAGAACAGGGCGACCTCCGAGGCCACGCGCACGTTCGATGAGCCGCAGGACTGGACCAAGCACGACATCCAATCGCTGGTCCTGTATCTTACTGGCGTGGCAGACAACAAGGACGCCCGACTGTATGTCCAGATCAACAGCGGCACGAAGTTGTTCCACCAAGGTGCTGCGGATGATCTCCGGCAACCAGTCTGGGCTACATTCGGCGTCGATCTGGCTAAGGCGGGCGTCAACCCGAAGAGTGTCTCGAAGCTGACGATCGGCGTGGAAGGCGCTGGTGCGAGCGGCTCGTTGCTCATTGATGACATTCGGCTCTACCCCAAGGCCGTCGAGCTTGTCGCGCCCGCTGCACCGAGCACGACCGGTCTGGTGGCCCACTACAAGCTGGATGGCGACGGCAAGGATACGACCGGCAAACACAACGGCACATTGACCAACAGCCCGACGTTCGTGGAAGGCAAAGTCGGTCAGGCGATGGTGGTTACCCTGGACCAGTACGTCAACGTGCCCTACGCGGCTGATTTGTCGCTCAACACCTTCACCGTGGCACTCTGGGTGAATATCTCCGACATCACTGCTTGGCGGGGTTTCATCGGGGCCCGTTTCAACGGCGAAATAGCGTTCGATATGAAGGCTAATGCTGCCATGATTCATGGCGACATCGGCGACGGGGCCGCCTGGTTGAGCACGACCGTCGATGTCCCGGCGGCCCTCTCGACCGGTGTGTGGTACCATATTTGTTACGTGGTCGACGACCCCGCCGACACGGCCGAGATCTACGTGAATGGCGTGCTCGCCAGGACCATGGTGATCACGGGTACGCCGCTGTTCATGAGCGATGGAGAGGACCTGCGGATCGGCACGGACTACCCCACCGAACCTATGCGAGGGATGATCGACGACGTTTACATCTACAACCGTGCGTTGTCTGCGGCAGAAGTTGCCGGTCTGGCGGGAAGGACGACGCCCACATATAAGCCGTTCTGATCGGAGTGAGGTCTCGTAGAGACGCAATATCTTGTGTCTCTGCAGGATGCCCTTATGGGCACACAAGAAACAAAGCGTGGCCGCCCGGCCCAGGGGTCAGGCGGCCACGCTCGTTTAGTTGCCCTGCGCGCCGGCTTTCACCGTCGGCACGCCGGGCGGGAAGTGGCTCGCGAAGAACTCCGACATCGGGCCTTCATAGAGGGCCATGCGTACTGCGCCCCAGGTGGCCTGGTCGCCGGTGGCGTACGTAATGTACGTCTTGCCTTCCCACTCGAACAGGTCTACATCGGAGTTATTGATCCCCTCGCCGTCACCAGCTTCGAGAATCGGGTTGAACGGGCTGAGTTCCCACGCAGCCAAATCCTTGGAGCGAGCCAGGAATGACACGTACCCTTTGTGGCCCGGGATCGGCGCGTGCAGGTAGATCACGTAATAGTACGGCGGGAAGTACCGGATCACGGGGCACGCGCTGTATTCGTGGTTCACGCCCGTGAAGATCAGGTCCGGCACTTTCTCCCACTGCGACAGATCGCCGGAGCGGGCGAACTTGAAGCAGAACTGCACGGGCTCGTTCGACTCGTAGGCCATTAGAAACCCCTTCTCGTCCCCACAGACGGAAGCGTTGAAGAGGTGCTCGTCGCCCTCCTTGGCAATCGCCGGCTCGCGATTCCAGGTCTTGAGGTCACTCGTCGAGAAGTGATAGAGGCTCTGAAACCAGTCGCGGTTTGTCCCCTCGCTGGCGAACACGTGGAGCGTCGGCCCGCTCACAAAGGCGTTGGCAAAGGAGTGGCCTTCGCCGAATCGGCCCAGCTCATTGCCCGTGGCCAGGTCGAGGACGTAGAGGTACATGCTCTTCGTATACTCATCGGTGTTGTTCTTGGTGTCGTCGCGGTAATTGAGCACATGCAGCGGCCGGCCGTTGAATACGATCGGCGTATTCTCCATGGCCTTCGCCAGAGCGAAGGGCAGTTTCGTCAGTTTGGGACGCGTGGAACTTGCGGGCGACTGCGAACCGATTTTAGGCGGAGCGATTTGGGCGAACAGGTCCGCGGGCCAAAGGCCCAGCCGCTCGAAACCTTGAGGCACATCCTGCTTGAACTGCACGTACGCTTGTGTCTTGCCCTTGGTTGTATAGGTGACGGCTTTCCGGTCTTCGCCCGGCGTAAAGACGCTGTAGCCGGCGAGGATGCAGTCCTCCAGATCGACATGCAGCCGACCGGTGGGCGAGTGTCCCTGCGTGCAGATGATGCCTGTTGACTTGCCGCCCATTTCCGGCTGGGTGAAGTTGAGCACGATCATGCGGCAGTTGATGAATTTGGCCCGGGCGCAGTGGCTGGCATAGGAGATCGCCACCGCGTTGTCGGAATGAACAAGTGTGCAATCCTCGAAGACCGCGTGGGGATGCTCGGGCATTGTCTTTTCCCACCCCCCGATCAGGACGGCTGCCGTATCGCCGACCCAATCCAAGGCGAGGAAGTAGCACCGGCGAAACACGCTCGGCTCGTTCTGGCGCACCGTCGGGTAGGCCACGCCGCCGCCGAAGGCCCGGCCGGTCCCCACGCAATCCTCGACCACGACGGTAAATTGCTCGCCGCTCTTATTCGTGAGGTCCCAGAAGAACCCGCCGTCTCCGCCGGCGGTGTAGAGATGGCGCAGGAGCCATCGGTCCCAAACGATGCTGGAGAAGGTGTCCTGATTATTGCCATGCGGCCAGTGCTTGTCGGAGGCGCGAATCGGGCCCCACCAATCCCAGCTCTTGAATCCCTTCTCCGGGTCCCCGGAATCGATCAGGGTCCAGCCCGCGGCTCCGGAGCCGAGACTGCCGTCGAAATCGCCGACGAGCGAGTTGTACGCCCCCGCCGCACCTTTGTACGCCGGCGCCAGATTGGCCTCGACGTAGGTGTCCGGCCGGATAACGATCTGATGGCCGCCTGTGTCGTCGGGCACAGCGTCGAGCGCCTTCTGAATCGCCTGGAAGGCAGTCTTCCAACTCCGGCCATCCGAGTTGTCGCCCAGCTTCGAGACGTAAAGTGTCACCCCCTGGCGAGCATCGCGCACCGCGCCGGATGTCCCTGCGCCCCGCACGACGCAGGTTGAAAGGTTCGCTGCGAGCAGCGCGAGCAGGACAATGATGGATAGTGGATGATTGATTATTGATGGTTGAGAGGCGCGGCGGCCGCCGGCAATCGTCGGTGGTCCCTTGTCAAGAATCGATCCAACTTCCGGTGACATACGAGCCTCCTCGTCAATCGACCCCGTTGCGATGGTAGACGACCTTTCCACCCACGATTGTATAATCGACCTTGGCCGACATGATCTGGTCATGCGGAATTGTCATCAGGTCCTTGTCGTAGATCACCACGTCGCCCAGGTAGCCCTCCTTGATCACGCCCTTGCGGTCTTCCATGAACTCGGCGCGGGCCGACTCCAGCGTATACAGCCTGATGACCTCCTCCATACTCAGCTTCTGATCGGGGAACCACCCGTCGCCGCTCTCGCCCGCCCGGTCCTTGCGCGTGACGCCCGCATAGAGACCCTCCAGCGGGTCTATCGGCTCGACGGGATAGTCGGTGCCGAAGGCGACCATTGCACCGGCGTCCAACAGTCGCCGCCACGCATAGGCCCCCTTGCACCGCTCGACGCCGATCCGCTTCTCGGCGAAGCGCTTGTCGGTGATGCAGTGCGTCGGCTGCATCGACGCGATCACCCCCAGTGCGGCGAACCGCGGAATGTCGCTGTCGCACAGCACCTGGGCGTGCTCGATGCGGTGCCGGCTGTCCCGCTTGCCATTGACCTGTTGTGCCTTCTCATACGCGTTGAGCACCCAGCAGTTGCCCTTGTCGCCGATGGCATGGATGCCGATCTGAAAACCTGCCTTGTCCGCCATGACCACCAGCCGCTCCAGCTCCGCGTACGACATCTGCGGCAGGCCGGTGGTGCCCGGCACATCGGCGTACGGGTCGAAGAACAACGCCGTGCCAGAGCCGAGCGTGCCGTCGATGCAGACCTTGAGGTAGCCGAAGCGAATCCAGTCGCCGCCCCGCGGGTACTTCTTCATCCGCTTGCGATACGTGTTGAGCTTGCCTTTATTGCCGGTCAGCCACCCGCCGATGGACACCCGCACGGTGAGCTTGCCCATGTCCGCGAATTTCTGATACATCTCGAGATCCCCGCCCGGAGCCAGTTGGATCGACGTGACGCCGGCCCTGGCGGCCAGGTCAAACGCCGCCTGCCACTCGCGCATGAGCTGCTCCTGTTTCTCCCTGGCGCTGCGATGAACGGGCTTGTCGCCGTACTTCAGCAGATTTTCCGCCTGCTCCTTGAAGATGCCCGTGGGCTCTCCCGTAGCCGGATCGCGCTGAATCTCCCCGCCGGCGGGATCGGGGGTCTGCTTCGTAATCCGGGAATGTCTGATCACATAGCTGTTGACCAGAACGGAATGTCCATCGGCACGCGACAGCACCACCGGATTGTCCGGCGCAACCAGGTCGAGAAGCTCCTTCGTTGGCCACTGCTTGTTGAAGAACATCTCATGTTCCCAGAGTCCGCCGCGAATCAGCTCGCCCGGCTTGACTTTGGCGACCGCCTCCTTGACCCGCTCGGTAATCACCGCCGGATCGCGAATGTAGCGAAGGTTGATGTAGTCCGGATCGACAGGGCCGAAATGAATGTGCGCATCGTTGAAGCCCGGGACGACAAGCCGTCCTCGTGCGTCAATCACCTGCGTCACACTCTCCTTTATGTACTTCCCGATGGCTTCATCTGTCGTGACCGCGATGATCTTCTCGCCACGAAAGGCGATCGCCTGAGCGCGGGGATTGTCTCTATCGATAGTAACAACTTTGGCGTTCCTGATAACCAGACTCGCCGGCGCAACAGCGCCTGCGCCATCCATCGCAACCTGCGGCTCCAAAACGGCCCCCATAAGCAACCCTGCGACGATCAGAACCGATGCATTCTGAATCATAAGCTTCTCCCATCACCACGAATCACCAGGTACTACACGGTTCCTGATTCTATTGTGCGTAGAAGGCACTTTCAAACCGAATTCTATACTCCACACAGGCACGCTCGCTGAGGAAGCGCGAAACAGGGGGCGGGGGAATCTCCCTGATGGATCTGCCGGAAAGATTCGCTGTTGACACGGATTGCCGCAGGAGGACAAAATAATGCGGGGGGACATAGTGTGAAAGGTGGGTTCATGAACTGCACAACGCTTAACATACTGCTTGTTTGCGGGCTCTCCATTTGCCTCAATTCCGTCCCGCGATTCGATAGTCCGGCCGCAGCCGATAACACCGTTGCGACCGCGCCGGGAGGAGGCAAGGACGCCAACAACGTGGACGCGACCATCCGCCGTCTCATCAGCGCGGTCGATGCGGAGCGGATATCGAAGCACGTCTTCTATCTCGCCAAGGACCCGTTGCCCTACCGAAAGTTGAACCTGACCCTGCCCGGCCATGCGAAGAACACACTCGACGAGGCCGACGATTACCTGGCCGGCCGGCTGGAGGCGTCGGGATATCGTGTCGAGCGTGAGGGCGTTCAGGTGCAGGCGTTCCGCCGGGATACGAGCAAGCCCAAGCACGCCCAATACTCGGCTCCCAAACCCGAAGATTCCTGGTATACGGCGTACAATCTCTACGCCGAGAAGAAAGGCCGCTCGCATCCGGACAAGATCATCCTGGTGGTCGCCCACAAGGACTCGCCAAGCTGGATCGACTCGCCGGGCGCCAATGATAACGCCATCGGAACCGCCGGTGTATTGGAAATGGCGCGCGTCCTCGCAGAATACACCCCCGAGGGTACCATTCGGTTTCTCCTGTGCAACGAAGAGCATACGCCGTGGACCAGCAAAACCGCCGCTCAAAAAGCGAAAGCGAGAGGAGATAATATTGTTGCCGTCTTCAACCTGGATGGTATCGGGGTCAAATCGGCGGAACAGATGGCTGCCGGGATGAAGACCAACGTGACCGCATATACAAAGCCTGAAGGCAAGCGTCTTGCCGAACTGATGGGCGAGGTGAACGCCCGATATTCCATTGGCCTGGAGCAGCGGACTACAGAGAGGCCGCAACCCGGCGACGATGACGGCTCATTTGTCCTGGCCGGCTACCCTGCCGCGGTCATCAATATCGGGTCCTGGCCCTACGGCGACCCAAACTACCATGCCGAGGGAGATATCCCGGAACGCTGCGATGTCAAGAACGCGGCGATGACCGTGCAGGCGACAATGGCGGCCGTAGTAACGCTCGACCGCGGCCCCTGAGCCAAAGGCCGTGTTGGCCGCCGCGGCACGCCCCTGCACATGGCGACTAAACGGGCAATCACAACGGTAGCACAGCATCTGCCCAAGTCGATGACACGGGGATGGTTCTCGCATAACCACTTGATTTTGCGAGGGTCAGAAGAATGGGCGGTACAAGATTCGAACTTGTGACCTCGTGCGTGTCGAGCACGCGCTCTAGCCAACTGAGCTAACCGCCCTTGGGCAAAACAGCGATGCAACCACTCAGGCCGCACCCCTGCGATCCAGGCGCAATATAGTGTATCCGCGAGGAAGAATCAAGAAATTTCGCAGGCAGCCGCAAGATGAATTTACGAACCGCGAATTGCCGCCTACAGTCCCTACCACGGGGCAGGGATTGCGGCGGCAAATCGTAAATGGTAAATCGTAAATCCAAGGGCGTCAGGGCGCCAGGTTCCGCCGGATCACCGCGGCAGCACAAAGCGTTCGCTGGAAATCCCCAGTGCGCACGGTCAGCGAGATCTGGACGCTCTTGCAGTCGTGATAATTACCCTCGGGGTCCAGACCACCATCCGTCTGCGTCTTGGTGAACGTGGCGGCCGTGACGTTGTCGCAGAGCACGTACTGACGGCCATTGTTATTGGTGATCAGGTAGAGTTTCTGGTCCGCGCTGCGGAATTCGTAGGTGATGTCCTGATCTTGCGAGGTGGTGAACCTGCATCGGTTGTCCGGCTCCAACCACTCAACCCAGTAGCCGGTGCGAAGCTGGCTGGTCATGCGAGTCAGGGCCTGGCGCGCATAGTTGATGGTTTGGTACATCTGCTCGTTTTCACGATAGTTGACGATGGAGGCATTGAAGGCGAAAGCGACCGCCGTGAGCAGCACGGCCGAGATGGCCAGGCCGAGCAGGCATTCGACGATCGTGAACCCCGTCCGATGGATATGACCGCGATGGCTATTCTGTTCGTTCATGTTTTTACGCCTACACGATGGAAAACACCAGGGCCTGCGGCGGCCGAAATCATCCAGGAACATCAATACCTCGCGCGGATCCAGCTCGTCGAGCTGATCAGGCCGCCGTTTTGAGAGACGGACACTGTGATGCGGACAAAACCGCTCGCACGATCAGCCACCACCGTGTCGAAGTTTGACGCGTCCACGTTCTCGACCGTCACGTGTTGGCTGAACCCCGTGAAGTCGCTGAGCACGGTCCTCTGGGGGGTCGCACTGATCGGGGGCGAGAACGTGGTATTGTCAAAGTCGTCGACATCGTCGTAGGCGGCCAGAGTCGCCTCCTCCGGACCGAACGTCACCCAGCTCGTCGCCTCCGGATCGGAGACCGGGAGCATGGTCGTCAGCTCCCGGATCTGCTCGATGAGAAACTCGGCAGTGGACAGGTCCGCTCCGGCCCCGTTGGCCATCGTGAAGGCGTTGTTCGCCACGACCAGCGCCGTGATCGACATTCCGACCAGCACGACGGAGATCAGAATCTCAATCAGAGAGAACCCTGCACGGCTCCTTGATGCAGCCATTGTACATCCCCTCACAAAAGTCCGGCGAGCCTACTTGCCCGTGACGATGCTCGACATCTTGAAGATCGGCAGAATGATGCTCATGGCAATGAAACCGACGAGGCATCCCATGCAGACGATCATGATCGGCTCGATCATGGACGTTACCGCCTTGATCACGGTCTTCAGCTCGCGGGAGTAGAAGCTCGATATGTCCCGGAGGACCTCGGCCATGTTGCCCGATTCCTCTCCACTTCGAATCATCTGGACGACGCTGCTGGGCATGAGGTTATAGCGGCTGAGGCTCGAAGCGATCTTCTTGCCTTGCCGCACCTCCTCATAGACGCCGAGCCACATGTCTTTGTACAGAGCGTTGCCGGAGATGTGGGCCGTGATGGACAGCGTGTTCAGAATGGGCACGCCGGCCCTCGTCAGCACGCCCATCGTGTGCAGGCTCCGCGTAATGTAGAGACTGCGGCACAGCGTGCGAATCAGCGGCAGCACCAGCTTGGCCTTATCCCACCACAGCCGTCCGGTCGTGGTGTTGATGAAGTACCAGAACACCCAGAAGCACGCGCCGATGCACGGGATGATGGCGTACCACCAATGGCGCACGAACGCGCTCGTGGCCATCAGCACGAGTGTCGGGGCGGGCAGCAGATGCTCTTTGCCCTTGAAGATCGCCGTGAAGCGAGGCAGCACCCAGCACAGCAGGAAGACGGTCACGCTCACCGCCATGACCGCAATGATGATCGGATACACCATGGCGCTCTTGACCTGGGAGCGCGTTTCGGCTTCCTGGTCCAGGTACTCCGCCAGCTTCTGCAGCATGTCGCTGAGCGAGCCGGAGGCCTCGGCCGCCGCCACCATGTTGATGTACAGGTTACTGAAGACCCCCGGATGCTCCGCCAGGGCCTGGGAGAAGCTGTTGCCCTCCTCGATGCGGGTCTTCAGATCCCGAATCATCGCCTGAAACTTCACCTTGTCGGCCTGCTCGGCGATTCCCTCCAGAGCATCCTGCAGACTGATGCCCGCCCGGACCATGACGGCCAACTGGGTGGTGAAATGCAGAATGTCCTTTCGGCTGGGACCAAACTCGAAGCGTAATCCCCGCAGTTTGGCGACGACCGACTCGTTTGTCGCGGTTGGCAGCGACTCAGACCTTCGCGGCGTTTCGCCGCCGCCCTCGGGAGCCCCGCTTCGCCAGACCTCAGACGTCGCCGTGGTTTCGTGATCTTGCACCGTTTGTACAGCCATATCACCCTCTCTATTTCTCGACAGCGGCTACCGCTTCCACCTGGCGGGTCCCCTCCGTCTTGCCGGCGGCCGCCAACACGCGTTCCATCTTGCCCGGATTGCTCGAACGGACGATCGCTTCCTCCCGTTCGATGAAGCCCTTGAAATACATCTCTGCAATACTGCAATCGAGGGTCTGCATTCCGAGCCTGCGTGAGGTTTCAATGATGTTCGGAATCTCATAAATGCGGTTTTCACGGATGCAGTTGCGGGTCGCCGAGGTGCACAGCAGGATTTCGGTGCACGGCACCATGCCCGGCTGATCGACGCGCTTGAACAGGGTCTGGGAGATGACGGCCTGCAGCGTGTTCGCCAGCATGGTTCGCACCTGGTTCTGCTGGGCCGCAGGGTAAATATCGACGATACGCTCGATGCTCTGCGACGCGTTGATCGTGTGCAGCGTGCTGAACACGAGGTGGCCCGTTTCGGCGGCTGTGATCGTGAAGCTCGTGGTCTCCAGGTCTCGCATTTCGCCGACCATGATGATGTCGGGGTCCTGGCGAAGGGCGTGGCGAAGTCCCGAGGCGAAGTTCGGACAATCGGACCCGATTTCCCGCTGCTCGATCATGCACCGGTCGTTCTCCAGCAGATACTCCATCGGGTCTTCGAGCGTGATGATGCGCTTGCTGCACCGGGAGTTGATCAGGCCGAGCATGGCGGCCAGCGTCGTGCTCTTGCCCGAGCCGGTGTGTCCCGTCACGAGCACCAGCCCTCGCGGCAGGTCCGTCAGCTCCTTGATGATCGCCGGCAGGTGCAGGTCGTCGAGCTTGAATACCTGGTTGGGAATCACGCGGAACGAGATGGCGATGGTATCCCGCTGGAAGTGGGCGTTCACGCGAAACCGGTGGCCTCCCCCGATCGACGTCGAGAAATCGATGTCGCGGTTCTCCTCGAACTTCTTCATCCTCTCGGGCCCGACGATCGCCTGTACCATGGCCTTGGCGTCTTGATTGGTCACGGGCGGATACTCCGTGCCGATCAGTTCCGTATCTCTTCGCAGCACGGGCGGCATGCCGACGTTGATGTGCACGTCGCTTGCCCGGTTCTCGATGGCCGTTTCCAGAATCGTTTTGATGTCAAGCATAACACAGTCCTGTGTAAAGCCGCGGCGAACCGCGGCGGGTTATCGCATGTTCTCCGTAAAGACTTCAGCTTCGTTCCGGCCGTAGACCTCCGTGACGCGGAGCACTTCTTCCAGCGTCGTGACCCCGGCCTTCACTTTCTTCATTCCGTCGTCGAACAGGGTATCGTGGCCGCTGGCGCGGAAGGCGCGGCGCATGTTGGCCACCGAGGAATCGGTGTTGATCATATCGCGGAACTTGTCGTCGATGATGAGCAGCTCGAAGATACCCACTCGGCCGACGTAGCCGGAGCCGCGGCAGGCGTCGCAGCCGGCGCCGTGCATCACCTCATCCGGGTCGATGCCGGCCCGCTGCACGTGCGGGAGCATGGTCTGAGGCACCTTGTACGGCTGCTTGCACTTCGGGCAGATTCTCCGGACGAGACGCTGCGCCAGGGCAGCGTTCAACGACGCGGCGATCAGGTAAGGATCGATCCCAATGTTCACCAACCGGGTGATGCTCGTCGCCGCATCGTTCGTGTGCAACGTGGACAGCACGAGGTGACCGGTCAGAGCCGCCTGCACGGCGATCCGGGCCGTCTCGTTGTCGCGGATTTCGCCGACCATGACGATGTCGGGATCCTGACGCAGCAGGCTGCGCAGGGCCGTGGCGAACGTCAATCCGGCTTTTTCGTTCACCTGGACCTGATTGCAGAAACCCAGGGCGTACTCGACCGGGTCCTCGACGGTTGAGATGTTCAGCTTCTCGCCGTCCATCTCGCACAGGGCCGAATACAACGTCGTGCTCTTTCCAGAGCCCGTCGGCCCGGTGACCAGAAGAATCCCGTGCGGCAATGCCACCTGCTCCTGGAACTCTTTGCAGACCGCCAGCTCCATTCCTACACTTTCGAGTCCTCGCCCGACGGACTTGCTGTCGAGCACACGGACGACGGCTTTCTCCCCGTGAGTCGTCGGGAGGGTGGAGATCCGGAAATCAATGGCCCGACCGCCCACGATGGCCGACACTTTTCCGTCCTGGGGCACGCGCCGCTCGGAGATGTCCAGGTTGGCCATGATCTTGATACGCGAGACAATGGCCGGGTGCATCTTCTGCGGTGCCTGCATCGCTTCGAACAACACGCCGTCGATGCGGTACCGGATCTTCGTCTGGTTCTCCTTGGGCTCGATGTGAATATCGCTGGCCCCTTCCCGGACGGCGTTGCTGATCAGGTAGTTGACGAACTTGATGACGGGCGATTGCCCGGCCATCCTCTCGAGGTCTTCCGCATTGTCCTCCTGATCCTGGACGACCTCGACCTCCGTCATGTCACTGATGATGTCTTCGAGGTTGCACTCCGTGGCCTCTTCGCCGTGGAACGAGTCGCAGATCGCGGCGACATCCTCCGGGGCGCAGACGAGCACCCGCGTCTCCATGTGGGTCTGGCGTTTCACATCCTCCAGGGCGAAGATGTTCGCCGGCTCGCTGGTGGCGACGATGAGGGTGTCCTCTTCCACCCGGACGGGGACGATGTTGCTGCGCCGGATGAAGTCCTTGTCCAGCTTGAGGAACGCCTGCTTATCAACCTCCTGGGGGGAGATGCGTCGAAACTCCAGTCCGCTGAGCTTGGCCTTGGCTTCGAGTACGTCCGCCGGCTGCGCGATTTCTTCCTTGAGCAGCCACGTGGCCGCATCGATGCCGGGCCGGCTGACCATCTCCCGGCGCAGACGCCCGTACTGCTCGTCGGAGAGCTTCTCCGTTTCCAGCAGGACATCCGCCACGTCGCGCACGTGCGCCTGGCTTAAGGGCTCTGGAGAGTACAGATCGCACAGGCCGCGCACGGACTCGTCTTCCGGGGCACTCGGGGTCGTCACAGTCACCTCGTCCCCAACCGGCTGCAACGGCGCTTTGTCTTTCTGGTGAGATAAAAAGCGTAGCATCATTGTGATAGCTTCAGCACAATTTTAGATTCATCATTTTCTGCGGGCGGCACACTGCCGGTTTCGCTGTCACCCCGCCAGGCGAGCTCCACGTAGTCGCTGCCGATCTTCGTGATGACAAACCCCTCGATCGTGTCCCCCTGCTGCAGAATCTTGTCATTGATCATGCAGGAGTTGGCCCCGCCGGTCTGCATCACGCTCAACAGCCCGAGGGTGCTGGCCCGCTGCTTCAGACGTTCCCGCCTGATCATGGCGGCCCGCTCCTCGTCGTTCTTGACCAGGGCAGTCTCCGGCTTGATATCTTTCGCGAACACCTCGACCTCAAAGGGGTTCTTGCACAGTTCGCCTACCTGTACCTGGAGCACGCTCGAGAACTCGTAGAATTTCTTGAGGATCTGGTCCATCTTGGTGACCATCTCCGAGCTGACGCCGGTGAGACGGCCGATGGCGCCTTCGATCGAGATTTCCTCTGTATCCACCGGCTTGGCCGACGCGGCCTGCGGCTGGCTCTTGCGAATCATAAACCACAGGCACAGCAGACCGACCGCCACGAGCACGGCCACAAGGATCGTGCTCCGGCGCAGGGCCTTGCTGTTCGTGGCTACCGTCAGGTATTCCTGGGCGGAGTCCTCGGCCCCTTTCGACTGGCGCTGTGCGGCGCCTTTGGCCTGATTGGCCGACGGATCCCCGGCCCCTTGTTCACGCATAAAGGACAGCATAATCCAGCTCCATCAAAACCCTACCCAAACCCCTTGCCTGGCACGGATACTCCACATGGAATACCGGCGATGATTAGACAGCCTTGTTCTGGAAGAAGATGCTCAGGATGAAGTCGGCCCCGATCTGGCCGTCCTTGTCGTTGATCTTCTGCAGGTCGAGCTGCCGCAGCTTCATGATTCGCGGCAATTTCTCGATCTCCAGCAGGAAGGTGTAGAACGAGTCGAAGCTGCCGACCCACTTCATCTCCAGCGGCTGCTCCACGTACCCGCTGTTGTCCTTGGGCGTCAGGGTCCGGATCGTCTTGGGCTTGAGCCCCTGCTTCTGGGCGACGACCGTCACCTGCTCCAGGACCTTGTGGATCTCGCTCGTCGGCGGAAGCTTGCTCTCGAAGAAGCGGATCGCCTCTTCCAATTGAGCGAGCTGCTTGTTGATATCGTCGGCCTTGGCCGTGGCCTCCTCGAATTCCGCCAGCTTGGCTCGCTTGCCGTCCACCCGCTGCTTCGCCTCAGCCAGATGCTGATTCGCAGGTTTGACCATGTACCGGTACCCGGCCCCTGCCACAGCCACCAACAGGATGAAGAACACTATCTGTCTGAAACCACTGGTCATGATCGCACTCCCGTATACGGGCTACCGCCGCCCGCTGTACCGTCGTTCATTGAATGTCGACACTAGAACTGAAACACCGAATGCGCCGCCTTGTTCTTGATGTCGTCCACGTCCTCCTTCGTCAGATGCACTTCCGGACGCAACATCGCCGTGAGCTTGAATTCACGGAACGCCGTGTCGTCGACCTTCTTCTCCTTGGACTCCACCAGGGCCACATTGTCCAGCAGGACCGAATTGCCGAGCCGCTCGATATAGGCGGCCACCTGGAGGTCGCTCGGCGCGATTCCCGCGATCTCCATATGCGTCTCGACCCGTTTCTCCGGCGGGACCTTCTGCTCCGGCTCCGGAGCGCCCTGCTCCTGGGCGGCCTGGTACCTGCTCTTGGCCGCGACCGGCTGGGTCGCCCTGGCGACCTCCTTCTGAAGCAAGTTGATCTTCAGCAGCGACACGCCGGCAGGCAGGTTATTTGTGAGGGATGCCAGCACCACGCTTCGTGGCACGGGCTCCAGCAGCTCCGCCGTCGTCAGGGCCGTTCGCATCATCTCCTTGCGCTTCGTCTGCAACTCCTCGAACTTGCGGATCGACTCCTGCATCCGCGCCATTTTCGCGTTGACCAGCGACTCCTCCACACTGCAGGCCCGCTGGCGAATCTTGATCGTCACGAACGAGCCGGCCAGCGCCGCCATCACCACCGAGAACAGAACGAGGCACATCAGGTTCGCCCTGCGTGACTCATTGCTCTGCACGTAATCATCGGGCACGAAGTTTATATTTGACATTGTTCTTATCTACCTCCGTTGATGGGACCGACACCGCGTAGGGCCGTCATCTTAGGAAAGACTGAGCCCGAACGCCAGGGCCCAGCCGACTTTCGTATTTCTGCGCTCCAGGCCCAGACGATCCGGATCGGTCATCTGAATGGCGGCCATACAGTCGCCCAACTGCGCCTGGATCTCCAGTTGCCTGGCAATGGTCCGGTAGACCTCCGGGTCCGCCGCCAATCCCGACAGGAAGATCACGCGCTCGATCTGCATGCTCTTGTAGAGCGAAAGGAACTGGCGTCTGCAGGCGGTCAACTCCATCACGAGCCTGCCGATCAGCTTTTCGTCCTTGAGCTGCTTGGTGCCGATCGGGATCGAGCAGGCATAGAGCGGATTCTTGTGCCGGCTGATCGCGACGTTGGTGCAGTCCGCCTGGATGTCGAGCAGCATGACGATCGAGTCGAGGTCGGTCTTGCGGCGCCCGAAGAAGCGGGCGTAGCAGGCGGCCAGCGCCACGGGCCAGACCCCGATCGACTTGAGCGACAGGCCGGCCCGCTCGTAGATCGCCAGGTGCCTGTCGATGACCGTCCGCTCCGTCGCCATGACCATGACGTTGTCCTGCTCCATGGGGATGTACTTGATCACGGTGTTCTTCTGGAGCGGCTCGAAGGGCAGCTTCTGCTTGATCTTGGCGAAGATCCCATCCTCGATCTTGCCGTCGAATTTCTTGGGCCATCGGATGTGATCGATGAACACTTCATTGGCCGGCAGAGCCGCCACGACCTCCTTGCCCTTGAAGTGTCCGTCGTGCGTCGCCTCCCGCATGACATCGATCGCCCATCGCTGCCAGCGCGCCGTCCCGGGCAGAATGTCCGCCGGCCGGTTCACATATTGGCCGGCGATCAGGACCGTATCCTCAGAACCGTTGGCAAGCTGAGCAAGCTTGAGGCAATCGTTGCCCAGATCCACCCCGATGAGGTACGACTGTTTTTTTCCTAGTCCAATTCCAAACATGTGAGGCTCGCCTATCTTTGAAACGAGTTGATGTTACTTCCTCCTACCGCGGCGATGGGGACTGCACGGCGCGCAGCAGCGTCTCGTGAGACCCCCGTTCCTTCAAATATGATGGCCATACTGACCTCATAGCAAACCGTTTGGCAGTAGTTCTTCGGCAATCCGTCCGATGCCGATTAAAATATATGAAACAGAAGCCGGTAAGGCCAAAAGCCGCTGTAGATTCCCTCGCATTCCATTCGCGGCCGCACGGATCCGCGAGCCTGCAATAGATAAGGACACGCGGGTGCAAGGTCCGAATAGCATGAGGCGAAAGGCGATTGTGACCGGCGAGAATGCGTGGCAGGGCCTGCAAACGCCGGTCGGCGGCCGCGGTGCGTCCGGAGGGCACATTTCTATCTGTAGGCGAGATCGATGTGGAATCTGTGTGTCGCAGGTCCTACAGGCCCTACAGAACGCACGGCCCTACTCCGCTTTCAGCCGGCGGCTCATCAGGTCCTCGATGGCGGTCCGGACAGGTTTGTTCTCGAAGAGGACTTCATACACGGCCCGAGTTATCGGCATCTCCACGCCGTATCGTGCGGACAGAGCCACGACCGATTTACACGTGCTGATTCCCTCCACGACCGATTCGGTCGCCCCCTGGGCCTGCTCGGGCGTCTGTCCCCTGCCGATCCTCTCCCCGAAAGAGCGGTTGCGGCCCTTCGGGGAAATGCACGTCGTCACCAGGTCCCCCAGGCCGGTCAGACCGGCGAAGGTCTGCTCCATCGCGCCCATGGCCACACCAAGCCGTGTGATCTCCGCCAAGCCGCGGGCCAGCAGCGCCGCCTTCGCGTTATCTCCGGCGCCGACCCCATCGATGATTCCGGCGGCGATGGCGATCACGTTCTTCATCGCACCGGCCAGTTCCACTCCGACGACGTCCAGATTTGTGTAGATGCGCAACCACGGACACGTGAACGTCCGCTGAATGCTCCGGGCCAGCGTCTCATCCTCGGCCGCCGCACAGGCCGTCGCCGGCAGCTTCCGGGCGAGCTCGTCGGCAATCGTCGGACCGCTCAGGGCGGCCACGCCCCGCCCTTCGCCGAGCACGTCCACGATAATCTGCGTCGGTCGAAGCAGAGTATCGTTCTCGATCCCTTTGGCCACGGAGACGATGGGGACGTCCTGCGGAACATGCACCTTGAGGCGGTCCCAGACCCGGCGCATGAACTGGCACGGCACCGCCGAGACGATCAGATCGGCCCCCGCCATCGCCCGGTCGTCCCGGGGCTCGAATCGAAGCGACTCCGGCAGCTTGTACCCGGGCAGGAACTTCACGTTCTCCCGCCTGCGCTCGAATTGGCGCAACTGCCCCGCGTCGTAGCCCCACATCCGCGTGGCGATTCCCTTCTCGCACAGCAGGATGGACAGCACGCTGCCCATCCCCCCGTCCCCGATGATCGTGACGTTCTGATGGTGACCCGATGACATCGTAACCTCGAACCTTCCATGTTCCGCTCGCACAAGCGCCACCGCGGCAGCGTGCGTCTGCGAATTAAACCGGCAAACATGAAAGATGTCAATTCGGCCTTCCGCCTCTGGTGCACGACCGTTCGTGCGATCCCGTTGGCGCAACGGCAACTCGTAAGTCTACACAGCTCTGATGATGCTGCGTTTATCGCTTTTTGGGTACCGGTGGGGAGCTTGCCTATGGCATCTTGAGAGGCAGACTGGTTGTGCTGGCGCAGAGGATAGAGCCTGCCCCCCGCGCGCGCAGGCGGGGGCATACTGGCAAGTGACCCGAGTACCGAAGCCGGTGGCATACGGTGGGGAGAGCCCGGGATCATGCCGGACCTCCCACACTCCCCGCCGGTACCCAAAAAGCGATAAACGCACCCCAGAGCAAAGCCGGCCAGCGAGAGACGTACAAGAACAGCCATGCACCATTCGACATAGTGCACGCGTGCTTCGCTCGCAGATAATCTGCATGCCCTGCTAATCCGAGTCTGACGCCGAGCCGATATGAGCGGCAGGAATTAACGCTTCGAGACAGGGGTGGTGAT
>Ga0315277_10003917_pt1 | contig 20002 bp, 17 predicted proteins | sample YL17G05_15_MG_FD_203695 | JGI IMG/M metagenome (GOLD analysis project Ga0315277, IMG submission 203695) | Sediment microbial communities from Yellowstone Lake, YNP, Wyoming, USA - YL17G05_15 | ecosystem: Environmental > Aquatic > Freshwater > Lake > Sediment | place: USA: Wyoming | collected... | reverse complement strand
TCCACCCTTTAGCCAAATTGGCCCACTTACTTTTATTTGAGGGTCTTCTATTATCTCTATTGACGGTTGAAATTTTTTCTCAAATGGTTTTTTTGTTTTTTTATCCCACGCAACCAATCTTCCGGAAGGACAATTGCATGCAGTCTTGATTGCAATTTTTCTTGCATTTAAATCATCCGATCTTTCAACATTATGCCACGTATCTCCCGAGAGCTGACAGAATCTTGCATCGGAGCAGAATTTCTTTGCATCCGAGAGGTCAAGTTGGGGTCCATAAATGACTTGTGCCTGGTCTTTATATTGTTTTTTACTTGCTTTTTCTGTTCCATTAAAACCAATCTTTATATGAGTTCCATCACAGTAAGGTTTGTTCTGGGATTTACCGCACCTGCAAAGAGTATATTTCTCTTGTTTTGGATATTGTTTTCCTTGTTGCCATTCTTCAGGCTCTCCCTGGCTTCCAACTATTGATATTGTTTTAGACAGTGGAAGGCTTCCAGAAACTAAATAAGGCCCATTTTTTGTTACAGTTACTTTTTGATTTGTTTTCACAGTTTGTATTTTTATCTTTTTCCATATTTTTAAGGGATTATTTAATTTGAAAGATATTTTTAGTAATTAAATAATATAGATGTATGCTTTGGCTGAGTATAGTTTTTATCCAAGAATTGCATTTTCAAGATTGATTTGACTTCACAAATTTGCAAATCTTTTTATTTTATATGTCAAGAGGAGTATAAAATTCAAAATTATGGCTCTGGATTACATTACTCCACTTATCAAGGAATTCTTTTTTCACTTTTGCATCTGTTGTTGCCTTCTCAAAAAAGGATTCCCATGCTGCAAAACTATTCCATTCTCTTTCCAAAATAATTGTATTTCCCCAGTCACCCTGTCCACTCATACTTCTAAAAACCTTAAATGGTGGTGAACCCAATCGTGTTGCATTACTAACTCGTTTTTTATGTAATTCAATTGCTTCGTCCCATTTACCAGGTACAATTTTTATTATATCTCTCTGTATTAATTTCATGCTGTCTCCTTTTAATTTTTACCTCTTTATTTATATCAATTTATAAGTTATCTTTTATTACTCAATGATTACAGAGTTGCTATATATTCAGAAAATTCTTATTAATATTAATATATTTATATTTTCTAAATATAATCTAGAAGTATTAGAATAATATTAAAGTTTTATTAGAAATTTCTAATTTAATGGTTTAGAATTTTGATGGCAATAAGGGTAGAATTTGTGGCTGGCCATAGCGAACGAAGTTAGAACCGCAATTGTAAGCTCAGACAAGATTATTTTTATACCAGAGCTGAGTTTTTAAGATATTTACCCCGCCATACTACTCACTACATTATATTTATTTCTTACAATCTTATTCAATGTTGTAAAATACCAATTTATATTTTAAATGAGTTTGGATATATTAAAAATAAATTGACAAAAAACCTGTTCAATTCTACCATTTCAATATTAATTTAAATATCAATTGTCACTTTTAAAACCATAATAAAAGGCAGGCAATAAATGTATAGCTTTAAAAAAACAATAAAGATAACTTTAATTTGTTTTTTACTCATCACATTGGTCTTTCTTATTTCATCAAGTATAATTTCCTGTAAAAAGACTTCAGATATTCCACCAGAGATTTTGAAGTATTCAAAAGACTGGCCAGTCTCAAATAAAGATTATGCCAATACAAGAGAAACGCTGGACTCAAAAATAAGCCTTTCAAATGTTACAACTCTTGGCATTGCCTGGGAGTTTGACATTGAAGGTGTCGGAGAGTGGGGCGCAGCAGCAACAAATCCATTAATTCTTGGAGATACGGTTTATTTGCAGGATTTAAAAAGCAATGTATATTCTATTGATTTAAATACCGGCATTCTAAAATGGAAAAAAGAATATAACCTTGATGCTTATGGACCAAACGGTCCTGCAGTCGGCTGGGATAAGATATTTGTCCAGAAAGGCCATTATGAAATAGCAGCGCTTGATATGCAAGGCAATGAGCTCTGGGCAACAAAATTATCAGATAAGGAAACAGTAGGTATAGATATACAGCTAACTGCCTTTGGTAATCTTGTATATGCATCAACCGTGCCGGGAACAGGAAATGCAGACTTTTACACCGGGGGTGGAGTTGGCATTATTTATGCACTTGATCAGCAGACTGGTGAGATCAAGTGGAGTTTTAACACTGTAGATTCTGAAGATATCTGGGGAAACCTCCAGGTTAACAGCGGAGGAGGCGCATGGTTTCCTCCGGCAATAGATACAGAAAATAAAGTGGTGTATTTTGGTATTGGAAATCCTGCTCCATGGCCGGGAACTGAAGAATTTCCTAACGGTACAAGCAGACTTGGAGACAATCTTTATACAAACAGCATTGTCGCACTTGATGGCCAAACAGGAAAGCTTTTATGGTATAACCAGGTACTGCCACACGATATTTTGGACCTCGATTTCCAAAACTCTCCTATTCTTACAACACTTATGATAGATGGCAACAATACTGATGCTGTAATAGGTTCGGGAAAGCTTGGCAAAGTGTATGCATTTAATTCAGATAACGGAAATATTCTATGGGAAGCATCTGTTGGAAAGCATGAAAATGATGACTTAAAAGAACTGCCTGAAGGTACTACAAGGGTTTATCCAGGACCACTTGGTGGAGTGGAAATAAACATGGCCTTTTCAGAAGGAGTTATATATGTGCCGATTGTAAATATTTTTGCTGATTATACTCCATCAAGTCTTGATCCTTCCACATTTGATATAGGTGCAGGTACAGGTGAACTTGTAGCTCTTGATGCAAATACAGGTAAGGAAATCTGGAAAAAAGAATTCAGTTCTATAAATGTTGGGGCTGCAACTGTTGTTAATGATCTGGTCTTTACATCCACATTTGATGGGATGATTTATGCATTTGATAAAAATACAGGTCATGAAGAATGGAAATACCAGGCACCTGGAGGCATTAATGGTTGGCCAGCAGTTTCCCGTGATATGATTTTATTCCCAGTTGGTCTTGGTTCTGAGCCTAAACTTTTAGCTTTCAAACTTGGTAAAGCTTCTGAAGCTGCTACAAGTGAACAATCTGCTGCCTCAACTGAGTCTGCCAGTTCAGGTTCTGAGGTCTTAACCTCTGAATTTAAAGCTGATGGAATAATTTCTGAAGGCGAATATACAGACAAACAAACCTATGGTGATTTTGAAATTAACTGGACAAATGATGATACATATTTTTATGCAGCAATAAAAGCAAAAACAACCGGAGTTGCTGCAGTTGCAATTCAACCGGGATCACGAATGAAAAATGCTGATATCATAATAGGATATGTTAAAGATGATACGGTAAGTGTTTTTGATTTATTCTCCACTGGAGATTTTGGTCCGCATCCACCAGATACAGATCTTGGGGGAACTGATAATATAATTGAATTTGGTGGCAGTGATGACGGAACATATACAATAATAGAATTCAAAAGACTGCTGGTAACTGGTGATAAATATGATAATGATATTGTTGAAGGTAAAAACCAGATAATATGGGCATACAGCAATGCAGATGATCTGGAAATCAAGCACTCAACCAGAGGTTATGGCGAGATAGAAATATCAATACCCTAAAATACAAAATCTATATAATTTTTAATCTAACAGAAATTAACCTATATTATTGGCATAAAGATATTTATGTAGCATTTATTATAAGGATTTTGTATGGATAAAAAATTCAAATTTGAAAATAAAAGTCACCTTGAAAGTAACATAAGAAAAAGGTTACTGCCTGCAAGAAAAACATTGCTTAAGTTAGGTCTCAATAAAGGAGATGCTATTGCTGATATTGGAAGTGGTACAGGATATTTTACCTTCTCTGCAGCTAAAATTGTAGGAAAAGGTAATACTGTCTATGCACTGGATATATCTACTGATATGCTTTCAGTAATTGAAAATAAAGTCCTTGAAGAAAAAATTTCAAATATTAAAACAATCGTGGTTACAGAAGACAGTTTTGATATTGACAGCGATACAATAGACTTTGCTTTTATTTGTAGTGTCCTGCATGAAATTGATAACCTGGATTTAACTTTAAAAGAGATAAAAAGAATAATTAAAACAAGTGGTAAGCTTGCCATTATTGAATGGAAAAAAATAAAGAGTAACTTCGGACCTCCAATTAATCACAGATTAGAACCATTAGTTATTATCAATAAATTACATAAAATTGGATTTAAAAAAATCGAGCAATCTGATATTAATAATTACTTATATTCAATTACTTGTTTTAAGTAGGGTGGTTAAATCGTTCTATTCTATTTAAAATTTTAATATAAAATTTAAAAAGTATATAAAAGATTTTTTGCGATACAGTTCCGATTTCATAAAGTGCTTAATTTTTACTGCGACACAGTTCCTATTTCAGGTATATTAGGAGCTATTGTATCGTATTAGAATTACCGTCATCTAAAATAATCCCGCTATCTTTACTTCAACCATATGAAAGGCAGTCACCCTCAAAGTCTGTAGCAAATACAACAATATCATATGTCTTATTTGTTTCCATTTTTGGACTGCGAGATAAAATACCAGAAATACTCGAATCATGGTTTTCTTCCCTTGTTGCTTCAGACTCTGTTTCTACTAAACTCTCCTTCAGCTTCCATCCCACCACAGCCACAGGATAGACTAATAGCATCTGTCGCAATACCCTCTGGTAAGTCTTCCAATCTCTGAAAACAATAAAAACCCATAGGTAATATAAAATAATTTTAATAGTTGATACAATGATATTGAAATGATAGATAATAAGACATTTTATTTAGGTTCAGATCATGCTGGATATAAATTAAAAGGAAAAATAAAAGATTTCCTAGATGAATTAGGGTATAAATATATAAAGAAGATTAGAAAAAATATGCAAAATCGAACATAAAAATATAGATATTTAATGATTGATATTAAAAAAATAGAAGATATATCAAAGCTTATCAGGTATTACATAGTAATTGCAACGACAAAGGCAGGTTCGGGTCATTTAACGTCATCTTTATCTGCAGTAGAATTAATGGCAATTCTTTTGTTTGGTGGTTTTTTTAGATATAGGACTGGTGAGCCTAATTATAACAATAATGACAGACTCATTTTTTCTAAAGGCCATGCATCTCCACTTTTGTATTCCCTATGGGTTGCAGCAGGCATTATAAGTGAAGAAGAGCTTTTAACTTTAAGAAAATTTAACAGCAGACTTGAAGGTCATCCAACTCCGAAATTTCCATTTGCTGAAGCAGCAACAGGTTCTCTGGGCCAGGGGTTACCTATTGGAATTGGAATGGCCTTAAACGCAAAGTATGTTGATAAATTGCCATACAACACTTTTGTGCTTTTAGGTGATAGTGAGATGACTGAGGGATCGCAATGGGAAGCAGTCCAGATTGCTGCACATTATAAACTTAATAACCTTATAGGAATAATAGATGTTAATCGTTTAGGGCAGAGAGGAGAAACGATTTATGGCCATGATACCTCTGCTTATGAACGAAGAGTTTATTCTTTTGGTTGGGAAGTAATTACCATTGATGGTTATGATATAAAAGAAATTGCCGGTGCCTATGAGAAAGCATTGGTGGTAAAAGATAGGCCAGTAATGATTATTGCAAAAACCATAAAAGGTAAGGGTATTAGCTTTTTAGAAGATAAAAATGGCTGGCATGGTAAAGTATTATCAGAAGAACAAAAAAATTTAGCTCTTATTGAATTAGGTGAAATTGATAAAAAAGTCCTGGGAAAAATTGAAGAGCCGGAATTGACTGAATCAATAAATGAAAAAATTGAAGTTAAAGAAATTCCATTTGGCAGTGAAGAAATATCTACAAGAAAGGCTTATGGAATTTCACTTGTAAATATATTTTCTAAATTTCCTAATATTATTGTACTTGACGCTGAAGTAAGTAATTCTACTTTTACAGAAATTTTCAGAGATAAAGTACCTTCAAGATTTTTTGAAATGTATGTTGCTGAGCAAAATATGGTAGGGACTGCAATTGGATTATCTCTCAGGGGGAAAATTCCCTTTGTATCTACATTTGCGGCCTTTCTAACCAGAGCATTTGATCAGATAAGAATGAGTCAGTATTCAAATACAAATATAAAGTTTGTAGGATCTCATGCAGGAGTTTCAATAGGAGAGGATGGGGCGTCCCAGATGGGACTTGAGGATATAGCAATGTTCAGGACTTTACTGAATTGTACAGTTTTGTATCCATCTGATGGTTTGTCAACTTTAAAATTGGTGGAAAGAGCAGCAGAGTATTATGGTAATGTTTATATAAGGACAACAAGGATGGATACTCCTATTATTTACTCAGCAAACGAAGATTTTGTAATTGGTGGAAGCAAGGTATTGAGGGCAAGCAAAAATGATGTTGCAGCTATAATTTGTGCTGGTGTAACTTTACATGAAGCGTTAAAAGCATACGAAGAGCTAAAAAGAGAGGAAATATTTATAAGAGTTATAGATTTATATAGCATTAAACCTATAGATAAAGTGACAATTAATCAAGCAGCCAGGGAAACAAAAATCATCATAACTGTTGAAGACCATTTTGCTGAAGGAGGATTAGGTGAAGCAGTTTTGAGTGCTCTTGATATACCATGCTCTTTTGAAATTCTTGCAGTTAGAAAAATGCCAATAAGTGGAAAGCCATTCGAACTTTTAGATTATGAGGGTATTTCCAGGGATTCTATAATATTTCAAATCAAAAACTTTATAAATAGAAATACTTTAAAGTAGGTTATAATTTAGCAACTTTGAAAGCTACAGATTGAGAGTCAAAGCCTTATGTTAATAAATGTTATAACCAGATTATTGAGCCTGAATAAGGATATTTGTATAATAGATTTGAGCTTATAAAGATTTTTTTAAATATATAAACTATAGAAATCTTCTTGGGTCAGTGTTTATATCTATGATAACAGGTTTATTTATGGAAAGAGCTTTCTCTGTGGCTGCAGCTAAATCCTCAGGATTAATTACTTTTATTCCTACACCCCCACAGTTCTCTGCATATTCTGCAAAATCACAATTATAAAGATCAGTTTGCCAATTAGGGTAGTTCTCGACTTTTTGTTCCTGCATAATCATCCCAAGTTGCTTATTGTTAAATAGAAAAACTTTTACTGGCAGCTTATATTTAACAGCGGTTAAAAAATCTCCCATAACCATCACAAATCCACCGTCCCCTGTGATGCAAATAACTTCCTTTTCAGGATAAACCAGCTGTGCAGCAAGTGCCCCCGGTAAACCACTGCCCATTGAAGCAATATAACCAGACATAATCATTTTTTGAGTTTTTTTCATCCAGAAATTTCTACCGAACCACCAGCCATTCTCCCCTACATCCAGAGATATAATAGCATCATCGGATATTTTTTCATTGAGCACTTTAATTATATATTGGGGTCTTATTGGTTTCTTTGTCCAGTCAGCTTCTTTTTCCAGTAGATCTAACCATTCCTTTTTTAATTTTATTATTTGCGTTAAATATTCATTATTTTTCTTTTCTTTTACCTGTTTTATTAAATCGGGTATTACCTCAGAACAATTTCCCCATAAACCAACTGTTACGGGATAATTTTTAGCTATCATCATGGGATCGATATCAACCTGAATTATTCTTTTTTCAGGGATTTGAGTCATATCTGAAAACGAAGAACCAAATACGACCAGTAAGTCAGCTTGCTGGACAACCTTGGATGCACACGTAGAGCCTATGGTACCGTGACTGCCTACATATAATTCATGGTCTTCATTAATTACACCCTTTCCCCTGAATGTTGTAACAATAGGGGCAGTAATCTTTTTAGCAAGTTCAAGCAATTTTTCCCCGTTTTTTATTGCACCAAAACCTGAAATTATTACAGGTCTATTTGCTTTATCTATTAAAGATGCAGCATTTTTTACAAGATACGGCGATGGCGATATAGCTCTATTTGGAATTCTCCCTTCAATAGGCAGTATTTTTGTGCTATAGGGAAGTTTTTGAACATCATTTGGTATACTTATATGGGATACACCTCTTTCTATTAATGCATGTTTAATTGCAAGCGTTACAAGTTTTGTCGCCTGATCTTCCGACATCAATACTTTATTGAATACACATATTGGTTCAAAAAATGAGTGCTGATCTATTTCTTGAAATGAACCAGGACCGATTAATTGTCTTGAAACCAAACCTGTTAAGGCAAGAACTGGAGAATGATCCAGTTTTGCATCGTATAATCCTGTAGCCAGATTTGTCGCACCTGGACCCGCAATAGTCAGGCAAGCAGCAACATTACCAGTAAGTTTCCCATATGCAGAAGCCATAAATGCTGCAGTTTGTTCATGTCTTACCTGGATATATTTTACCTTAGGGTTTTTTCTAACAGCATCTACAACCCCCAGAGATGACGTCCCGGGTAACCCAAAAACATACCTGATTCCCCACTCTGCCATCTGTTCAACTAAGATATCTGAAACAGTTGTATTTTCATTCAGTTCCTCTCCAATATCTGACAACAGTACAAAAACTGTTTTAGGCGAATTACAAACTGGACATCTCCAATCATCAGGTAGGTCAGAAAATTTCTTTCCTTCCTTTTTTTCATCATAAACATAATTACAAACCGTACATCTATATTTTGCCATTTAAATCACCAACTTCTAAGAAAAATATTAATCTGATATTTTTTAATTTAAAATATCAATTAAATTATAACCTGAATTGAGTTTTTAAAATCATTTTTATTTACCCTACCATGCTATTTACTACTTTTATTTAAACTTTAATCAAAAACCAGAAAGATATATTTTTATAATATAGTTTTCCGATTTTGTTAGCTGGTTGTTTAATTTAACAGCTTAAGCACTTCATTTATATCATTTGTTGGCAACTTACAACAAAAGCTTGAGCAGACATATATAGTTGATTTATTATTTATCATTTTTAAATCCTTTATAAAATCAGGAGTTTCTGCTATTTTATTTTCAAGGCTATCGATTGTTTTTAAAATAACAACTTTGTTCGGAATAAATGCTAAGTTTACTGCTTTTAGAATTTTTTTAGTTTCGTTTGAGTTATTGTCCCCAACTATTACAATTTCAAAAGAAGGTCCTGTTATAAAATCAAAAGATGATATGAGCTGAGTATAAGCCTCAGGAGCTTTTTTAATAGTTTCTGAAAAAACTTTAATAATTTTTAAAGCTTTGTCTTCAAGGTCACTATCAGCAGTAATTCTGCTTAGTTTAATCAAGTTTAAAAGTGCAATGGAATTGCCTGAAGATATTGCTCCATCATAAATGTCTTTTTTTCTAAAACCGGCAATACTATTGTCTATTTTAGTAAAATAAAAACCACCATTCTCATTATCCCAAAAATTTTCTATTAAATATTTATTAAGGTCAGTAGCAGTTTTTAAATATAATATATTAAAAGTAGTCTGGTAAAGTTCAAGCAGCCCCATAGTAAAGAAAGTATAATCATCCAGGGTTGCCTCTACTGCGGATTGGCCATCCCTGTAGCGGTGCAGAAGTAGGCCATCTTTTGTAATCAAATTATTGATAATAAAATCTGTAGCATCTATGGCAGCTTTTTTGTAGATCTTGTTTTCAAAGGCTCTTGCTCCCATTGCAAGAGCAGAAATCATTAAACCATTCCAGTCTGTTAAAATTTTATCGTCTTTAAATGGATGTATTCTTTTTTTGCGTTCATAAAACATCTTGTTTATTGCATCTTGTATAAATTTGTTTAAATCTTCTAATGATAAATTATATTTTGATGCGATCTCTTCCAATGGTTTATTTGCATATAAGACACTTCCAGATTCAAGATTACTAATCCCTATATTAAAAATATCAATAAGCATAGCTGATTCTTGTTTCGGAAATATTTTTCTAATTTCATCTTTGGTCCATGCATAGAATTTTCCTTCAACTCCTTCGCTATCTGCATCTTCGGCAGAATAAAATCCTCCAAGCTCAGAGGTCATATCCCTTAATACATAAGTAAAAATTTCTTCTGCAATAGTTTTGAATTTTTCATTTCTGGTTGCCTGATATGCTTCAATGTAACCGATAGAAACCAGCGCCTGATCGTATAACATTTTTTCAAAATGAGGGACAATCCATTTTTCATCTGTGGAATATCTATGAAAGCCAAAGCCTAAATGATCCCATATACCACCAGCACTCATTGCTTCTAATGTTTTTTCCACCATTTTTAATGCATAATCATTTTTAGTTCTTTTGTAGTATCTGAGTAAAAAATATAAATTATGCATGCTTGGAAATTTTGGAGATGTGCCAAAACCACCATTAGCGATATCATATAATTGTCTAAGATGATCAAATGTTAAATCCAGTATTGACTCCTCTAAATCTTTATCGGGTGTAGAAACATTTTGCTTCAAAAAAAGCTGGGAAATGTTTTCAGAGGACTGCAGTACATCATTTCGTTTATTTAACCATAAATCTTTTACCCGGTAAATCAGCTCAATCATGCCGATTCTTCCGGATTTATTTTGTTTTGGTATATAGGTAGCTGCAAAGAATGGCTTTTTCTCAGGTGTCATGATGATTGTAAGCGGCCATCCTCCAGAACCAGTCAGCATTTGGCAAAATTCCATATAGATTTTGTCAATGTCAGGGCGCTCTTCACGATCAACCTTTATTGATACAAACACATCATTCATTAAATTAGCAACCTCAATATCTTCAAAAGATTCTTTTTCCATAACATGACACCAGTGACATGTAGAATAACCTATGGATAAGAAAATCGGCTTATCTTCTGCTTTTGCTTTTTTAAAGGCTGTCTCATCCCAGGGATACCAATCAATAGGATTATGCACGTGTTGAAGAAGATAGGGACTTTTTTCAGATATAAGATGGTTACTGTTTTTATTCATTTCTTTGGTATTTTTGAGTAATTATATTTTTTAAAATGATATTACTTAGAAGTACTGATGCTGTAAAGATATTTATTATTTAGGTTTTTAATTGGAATATTTTTTGTGATATAGTTCCGATTTCATAAACTGCTTAATTTTTACTGCGATATAGTTCCTATTAGGCTGTTATTAGGAGGTATTGACATTTTTGGAAATTATTACTTTTCAAAGCATAATCTATTGTTATTCGCTATTCCTTTTGTTGCAAGGTAGTATTATTGTATTAATATTAATAAATTATAGAAAGGAAAATAATTGAAAAAATTATTATTAATTTTATTAATAGTTGTGATTTCTCTTGCAACTATAATAAGTTTCGGCTGTAGTAAATCTAAACTAAGCGGTACCTATGAAGGAACATTACCTTGTGCCGACTGCCCAGGCCTTCAAACTCTCATAACTTTTAATTCCGATGGTACTTTTTATATGGAGGAAACTTATCTTGAAAGCGACGTTAAGCCTGTAATTACAAATGGGAAATGGGCTCTTGATGCAGACATAATCACACTTACTGCGGGTGAAAATAAGTTTGAGTATAAACTTATTTCTGAAAAAGAAATAAGATGGGCTCCAGATGGTGAAGTAATTACCGGTACTGATCTTAATTGGTCTCTTTTAAAAAAATAATTTATTAATTTTTTATACCGTTCGAACTCAAAATTAAGAGCATAATATATAGAGAGTAAAAAATTTTAATATAATTTCTACTTATATTTATTCGTTAATTGATAAAGGAGAAATTGATATGAAAAAGATTATAAATAAAGCTTTTGTATTAATTTTACAGGTTATAATTATACTTTCTTTAATGCTGATAAACACCGGATGTAAGCAACCTTCTGAATCAACAGATACTGCAGTACAACAAACAGAGACGCAGGTAGAGACAACACTCGAGACCAAAGCTACAGAAACTATTCCTGAAACAGTCACTGCTGAAACACAGGAAGACTTGTCTAAAGAAATAGAGACAAAGTTTGGTGAACTTGATAAAAGCGTTGACAATATAGGAAATATTTTTATTTTTATTGACCAGAATATTAAAGATGCCACTCCGGAACTTGCCTCAGAAATAGTTTATACCGTAATGAAGCTGTGCGAAGAATATAAATTTGATTTCACTGATAAATTCAGCGATCCTGAAGTGCAAAGCACTATTAATGATTTGTTATCTTCTCTGGAACAAATAGACCTAAATACACTAATTAAAACAAATAACCAGAAAGTAAAAGACCTTATTCAAGAAGCCATTGATAAAAAATATAAATTGATGGCAGTAGAAGGATTTATAATGCCCCTGGTGGACTATCGAGCTTATGATGTATTCAGGACTTATCTTACACAGGAGATGAAGGACTATATTGATATTAAGCTTGATGAGTCGGAACGTCCTTCAGTTATGGACGCCGGCATAGTTATTCCTATAGATGATTTCATACAGAGGATCCTAAAGTCTATGGATTATATAACAAATTATCCTGATTCCCCCAGAGCAGATGAGATAGACCAGTTTAATACCGGCAGGATATTTATGTATCTCAGTGGTATTGATAATAATCCAGTGTTTGATTCAAACCAGAAGATACTACCTGATAGATTGTCTGAATTTGAAGATAATCTAACAAAATATGGTGATACCAAGTTTGGAAAGATATTGGGTTCTTATCTGGACTTACTGGCACAGGAAAATTATATAAGAACCCAGATGATAGATGATTTCCTAAATAATCTTCAATGAATGTTAAGACACCTGTGGCATAGTTGTCTGAAAGTGGCTGGACAATATACACAAAGTTAAAACCAGATTGTTGGGTTTAAATGAGGAGGATATTTTTATACCTGAATTAAATTATTTATAATAATTTTGAATATATTTCTTCTTGTAAGCTTTATAAAAAGGTAATGAATAAGAATATTTACATTTATTCAAATGCTAAAAATACCCAGTAAAAGAAAGTAGAAATGGATCAATTATTTCTTCAAGAACAAAAAATAAAGCTACCAAAACAATGATTGCACCAAGGACTATACCCGCAGTATCAAACCCTCTGCCTTTTTTAGTATATTTACCAGCTCTTATTCTTTTTAAATCAATGCTGCCACTAACAATTGCAGTAATTGCCAGGCAAATTATAATTGTTGTAAATAATGATATACCAATTATATAAGTAGAGATATCTTCAATAGGAATTCGAATAAAATTTGTAAGTGGCAATATTAGGTATAGACATGCCAAACTATCAGCAAGTATACCAGCTATTAATGCTGTGAGTGATAAATTTCTAAACTTTTCTAACAAAGCTTTTTTATACATAGCTACCTCATTATGAGAGTTTTTGATATATTTATCATATCAAAATTTCGAATTAATAATTAAGATTTATTTGATTTACTTATCTTACTGGTAGGGGTCTTGTACCAGGATAAATTCTTAATGCTGAAATAAAAATTGGAAATAAATGAATGATTATGACTGTTTAGTGTTTTTTGCGATATAGTTCCGATTTTATAAAAAAGTCATAAATTGGTGTGACATAGTTCCTATTTTATAGATAATCGGAGCTATTGCCGAAATATTACTTTAATGGAAATAGCCAGGATATAAATTCTTAAAGCTGAGATAAAAAATGAAAGAATAAAAAATAATGTAAAACCGTATTGTACTTTAGTGAGAATTTCTATATAAAAGGATTAAGTATTTAAAATTATCTATTTATCATAACATGCTACTCACTATTTATTTGCTGTCCTTAGTAAAGAAATTAGGACCAAATTTTAAAGGGAATCACCTTGACTTGAAGTAATTATTTAGTTAAGTTCTTATTTTAACAAACATTTTCATACTAAAGGATAAAAATTGGGGAAAAAAATATTTTTAACTTATTTGCTGGAAATACCAAATTTTTTATCAATTTTTCTTTATCCTATTTTTTTAATATCAATAAGTCCAATTTTATTGGATATCAGCAATGAACTAAATATAAACCTAAATAATTTAAATCTTATAATTTCTTTTCTAATAATAGGTGTTATAATTGGCCAGCTAACATCTTCTCTTTTTAATCTAAAATTTAGAAGATTTGTTATTATTACTACATTGTATATTCTACTTATCCCTATTACGCTCTCTATGATTTTTATAACAAGACTATATTTATTTTATATTCTTTATTTTATTTCAGGTTATACACTTGGTGTTATCTGGATACAGGCAAATGGATTCTTGCTTGAAAGTGATATTGAAAATAAAAATAGACTGGTTAATGTAGCCCTTATTTTTTTCCCTATAGGTGCGGTCATAGCCCCATTGCTTAGTATCATCATTTCAAGTTTAAAACTCAATTGGAGATATCTTTATGTCATAATTATTTTTCTTATAATTCTTACATTGGCTTCATATATGATATTAAAAAGAAAAAATAAGCCAAATAAAAAAATAGATAATGAAAAATATGAATTTAAAGAAATTTTTGTCAATAAGAATTACAATAAAATTTTTATAGTATCAGTATTGACACTTTTCTTTTATGGAATTACGGAGGCTGTAATTTATACCTGGTCCCCTACCTATTTCAGGATAGAAAAAGCCCTGTCTGCTCAATTAGCCAGCTTAACTGTTACTATCTTTTGGCTTGCAGTAACAATTGGAAGAATTTTAGTAGGTATCATTCTATGCAGGATAAAACCATATATATTAGCTTCTTGGTTGTCTGCATTATCATTGCTTTCATTAGTGCTTATGATATTTGTAGGCAAAGTGTATATAATTTTTTTAGCAGTTTTTTTTGTAGGTCTTGGTTATTCCGGAATATTTCCACTAATATTTTCAAACGCCTGTTTAATTTATACTAAAGGTAAAGATATTCTTGAAACAATACTATTTGTGATAACTTCATTAGGTGCATCCATTGCACCTTACTTGACTGGGTTGACGCTAAAATTAAATATAAAATTTTCTATGTCTATAGCTTTGATATTTATGGTCTTAGTTTCTATTCTTATTATATTAAATATATTCAACTATAGAAAATTTTATAAAAATCAAAATGTTTGCTGAATTATCAGATAATAAGAACTCAAGTTATCTTATAGGGCTGGGCGCCATACGCAATCTTTGAACCAGATTGTTAGACTTGAATGAGGATATTTTTATACCAGAATTGATTTGCTAATTTTATACACCCAATAAAGATTACTTTTCACTATTGGAAATGTTTCAGGAACTAAGCCATTGGATGCCTGCCAGTTTTGAAAGGTCTTTGCTGAAGGAAAAAATATCATCCTTATTAAGTTTTTTAATATCATTTTTCCCAACAATTCTGGCAAAGTCAGCTATTTCACGCGTACTTATTTTTATAAAACTGGTAAGTTTTTTAATACCATCTTTTAGATCTAAACGCTTTTCAAGTAAAGGAATATGAGTAGTGATTCCTGTGGGACAGAAACCAGTATGGCAGATTCTAAATTGCTCGCAACCTATGGCAATTAATGCAGCTGTTCCAATATATACAGCATCTGCACCAAGAGCCAGGCATTTTGCAAAATCAGCTGATGTTCTTAGTCCCCCTCCTGCTATGATTGATATTCTATCTCTCAATCCGGTTTTAACAAGAGCATTTACTGCTCTTGGTAATGCTGCAATAATTGGTATGCCAACATTTTCCCTTACAAAAAGATCAGTTGCTCCTGTGCCACCTCCAAAACCATCAAGGGCTATAAAATCTGCCCCCGCAAAAGCCAGTATTTTTACATCATTTTCAATGTCTCCACAACCTATCTTTGCGCCCACAGGAACTCCACCGGTTTTTTCTTTTAGCCATTTTATTTTTTCTTTTATCTTTGATGGTGATGTAAGGTCAAAATGATGCGCTGGTGAATATATCGATTCGGGGCCCTTTATTCCTCTAATTGATAAAATGTCTGTTGTCAGTTTTTCAGTCGGGAGATAGCTTTCTCTGCCGGGATAAGCACCCTGACCAAACCTGATTTCAATTGCTGCAACTCTGGTGAGTCTTTCCAAATCAACTACATTGTTTACTGATGGATATTGGCCTATAAGATAATTGCCGGCATTTGCCAGCTCTTCTTCAAGGATACCACCTTCGCCAGAGTTAAAGGCAATTTTTAAATCTGCAGCTACTTCTGAAATAATTTTTTTCACTTTTATAGAGACTGTTCCAAGACTCATTCCTGACATCATTATAGGGGAGAGCAGTTTTAAGGGTTTTTTAGCTAAAGGTCCAATTGTAATGGATGTACTCACATTATCAGTACTTTCGAGTGGAATCCTGGTGATTTGAGCTGGTAAAAAATGAATAAGTTCAAATGAAAATAGTAATTTTTTTGCTGATCCCATTGAAACAATAATGCTTTTATTTTTTAAGGAAATTTTTTTTATGTTTTGAACTGTGTGATATAAATTTAAATCTGCTTCCTTTAATTTATTGTTTACTATTACTTTTTCATCCGGCTCTTTTTCTTTTTTTCTCATGATAGTTTAATTTTAGATTATTTTTCTAAATTTTAATATTTTTAATTGAACCCTTTTACAAAGTTATTCAGTTTAAAACATTTTAAAATAAACTTACTGATATTGCCAAAAAAAGTAAAAAGTTGAGTTTACTTAAACATCAGTATCACAAATCACTGTCAAAAAGAGCAGTTATTTTGCTGCCTCAAGTTACGAAATTTAGAACCAAATTTTAAAGAATTAAATTGCCTTAAAAACCTACTCTATAATTTAGTTTAAATATTTACGCAATCTATTTCATAAGTAAACATTCTGAATATTTTATACTTTAGGTTTTATATCTTTAATTGCATTAAGTTCTTCAGACAAGTCATGTTCATAACAATCGTCATTTACCAAGGAAATTTTCTCAGGAGTATTCACATCATATATTCTTCCCTTCCAGTAAACTCCTTTTTTTAATCTTGCCTGTATATAGGAATTTACTGCTACAGCAATTATAAAGCAGAGTGAAACAGGGGTTAAAAAAATATCAAGGATACGCTCTTTAAATCTGAGAGAAATTATAATCTTTATAGTAAAAACCAAGAGTATCTGGATTATATTCAAGATAACCAGGATTTTAGACCATTCAAATATAAAAGTTATTGGCAATAATATAAATGGAACTAAAAAAAGCATAGAGAAGAAAGCAATTGCAATAGCTTCACTGACCCCGTTATAATCAAATGCAGCAAATATAAATTTTGAAAAGCCAGAAATTGCTTCCCTGAAATTCTTATACATCCTACAGAAAATATTACTGCTGCCATCAAAAACCATATATGAAAACCCGGCTGCCTTTATCCTTTTTGACAAGTGCACATCTTCAAGTATTTCAGCTTTAACTGATTCATGCCCACCTGATTTAAAATATACTTCTTTTTTAAACATAAAAAACTGACCGATTCCTGTACTGAAAAATTTACCTTTAGTCTTTTTAACAAGTACCAGAGGCATCATTGTAAAAAGTCCAATGCCTATAAAAGATACCAGCATTCTTTCTGCAAAAGTAACCATTATCTGTCTGGGATAAACAGAAAGGCCATCAAGATTATTCTGCACGATAGCAGCCAGAGCTTTAGAGGCAGTATCAGGAAAATGAAGAGTGTCAGCATCTGTAAAGATAAAATATTGACCATTGGCATAAGAGGCTAACTGATGGCAAGCCCAGGACTTTCCCAACCAACCCTCTTCTAATCTTTTCCCGTTAATAAGCTTTATCCGGGAATCTTTTGATTCCATTCGTTTAACTATTGCCGCAGTAGAATCTATAGAGTTATCGTCTAAAACCAGGATTTCAAGGTTTTTATAATCCTGCTTTATAAGTGAAACCAGCAACTTCTTAATATTTGATTCCTCATTTCTCGCTGGTATCAGGACGGAAATTAAAGGAGGTGAATCTATGAATTTTGTGGGTAGTTTAAAATTCTTAATATTTTTAAAAAAAATCATATTGATGATGAAGTTTATTAATATAATAACAAGAGCAAAAACAATAAAATACTGGTAGTATATTATAAACATTTTTACCATCCTTAAATTAATTGTTGATTAAAATATTAAAACTGTATACTTTTAATAAAATTTAGTTTATTTTATTTGACTTTAATTTTTCATCTTATCTTAGGAGTAAATAAGTCTTTTAACTCTTTTTCTTTGTAAAATTTAAAATTGCAAAAAAATTTTAAGGTGTAGTTTATTTGTTTTGGAACCATAATTATCAGTAGCAAACCTGCTAATACTAAATAAATCGGAGAACTTTTAAAAAGATATAAAAAAATGCTTGTGGCTAAGATACCAAGCATCACGCCCCAAATCATATTTCTGATTAAAAATAAACCCGAAAGTATGCCTACAGCAAAAGCAATTATTGATATTGGATGGATTGCAAGAAATAATCCAATAGTTGTTGCTATTCCTTTACCACCTTTAAATTTTAAGTACGGAGAATAATTATGACCTGCAACTGCTAAAGAACCTGCAAGTATTGCCATAAGCTCAATATTTGATAGCCTTAGTGCAATAAAATAGGAAATATAGCCTTTTGCGATATCTAAAAATATTCCCAGTATTCCCCTTAATTTAGAAACATTAAATAATAAATTCCATCCGCCAGGATTCCTATCACCAATTTCTGTTAATTTCTTACCACTTTTGATTTTTCCTATTATATAGCAGAAAGGAATTGCACCAAATAAATAACAGGCAGTCATTATCCCTATATTTTTAATAATTTCCAAAGCTAATAGTTTCTATATATTTATATTTATACAATCATAATGTATGTATAAATAAATAACAATATTATTTAATTTCTCTTAAGTTGCAATTAATGTGTTTTTTAGCTGATCTTTATTAATTGAGAAAGGATCCTAAAATTAATAACTAACTTCAGGATCCTTATATTGTTTAGGCTTTATGCAGCTTGCTTTTTAGCAACAAAACCTAGAACTATACTCAGAATTCCTAATATCAATAGAACTAGGGCCAACCACAGTGCTGCAAAATTCATAGCAGGTATAATTGCCAGTACACCCAGAATGATCAGGATTATTCCAAGAATTATCAGAGCTATTTTACCCATTTCAATCCTTTCTGTTTAATTTAAATATTAATACAATCTTAAGGTATGTATTTAAATTAATCAATAGTTTTTTAGAAAAAGTTTTTAATATTAACTGTGGGGTATATTTAGGTATTGCAGCATTAATAGATCAGGTTAATAGAAGTCTTATACTCTCTTTTGCCATTTCAGACCAGTTCTCACTTTCAGGATCCATTAATCCCTGTATTAGCAAGCCCAGAGTTATTGAGAAGAGGATTTTTGAAACCCTGACAGGATCAGCTTTTTTTATAAATCCTTTATCAATTCCATTTTTTAGAAGGTCTGAAAAGAAAGCTATAAAATTATTATATGACTCCAGTACATAAGTTCTTGAATTCTTATTGTTTATAGCTTCAATATATAATTCTATAAATATTGGAAGTTGATTACTTGTATTTTCGAATGCAGGTGTGATCCTGTCTACAATATGAAGGATTAAGTCAACTGTATTAATATTTTTATATTCAGTTAACTCTACTTCAGAAGATACCCTGTTTAGCCATCTATTAAAAATCTCTATAAGTAAATGCTGTTTATTTTGAAAGTGATGATAGAAAGCACCCTTGGAAAGCCCGGCCAATTTGCAGATTTCGATTATATCAATATTGTTTATTCCTTTTTCTTGGATATATTCTTCTGCTGAATCCAGTATTTTATTAATAGAGGTTATCTTTCTTTCTTCTTGAGTCATTTTAAAAAATATTTATCTTTTAATTTTTAAGTACAATATATTATTTTTATTCAGGAATGGCAAATGGCTGGCCATAGCGAACGAAGTTAGAACTGCCATTGCAAGCTCAGACAAGATTATTTTTATACCTGAACTGATTTTTTGAGACTCGAACCATAAATAAACCTAACAACTACTTGACCAATGTTA
>Ga0315277_10003916_pt1 | contig 20002 bp, 15 predicted proteins | sample YL17G05_15_MG_FD_203695 | JGI IMG/M metagenome (GOLD analysis project Ga0315277, IMG submission 203695) | Sediment microbial communities from Yellowstone Lake, YNP, Wyoming, USA - YL17G05_15 | ecosystem: Environmental > Aquatic > Freshwater > Lake > Sediment | place: USA: Wyoming | collected... | reverse complement strand
GATCTCTACCGGACTCTCGGTCCTGAGAAGCTCCTTTGGGGATCAGACATGCCCTTTGTTGCCAGGAACTGCACATATAGGCAGTCTCTCGACTATCTTGTGCGCTACTGCGACTTCATAAGCTCCACGCACATGGACATGATCGTGGGTGATAATGCGGCCCGCCTCCTCAAAATCGGAAACTAGGAGTAGAAGGGACTTGCCTAAGGGGCAATGCGGAGGCAGCATTCGAGAAACGGACCCTGCTCATACGCTTCTGATGGGCTCGAGTCGCGCCAAAGTGAAACGCGCCGCTCTGTGCTATCTGCGAAAGAGGAAAGCGGTTGAGCACGCCCGGCGCCGGATAGAGACTGCCTGGTTGACGCAATTGCGAGTGGCGAGGATCTTCACCAGGTTGCAGGTTGGTCGTGACCGCTGTGCACAGCGCGACCCAAAGCGATCCACCAGAAGTCGGACCCTCTTGGAGGCTGCACCGCGCAGATCCGAGAAGCCCTGACGCTCCATACTCCCCCGGGGGCTTTGGAAATCTCAGTGCGAAAGGATAGTAACCACGACAAGGCGAACGCCCGAAGTGTGAATCGCAACATCTCATGGACGCGAGGCAATTAGGTGCAGGCCGTGGCCAATGCAGGCGTCAGGTCCAATGGGGCAAAGCAGCGTCGCCCCTGAGTCAAATGTGCTTCTGCGCAAGCGGAGATGGCCGAGGGCCGCTTTGCCGAGTGGTAGCGGCCCCGCGACCGGACCGAGAACGGATCATCGTCTTCGCCGTCACCCGACCAAATGAACGGCGCCCAACCAATGCGTCCAGCCTCTTCAAGAGGTTTGGGAACATTCTGTTTCGCCCAATGACTGGCTGGCCAGCTTCCCACGGTTTGAGCGGACTTGCGACAGCGTCGTCTCACCTCAACCGTCCTCCCCAATTCGGCGCGCGTCCAAAGTGCGTGGGCAAATGCCCCTTCTAACACAGGTCGACACGGCAAGGGCCTCAAACCGGCCTGGGCGGATCTGTTTATCTTGGCGGAACAACAATCCTGTTTGCCCTATTTCGGAACTTGCGCTGCGCAAATCTCGGGCATAGACCACTCGATTGATGAAGTCGCCTTTGCTGAGGATCTACCTCGGGAGGAATGGACATGAGTGGCAGAGTCAAGTGCGCAAAGGGAAGCGCCGTGACCAGCACAGCCAGTCGATGCAGCCACGATTCCCATGACATTTCTAGCAGCCTACCTTTTCCCTTCCGACAGACAATGATCTATTATCGTCATCCGATTCCGTGTGGATCCCTTCTTCTGTCCGACAGATTGCGCTCACGCATTGGCATGAGAATAGGAGAACGGCCAGCCAGAATGCAACTTGACGCAGGGAGGGTTGCGGTAACCCGCAGATAATACTTCTGTCGGTCAATAGTGAGTCCCGCCATCCGTCGAGTCATCAACGGCATCATCACTCAGGAACAGGGAAGGGCAATGGAATCGGGCGATCCGGAATCTGGCCCACTCCCAGGTCGATCTTCGCATTTCTCTCGAATGTGCCGTTGGCACCGTCGGCAGACGAATGCTCAGGGCTCCGTGGAAGAGATGAGCGGCAAGCTCACGACCCTCTCGGTGGTCGACCCCTGGCTTTTATCGGTAGCGGTCATCTGGGGTCTGAATGCGGTCGCCGTGAAGTGGCTACTTTCCTATTTGAGCCCGCTGTCGTTTCTGACCTTCCGCTTCATTGGCTGCTCAGTCCTCCTTGGTGGAGCCAGCGCATTATGGCCTCGCGCTCACCATTCCACCAATCGTTTCCCCCATGCTACGTTGGTCATCCTTGGCCTCTTGCTGGCAGCCTCCAACCTCATATATACGTACGCACTTGCACTGACGACTGCTAGCGAGGCCACCTTGATCTACAGCACCGTGCCGATTTGGGCTGCGATTCTAGGCTTGGCACTGCACTCCGAAGTCCTGACGCCCACCAACTGGGCGGGGGTCGTCGCTGCTGCCGGAGGAGTTGCGCTGATTGTTGCCGGCGCTCCCCTCGCCAACGCCATCATCAGCAGCCGTGTTTGGGGGGACGTCCTGATGGTGACGGCGGCAATCCTTTATGCCGCGCTCATGGCAGCCAGCAAAGGGATGCTGACGCGCCATGGAACCCTCCCTACACTAGCGTGGATGTACACGATCGGCACCATGGCGCTACTTCCGTTCGGGGTCTCGGAGTTCGGCACAGTCGACCTTTCCATGCTTCCACTGAAGTCCTACGCGGTTCTGTTCTTTTCCATCGTCCTAGCTGGTGGTTATGGTTCAGCACGCTGGTTTCGTGCCGTCCTGGAGACCGGCGCTACCAGGACCGCCGTGTATCAGTATCTGGTTCCTGTCGTTGGTGTCGGCGCAGCGCTTCTGCTGCTAGGTGAACGTCTTTCCCTTTGCCAGTATGCCGGTTCCGCAGCCGTACTCCTTGGCATTGCCCTTGCCCGACTTCCTAAGTCAAGATTAGTCCAAGGCCCACCTACCCAATGAGAGGAGTGTCGAAGAATTCGGGAAGCTCGCGCCGGATACTCTCGCAAGTGCTGATGCAGATCGCCCGGTTCAAGGGAAGGGGAGTCCTTCACGCGCACGTCAAATACCGGATAAGGAACACGGTCTAGGCTTGGGCCCCCGTCGGCTCTCCTGGATTGTGCATCCCCTTCCCTTTCGGCGGACGATGATGTAGCATACGTATCTGTGCTCGGTGTACCCAAGCAACACACGTCACGAAATTCGGGCATGAATGAGTCACTTTATTCGTCGAAACACCAACGGCGTCATCGCAGGGAATCAGGGAAAAACAAGGGGTGCGGGCGAACTGAGAGTCACCCTATTCCCAAGCAAGCATTCGCGGGTTCGAATCCCGTCACCCGCTCTCATAGCCAAAGACAAGACCATCCGGCCTCCAATTGGAGGCCGGATGGCTTCAAGGTCACTTGCCGTCTAGTCAAGAATACTCGGCATCCAACCCCTTCACTCCGCCCCTTTGCCTGTCTTGACCGGAATCTAGCGCATGACGCTCCTCCACGGAAGGAGAAGCTTGCGCGAAGGTCACTTTATTCGGGAACTGCCCAGGCCCCATTTGGCGTACCCGCGCCCGACACCGCCCATTCAGGGCAAGCAAGGGGGCCTTTCCCCTTGCGACGAAGCCGCGCAGGAACTTAGCCGGCGGATGGCGCCAACTGCGAGAACCTAGTCAAGAAACCGACCCGACTCATAGAAGAGCTTGCCGTCGATGATGATCTGCCCCCCTTGCCTCATGTCACACAGCAAGTCCCAATGGATTGAGCTTTCGTTCTTGGCGCCGGTCTCTGGAAAGCCTGCACTCAGCGCGAAGTGAACGGTGCCCCCGATCTTCTCGTCAAATAGCATGTTCTTGGTGAAAAGCGTTATCTGGTTGTTTGTGCCGATACCGAACTCGCCGATCCGCCGCGCACCCTCATCGGTGTCAAGCATCGCGGTCACATGCTCTTGGTGCTTCTCTGAGTCCGCCTCGATGACTTTGCCTTCCTTCAGCACCAATCGCACCTGGCCAACATCCACGCCACGAAAGATCGCCGGGAATGAGGACTCCATCCACCCGTTGACCGACTCTTCGACCGGACCAGTGAAGATCTCTCCATCAGGCATGTTAGCCCTGCCATCGCAGTTAATGAAGACCCGATCCTCAATGGAGAAGGCGAGGTCCACATGGGGGCCCTTCACCGCGACCGATCGCTTGCCCACCAGCCTCTTGACGAGTGCGGATTGAGTATCGGAGATACTCCTCCGCGTGGAGACGGGGTCTTCTTGGTCGGCGTACGTGCACCCAAAAACGAAATCCTCGAACTCGGGGAGTTTCATCTCGGCATCTTGGGCGTAGGCAGAGGTTGGCGACGTGCACAACACCCATCGGAGAGATCCCTCGGCCGCCCGCTTGAAATACAGCGTGACGAGGTCCTTCATCGCAGCTGCGGCAGTACTCATCTTTGAGCTGTCCTCTCCAGAGAGTCGTCGGGTGTTGGTCGACGTCTAGTGGGCTGACCTCGTTCAACCCCCCTCCGTGAACCCTCGCATTGGAGGAACTTGGTCATTGATGCCCAATTGACATCGACCACGCGCCCCACGATTGCCTGACGCTTCCGTGACAAGAAAAACAGCGAATGCCCGATTGCCTGTATACTAGGGGGGACATCGGTTCGCACAATTGACATTGATGACGGTCGCCAGAGGACGATTCGGAGAAGGGACTGCTGCAATAGGGGGCCCTCGAGTCGTCCTTTTTGTTGATTCTCGACATGCGTCAAGCAGCAAGCCTGCGATCCGGACTCCCCCACCTCAAAGGAGAACAGCATGTCACGTCATCGCCTTCCTCTCGCTGTGATGATCGTAGCAACACTCTTGCTCACGTCCAGTCAAGTCGGCGCTTCCGGGCTCAGCGTTCCCGTGCGGCGGCCATTGGCCGACCCGATCGGGACCGGGTTCACCTACCAGGGCCAGCTCAAGCGCGCGGGTGAGCCGCTCACCGACGACTGCAACTTCCAATTCTCGTTGTGGGATTCACTCAGCGGAGGGAGTCAGGTTGGCTCAACCGACACCCGGCTGAGTCTCCCTGTGACAGGAGGATTGTTCACGATCGAGGATCTAGATTTCGGCTCGAGCGCCTTCGCCGGGGAGGCACGCTGGCTCGAGATCGCCGTTCAGTGCACCGGCGATGCGGACTATGTGCCCCTGGCCCCACGCCAGCCGATCACTCCGGCTCCGTACGCACTCTACGCACCCGCGGCCGGCGAGGCCGAATCGGCGCTTGTGGCAGACAGCGCTACCTCCGCCGATGCAGCGCTCAGCGCCCCGTGGTCGGGATTGACAGGCGTGCCAGCGGGGTTTGCCGACGGCACCGACGACGTGGGCAGCGGCACCGTGACCCAGATAAATACCGGCTCGGGGCTGAGCGGCGGGCCGATCACTGCCAGCGGGACAATCAGCATCCTCGACAACGGCGTGACCTCTACCCACATTGCGGATGGGACGATTACGTCCAACGATCTCCTGGATGGCACGGCCCTCAACGAGATTCTCGATAACGATGGTGCCAGCTCCAACCTGGACGCCGACTTCCTTGATGGGCAGCATGCAAGCGCTTTCGCCGGAGCGACGCATGCTCACTCATCGCTCAATGCGTCGGACGGAAGCCCAGCCAATGCCGTCTTCGTCGACACCGAGGGGCATGTCGGGTTGGGCACGATGAGCCCTGGCCCCACGAACGTTCTTTCGGTTAACGGTCCCGCCCAGGCGAGCGCGCTATCTCTGCCCTATGTCATCAACATCAGCGGCCAGCTTTCCGGGCTGGCATCAGGCGGCTACAGGGATATCGCGATCGAGACTGTGACAGGGTCAGCTTTCTACCTGGCCACGACATACAACTCCTATTCCAGCACCAACACAAAGCTGCGAGCGTGGGTATGGGCTGAGGCACTCGATCAGGGGGGCAGCAATAACCAGAACAAGTACTGGGTTCGTGTGGAGAACATCGGCACGGAGACGTGCACCGATTACGACTGGGTGCAGGTCATCAAGTTTGGCGGGTACGTGCCGTGAGGATGATGGGCGCAGAGGAGAGTGAACCATGAGAATCGCTAAACGCCTCACCCCCGTGCTCGCCGTCCTGGTCGTGCTGGCACTCGTCGTCCCCGCGCTGGCGCAGACCGGCGGCGCATACGACCTGACTTGGTCCACGATCGACGGCGGCGGAGGCCAAGCGACCGGCGGGGACTATTCCCTTGCCGGAACCCTCGGCCAACCGGATGCCGGCCACATGAGCAGCGGCCCTTACGAAATCGGCGGAGGGTTCTGGTCGACCTTCGGCGAGGTGGTCTACCGCATCTTCCTGCCGCTCGTGCTGCGCAACAATCCTTAGCCCTGCAACCGCCTCCTAGGAAAGTGAACGAACTGGGGCTGCCCTCGAAGGGCAGCCCCGATCCTTTTTTGTTCGCTCAGACGTGCGCGGACCGCATCACTACGCGGCACCGCTGTCAGCGTTGTCCGCGCGCGGGAGTCATGCGAGTGACGCGCGCACGCGGGAAGAGGTAGTGCGTGCTCCGCCCTCTCCCCTTCCCATCCCGTCGACGATGATGTAGCATGTTGAAGTGCACATGGTGTGAGCGGAAATCACTCACTGTCCGACTCGAGCAGAAGTGAGACACTTTGTTCGTCGAAATACCGACGGCGTCATCGCAGAGAATCAGGGAAAAGCAAGGCGTGCGGGTAATCTGAGAGTCGTCCTATTCCCAAGCAAGCATTCGCGGGTTCGAATCCCGTCACCCGCTCTCATGGCCAGAAATAAGGCCTCCCGGCATCCAGTTGGATCCCGGGAGGCTTCTGACTCACTTTCCATCAAATCAAGAGCACTCGGGTTCGAATCCCGTCACCCGCTCTCACAGCCAAGAACAAGGCCGCCCGGCCTCCGACGAGGAGGCCAACTTCAAGAGTGAATCCTTCCTTCGGAGCATCAGAGCACACGCTCTGGCCCGTTCGCATACCCCCATCCGGCTCGCCAAATCGTGCTTTGCGCCGGCACGATCGAGTCCCTCATCAAGAAGGAGGATGGCGCTGCTCGCGCCCGACTCCGGACACACAACCGCCAGCTCCAAGAGATGGAGCCGGCGGCTATGTCTCATCGCAATAGCCCGGCAAGCTGCCGTTCCACATGCCGGGGCACAGCAGGGGAGAGTCAGTGTCGCAGATACTGAGGATCTGCGACTTGCTAGTGAACCGTTGACATCCGGGCTTGAGGTCTCGATGTCGTCGGTCCACTGAACCGCAGACAGCGAGCATCGGCCTCGTCCGGCCAAGCTCCGAGGACGAAGACCGAGGGTATTTCATCATCCACTCTCTCGTCTGTGCCCGCAGCCTCGATGGTCAGTCGCCAGCTGGCGACACTCGGTGAGAAGCCCAATTCCCGGCACCGGATTTCGGCCAGGTTCGAGCAGTGAAATGGGCAATGTTTACCGCCATGGTCCATAGGCGTCAATTGGCACCCACTCGCATTCGACTAGGAAGATGCGCCTGGTTGTCCCCCTTCAGTCCCCCGGCCTTGCGCGAAGAAAACCCTATTGACCCGCCCCAGAAACTCAGCTAGAGTGAATATGCTCGTTTCCAGGAACTGGCGAGAAGAAGAGCGAGAGGAGGCAAACCCCCAGATAGGGTGCCAATCCTGCACTGTCTCGCAGCTACGTTTCTGGAAGCATTGATCCGCGGGCGTCAAATGGTCACATAGCCCACGGGGAGCCAAGAGTGAAACCGGCCAGATTGACTGGCCGGCTTTCTTTTTCCTATTGACGGCGCAGCCTCGCACTCGCCACCGTCTCGGCAAGGACGGCGCGGCGCACCGCGACAGAGCAGCGCCAGGAGTCGTTACGCCCGGCCCCGGTGCTGGGCGGTATGGGCTTCGTCAATCACGCAGGAGGGACCGCAGACATGTCCACAAGACGCGCCGTTTTGGCTGTCCGCTCAACCCAAGTCGTCGTAGCACTACTGACCATGCTGTCGATCGCCATGCCAAGCGCCGCGGCAGGGGGCTCGAGTGCACATCGGCTCGAAGTACTTCCCACCGATGGAAACCGGACGATTGCCGCCCGCCTGCAAAGCGATGAAATAGAACTCTTCGACTGGCCGTTAGGGTCAGAAGTCTACGTTTATGTGTATGACGGACCATGTCGTGCCTCTCTTCCACGCACGGTCAAGGTCGTGTTAGACGAGGACCGCGGGTCCTACATCTACGGGGGTGAACCAGCGGGTGTGAATCTCGCCGCCGATATGTGTTTGGTTGCGGACCCGGATGGCGCGGACAAGGAACTTGTGATCGCGGATGTTACCGTGTCCGTCGAGCCTGGGTCGGGTATTGTCTCCGGCACGGCGCCGCAAGGAGCAAACGTCCACATCGATGCCTTTGTACCAGGGGAATGGCAACATGATGTGACGAGGTTCGTCGTGGCCACAGACGGAACCTTCATCGCAGATTTCAGCGGAGCCTTCGAATTCGCGCCCGGCACTGCTGTGCAGGCCTCCGTGAACGATCCGGACGGGGATGCAACAAGGGCTGAGTACTACCTTCCCCAACCTCCTCCATCGCCGCAGCCCCGCATCTGGGCCTGGCCGGATATCGACCTCATTGAGCAGATCCAAGGGTATGGCTGGCCCGTAGGGACTGAGCTCGAGCTTTTCATTGATGATGACTTCGACCTTGAGAACGGTTTCCTCTACAGCGCGCAAACCACGGTCGAGGACCATCCCTTCGATCCAAGCTGGAGTCACTACCGGTTTGACCTCACCGGCACTTTCGATCTCAGGCCAGGGCACGTCATCACCCTCCGCGATCTTGCAGGGGAGTTCACCCGAGTCCACCAAGTGGCCGACTTCAGGGTAACCCGCGTTGATGCTTCCGCCAACAAGGTTGAGGGGAGGGCGGCGCAGGGCTCGCAGGTCAATGTGTGGCGCGAATGGCCCAATTCACCCCCTAATCGGATTGTGACGACGGGGGCGGACGGCTACTGGGAGGCCGACTTCTCAACCAACGATGACTTCTGGGACCTTGTCCCGGGCGAAGGCGGCAATGCCATGCAATGGGACGAGGATGGGGATGCGACCCAACTGGCGTGGTACGTGCCTAACCCGACATTCTTGGTGCGGCCGATCGAGGATCATGTGCACGGGTTCGATTGGAAGGTTGGGACTCTCATCACCATGACAATCGACCGCCCTGACACCCCAGCCAACCCTGACTACCAAGATACACAGGTAGCTGTGGAGCCTCGGCCAGACATGGTCGATTTCGAAATGGGAGGGATCTTCGACATTAGAGCCGGGGACATCGTCACCATGACTGACGGGGGATTGCTGAAGCAGCATGTTGTCACTGGCTTGAGCGTCACCAGTGTTGATCCCAATACAGACATAGTCGGAGGCACAGCAGAGCCTGGATCCCAGGTCAAAGTCGGATGGTTGTGCAACGAGGACGGATGCACCTATCGGCAGGTGGAAACCGGGCCCACTGGGGAATGGGTGGCCAACTTTGGCATACCCGGACTCGGGCCATCCGAATGGCAAACCTTCGATATCAAGACTGGAACAGAGGGGGAAGCGTTTCAAGAAGACGAGGATGGTGACTCCACCAAGGTGCGCTGGATCGCTCCGACTCCCATCCGTGAGTTCCTGCACGGGGTCGGCCCGCATGCCAAACCCAAGGTGCTATACCTCGACACCACGACGCCACCTGCCGCAGTTGCGAAGTACGTGGATTCCCCCTCAATCAGTCGTGGTCGTGGGAATCCATGGATACGAGTTGGCACGTGGAACGCGGCACCTCCCATTGCCGGCAGCAACCTGGTCAGTCTGAAGGACGTCGTTCTCTGGCTGGGGTTAGGGAACGCCGCTGACCAAGGCACGAACTTCGATCTGCGTGCGGAGGTCTATCTGAACGACGTCTTCCTTGCTTCGGCCGAAAGGTACTGCGTGAAAGGCGCAACAAGGAACCCAGATCTTGCGAAGGAAGTTGCCTTGCCATTTGGCTCATTCCCGCCGACTGGATTTGATGGGTCCTCAGTTGTTCTTTACCTCAGGGTGTGGACCCGCATAGGGACTAATGGAGCTGGCGGTTCGTGTGGCGGCCACGGCGGCGCAACCGGCTTGCGCTTGTACTTTGATGCGGTCAATCGTCCATCTCGGTTCGACGTAGTGGTTGGCCCGTAGCGGCCCAATAGCAGAGGGCATGGACATGGGCTGCCTCTCTTGTGGGACAACCCCACGCGGGACGGAGAGAACCTGATTGAGGCAATAGCGATTCATGAGGGACCATACGGGTGAGAATAGACCACGAGCAACGCTGACAACTTCGCAACTTGAAGCACCGTGACAGGGAAAGCCTCGCTCCGCTGACGCCGGCAGCATCTCGCTCGCTTTGCATCCCCCTCCGTTGAGGCTTACCGTGAGGCAACATCAACGAGTGCGCTTGGTCAAAGACTCCTCTTCTTGTCCTCCAAGTCGCCAACGGGCATTGGCGAGTGCCGCTGACAGCGGTCAGCCACAAAAGACACGACGCGGGGAGAAGTGCGCCAACATGCGCATGCATGTCTTGCGAACCGAGCAGAAGTGAGATGCTTTATTCGCCGAATCACCGATGGCGTCATCGCGAGAATCAAGGGAAAAACAAGGCTGCGGGGGATCTGAGAGTCGCCCTATTCCCGAGCAAGGATTCACTGGTTCGAATCGAGGCGGGCGAGGCCTACCCGCCTCACTACGCTCTCCATCCCCACGCACATGTCATGTGGGTCACGAATTGAGGCGTCGCCCAGTCGGTCGACTCACCAATGGCGCATTCGGAAGAATCAAGGAGAATTCAAGGGGATCCGGCGAACTGGGACTCGGCGTCCTGCCAAGATTGGCCAGAGCGGGCCTAATCGTGAGGGTTATCGGCCCTCCGACGGAGCGGCAGAAGGCGCGGGCAGGTCTCGGTGCGGTCGTGGCACTGCCGGGGGAGAACACTATCTGTGTCTGTTCGCCGTTGTACTCGAGCGAATCCTTGGGGCCAGTTCGCGCGCGGTTGCCATCAGACGCTCCGGCACCTAGAATTACTAGCTTGGGTGGGCCACCCGGTCCAAGGGGTCAGCACCATAGTCGTCGGCATGGGAAGGAGAAGACGGACATGAACATTCCCACATTCAAACGGTTGGTCCCGCTGCTCGTCGTGATTCTCCTGGCAAGTGTCACGGGCGGCGCATTCGCCAAGGGGGCGTCTGATGCCGCTACGACATCAGTACCATCCCGTCCCGGCATCACGAGCATTTCGCCTGCCGTCGAAAGCGAACCACCAACCCCCCAGGGCGTTGTCAGTCTCTCAAGCGAACCTGAGGGGCTGCCAACGCCGGGCGACCGCGCACCCGATCCGGACGCAGGAGCGGCACGGGCCCAAGGAGCCCCGGCGGGTTGGATCATGATGTTCAAGTTCGTGGCCGGCGTGGCTTTCCACCCCCACGATAGCGGGGACGCGCACGCGTCGTTCCTTGGCGGCTGTATTACACAGGTCGGCGGCTATGACAACGGGCTCTATTCTGCCGATCTGCAGCTCCCGGACGGGGCACAGGTTGATATCCTCCGCCATTTCTTTTATGACGAGAGTGTTGTCGACGATTCGGATGCATACCTAACCGAGTATGATGGAGGGGGCAGCTTTTCGAATATCGCATATGCTCCCTCGTCGGGCGCTAGTGGCTATGGCAACGCGGCCGACACCACCTTTAACTACGCTGTCGACAACTACGACCACGCCCTGGTATTGAACTGGCGGTCCAATCACATTGGCCCCCCTCCTGATATTATGCTGTGCGGAATGCGCGTCCGTTACTGGGTGCCGCCATATTACGCCTCCTTCCTGCCCTCGGTAATGAGGTAGCGGGGCAGCTGCAACTGCGCAGAGAAGACCCCCGCGCCTCACGCCTGGGCGTCTTCCTGCTTGCCTCGGTCTCTTTGTTCGTCGAATCACCGATGGCGTCATCGGAGAGAATCAGGGAGAAGCAAGGGGTGCGGGTGCTCTGAGAGTCGCCCTATTCCCAAGCAAGCATTCGCGGGTTCGAATCCCGTCACCCGCTCCTCCAGCCAAAAACAAGCCTCCCGGGACGTTCTCGGAACAGTGCCGGAGCAAGGTCCTATTGCACCTCGCTCCTCGCGTCCACGCTGCTCCGAAGACTCACGCTCCCGGACGAGGAGCTTCATTCATGCGCAAGCCATCGGGACTGCCTTAGTTGATGACCCAAATGCGGATCCGAACGCCTCCGTCACACACGGTGTCATTGACCCGTCGGAACGCTTTGATCACGGTCGAGGTAAGGTCATGATAGTAGAAGCCAAAGGCCTGACCACCATCCCAGACATCTCCGCCGATGCCAGTGTTTAGGATTTTGCTAAACGCATCTTTGCAGGTCATATCGACAAGATACGAGTCGATTTCGCCGCCCAAGTCGTGCACAAAGACGTGGTCCCCTCCGGCCCCCAAGGCGTACCAGCCGCTATCATATGCCGGCCGGGGAAAGAAGCCGGACGCAGCGCCATCGACATTCAGGTCCCCGGATATCTCGACGTCGCCGGTGAACTGGCCGGCCTTGGGATCCGCCGCGGTGCTCCCCGCCTCCAGCGCCCATCCCGTCCCAGCGGTCCATGTCGTGAGCGTACTTGCCGAATTGGCCGCTTCGGGATTCTCGAAAGCCCCGGCGCTGGCAGCGCTGCTCGACGCCGCGAGCGCCGTGTCGCCCGAGTTGATCCCGAGCCCGGCCCCCGTTCCGGTCCAGATCTCGGTCATGTGGTCGTGCGAGCTCCCTGCAAAGCTCGCGGCATGTGCGCCGTCGATGGTGTCGGCATCGAGCGAGTGTATGGCATAGGGGGTTGGCATGACTTTCTGCCGCGGGTCAAGCGTGGTGTAGCTCCCGGAGCTATCTCCGGGGCGGACACCGATCTCAAGCCAGCGCGCCTCGCCGGCGAAGGCGCTTGCGCCGAAATCGAGCTCAACCGCGAAAACGCCTGAAGCAACAACAACGTCGCCTCGCGTCACGGGCGAGCCGATCTGGCTGCCGAAGGTCTCCGCATCCCACAGGGTGAACTGAAAGTCATAGACCCCATCGGCCGGAACGCCGGCATCCGTGAGTTGGCCCTGGTAGGTGAACGCCGTGCCCACAGGGGAGGCGAGCGGCGCGGGACGGGCATCCGCTAGGACGTCACGCGCGAGGACTGAAATTGGACTGTTGGGCGTGAAGGCGACAAGCACAACTACGACCAGGATAAGCGAGATGTCTTTGGCTTTCATGGTGGTTCCTCCGATGACTGGTCACGCAGGCGTGGATGCGATGGATTGAGTTCCTTGATGCACATGAGAACAGGTAGCTGCGGGCTGTTCCTGAGCACGAGCGGCAGGCAGACGTCAAAGAAGGATTCCAGCCAACTCCAGAAACCGCTGGAGACGCCGTAGTCTCCCTGGGCGGAGGTACCGGTCACGGGCTGGCCGACTGTGCCCTGCAGGTCATACTGCCCGCCGATTGAGACCCCTCCGCCTCCGGCGATCACGGAACGGGTCATAGCGTAGCTTCCCTGGGCCAGAACGACCGTGGTCAGGACGGCGAGGAATGCAAGGACAACGAGGATGGATGGAAGATGTCGTTTCATGAGCCCTCCGGGGCAATGCAAAGACTGGCCCACCGATCTGGCCGGTTTCACTGTTGGCTCGCCGCGCGTCAAGTGACCAACTGCGCCGCGCGGGTCATCGCTTCCAGACCTCGAATGAACTGCGTGTCAGGACTTGGAGTCAGTCAAGGCTAGAATGGTCCCCCGTGGTGCGAAGTGGCACAGCGCATATCATGCTGACATCCTTCGGATCGGTCCATCCACCCCTCCGACATCGACGAACACCGAACGTTCATCGGGCCACAAGCGGGAGGTGCGTCCACGAGGTCGCAATCCACACGTCTTTGAAGAGCTCGCTCCCTCCGATGGATGGCACCAGCCCAAATACGTTGTAGCGCATCGCCAAAAGAGTCCGTGGATGCACAATTGGCAACAGGGGTAGCGTGTCGTGCACCCGGCGGCTGGCCCATTTGTAGATGCTGAGCTGATCATCGAAGTCCATCTCCTCGAGGGCCACCTCCAATTGGCTGCACAGCTCATCGTCCTTGGGTCCGAAGCCGAGGTAGGTATCGCATAGAATGGGGCGGAAGTAGTCGTCGGGGTGCGCGTAGTCCTGTGTCCAACCGATGAGGAATATATCAAGCTCCCCGTTGACCCACTTGTTGATGAATTCGTTCGACTCATACTGTATGACAGTGGCGTCAATCCCTATGGCCAGCAGGTCGTCCTTTATGGCTGCTGCCGTCTCTGCGGGATTGGGGAGATAGGTGCGAAACACATCCCGGTAACCCAGCGTAGTCGCAAACCCGCCCGGGTATCCAGCCAGAGTGAGAAGAGAGCTGGCCAGAATGGGATCATAGGAGTAATCCACGATGTCCGGGTCGTAGCCGAAAACGGCAGGTGGCAAGAACTGGTCAGCCACCTGGTCCCCTGCAGCATAGTAGTCGTCGAGGAGCGCCTGCCTGTTGATGGCGTGGGCGATTGCCTGCTGCACGAGCGGCTCGTCAAGCGGCGTATGGCTGCGATTGATCCCCAAATAGCCGACTGCAATGGAGTCCCGCCACAGCCCCCTTAAGTTGGGATCCGTGGCAACCTGCGCTGAGTAGCTCGGGGGCAGGTCCCCAACACTTTGAACTGTGTTCCCCTGAAGAGCGACAAATCGGTCGTCGTCGTCAGGAATGACCCGGAACACAAGAGTGTCGAGGTGCGGCCCTTGTCCCCAGTAGGCCGGGTTGTCCTCCAAGACAATGACGGTGCCGGCGACCCATACGACGAACTCGAACGGGCCGGTGCCGACCGGTGCCGTGGCCAACGATCCCGTCTGGATCGCAGTTGGGCTGGCGATTCCAAAAGCGGGCATCGCCAGCATGCTTGGCAATGGGCTGAAGGGCTTAGTCAATATGATCAGTACCTGCGTGGTCCCATTCGTGTCGATGTCGCTTAGGAGACACGACGAGTCGCCTTTGAAACCCCCGAACAGCGTTGAAAAGTAGTCGAAACTTCCGTCGTGGAAGGGATGAGCGGGATCCCACCAGCGCTCAATGTTGTATGCCACGGCCGCGGCGTTCAGGTTGCTGCCATCCTGGAATGTCACACCGCCCCGCAAAGTGAAGGTCCAGGTCAAGCCGTCTAGAGAAACAGACCAGCTTTCGGCCAAGCCAGGAACCGGCGTCGATCCTCCCGCCTCGACGTTGACAAGCGTCTCATAGATCTGGGAGGTCACAAGGTGGGATGATGTGTCCCAGACCACGGCCGGGTCCAATCCCGCGGGATCTGCTTGGATGCCGACGGAAAATGACCCCCCTCCGCCTGCCTCGACACTCGCCCCATTCCCCAATCCGCCTTGTAGCGCCACTCCAGGGCCGGTCTGCTCACCCAGGGGCGCGGCCGTACCTGGTTGAGGTGGCAGGATGCGCGTATCCGCTAACACGTCGCGAACCATCCCGGATGCCGGGCCGACCGCTGCCATCGCAACGAGCGTCACGATAAGAACCGCAACGGAGAGATCCTTGCGCTTCATGGTGAGCCTCCTGCGCACTTACTTGAGATCATGATTTGGCTAGCGCAACTTGCTTGCCCTCCTTGCCGGCGCATCCAACATGGATTGGTGCGCACCCCCCGATCCCATGTGCGGAGGCCCCACCTCCGAGACATGACACCGCACGGACCAAGCCAGAGCGCCCGGTCCCGCTCACTTCGGCAAAAGCAAAAACCGGCCTACCGATCTGGCCGGTTTCACTCTTGGCTCGCCGCGCGCAAAGTGACCAACTGTAGCGCGCGGGTCAATGCCTCCAGACCCCAAGTCTAAATGACGTCAGGACGTTGAGAGACCCAAAGTCGAGGTGATCCCCCTTGCTCAGAAGCGGCACTGCTGAGATCTGTCATGACACCCGGCTGGACCAGCTCCCTCCCGAGCCAATCCGGGGTCGCCGAGCGTACTTCACCTGGTTTGTGCCGCGCCTCACTATTGTGGTTCAACCCGGCGAAAAGCACAAGCCGCCGGCGTGCTCCAGCGGCGTCGCCCTGGAGGGGAGTCAAGCCGACTTGCCTGGGTATTGTGCATGCACCTTCTGCCCGGTACACCACCGAGCTATTCTCCTTGGTTGGCATCATCGTCTCGCTCGAGGCACGTCGGAGGACTGGTCATGCAGGAGATCCCGATACGCGGGGCAACCTCCCAATGATATCTGATCGAGTCTTATGTATCGTTGTTCTTGATCTTGCCATCGAAGACATCCGGGCACGCAAGTATCGCAGAACAACGGGCAGCCTCGGGAACACATCCTCGAGCTCCGAGGCCCCCGCCACCCGAGCGAAGTTCAGAACCCGGAGGTCCCAGGTTGGAGTACTTGCCCCGCTACTTGGGCTGCCCAGTTTGAGACAGCCGCACGCTGGATGGAGAGTATCCGATTGTTGAGGCAATCGTGACTGTTGAGGAACAACACGAGGTAGGATGGGCCCCGAACATCGCGGACAACATCGGGACTGGAAACACAGTGACGGGTAGCGCCTATCGCCCCCCATTGACGGGCAAGGCATCTCATTCAGTCCGCGTCCCCTTCCCTTGCCACCTACGATGAGGTAACATTGGCAAGTGCTCTTGGCCGTGGACTTCACTTCCAGTTCTCCAAGCTGCCTGCGGGGAATGGTGAGAGCCACAGACAATGGTCAATCAATAGACGACGTGACACCGAGAGCATTGGGCCGGCAAGCGCACGCGATGCAACTCGAGCAGAATTGAGTCGCTTTATTCGTCGAATCACCGACGGCGTCATTGCTGAAATCCAGGGAAAAGCAAGGGGTGCGGCTGATCTGAGAGTCGCCCTATTCCCAAGCAAGCATTCGCGGGTTCGAATCCCGTCACCCGCTCTCACAGCTAGGAACAACGGCACATGGCCTCCGATGAGGAAGCCAACATGGAAAGCGAATCCTTTCTTCGGAGGGTCAGAGGACATGCTCTGGCCCTTTCACGTACCCCGATTCGCCTCGCCTATGATGACTTCATGCTCTCGAGTCACGTCGTACGATGCACATCAGCCACAACAGGGGATTGAGCAGAGGATTCCTGAGGGGATCGTGCCCTGGCCAGCCTGGCCGAGGCGAGGAAAGCTCATCGCGATTCCCGTCCTCAATGGATTACACCACGACTGCCTGCGTGCTACGTGAGGCCAAGCGTCCCAAGAACAACCTCGGACGGGGTTTTCGGCTAGCACAGGAGTCCCAGACGGCATTGTCAAGATATGTCTTTGACAATGATTTGCCGGTGATCGACCTCGTGCTTCATCATCACTTCAATCAAGTTCCGGATAGTCCCCCGCTCATTCCAAGGATACAGCATCTTGCCGGTCCACTTCTCGACCGGCATTGTCTCCGCGAGCCGTTTGAGTTGATCTCCTGATGCCTCGTACTCAGCCCACACCTGCTCCAGGGTCCAGGCGCGCCGTTCATCCGCCGCTGCGCCATTGTACTTATCATATTCCGTCTCCGACCTGATGCAGTGGTACTCGCCGCCCTCGGCATATGCACGCAGCGACCGTGCCGCCTCCCCGTTCCACACCCCAAGGTGTCCCACGACATCCCGGACGCGCCATGCCCGGGTGTCGTCGTGGACAACACGCTCCGAATCGATGCCAAAGAGCGCTAGCCGCGTCTCTCGTCGTGTGACCTTGAGTAAGGACAGCATGAGGTTGCGTGCTTCATCCGTGTCGGAGTCCATTGTCCTCCCCTTTCCAGTTTACCTAGTGCCTCGCCAGAGTCTGAATAGGCAGTCCGTCACCTACCATGAGGCGTACCCGTCCACCCAGTCCGGCAATCGGATTGACGAGCAGGCCAAGTCTCCTATCACTCGAGAATCCATGAGGGCGAGAAGACATCGGCTCCACGCAACGCTCGTAGCGCAGCTGGACCCTTAATGCGATGACACGGGGTGCTGACCTGCGTGGTTCCGCGGGGCACGCCGGCGCGATGGCTCAATTCGTCAACCGCCTCTGAGTAAGTCGACCGCCAGCTGCGCAGCTCCGGCGGCGTTGTCAGCGTAGGCGTCCGCTCCAATCTCCTTCGACCATGAAGCACTGACCGGCGCACCCCCGACCATGACTTTGACCTTATCACGCAGTCCCGCCGCGGTGAGGGCGTCAATGACGTTCTTCTGTTGGGTCATCGTCGTTGTCAGAAGTGCCGACAGTCCCAATAGATCAGCATTGAACTCTCGGACCGCTTCGACGAACTTGTCAGAGGGCACATCGACGCCAAGATCATGGACTTCGAGGCCAGCAGCCCTCATGAGGGTGGCCACGAGGGTCTTTCCGATCTCATGGATGTCCCCCTTCACGGTTCCAATCACGACCCGCCCGATTGCCTGTTGACCTTGTTGCCCCGCCTTGAGGTGGGGCTCGAGGACGGCCATGGCCGCCTTCGTTGCCTCACCTCCCATGACAAGATCAGGCAGGAAAAACTCGCCTGCGGTAAACCCCTCGCCAATGAAGTCCATGGCAGGCCGGATCCCTTGCTCGACTACAGTCATTGGATCAAGCTTCGCTGCAATCGCCGTCTCAGCCAGTTCCTTGGCACGGTTCGTGTCGCCAAGGATCACCGCCTGTTTGAGATCCTCCATGAGCTTGTTGGGTTCCATGTGTGCAAGACCTCCTCCGAGCACTAAGATGTACCTTGCCGATTCGCCAGTCGCCAGACCGTGATTGCGGTGATGTCTGCAACTGCTTTGAGGCTATTCGCATCAATCTTGTCCGGCGTATCCTCAGCGGAATGGTAGTACATGTCATCCGGCTTCCATATCCAAGTGGCAGGAACACCTGCCTGGAGGAAGCGGGTTTCCTCGGAAGTTGAGCTCGCCGTCATCCTGGATACGTAGTAGCCCATCTCGTCTGCGCTCGTTTCAGGCGCTTCCATGAGCCATTCCGAGAACTGGATGGGCCCGCTGTCATTCCACTCGCCTCTTTCGACGAGGTGCAGTTGCCCTCCGGCTCCGAACAAGTCCATGTTCACGATCGCCTTCAAGTTCTTAAGGCGATCCTTATGGCGCTGGACATACTGCAAGGCTCCAGGTGACACGCCCTCTTCGGCGACGCTGCATATGAGTTCAATGGTCCGCAGGGGACGGCGCTTGCCAAGGACCCTTGCGATTTCGAGAATGCAGCCTAGAGAACTGCCATTGTCGTTTGCGCCAGGCGGATACCCCGTATCCCAATGCCCGATTAGGGCGACCCGCTCGTCTGGCCAGCGAGAACCCTGCATCACACCGCCAAGGACTGTGCTATCCACATCAGGGAGTGGGGAGTCCACTTTGATGAAGGCGCGCGTCTTGCCTTCACCTAGGTGGCGCATCAAGACAAGGGCGTCCAATGCTGAGATGCTTACCGCCGGAACCTGACGCTCAACAAAGCGCCGCTCAATATTGATGTTCCCGGCCTCCATGGACATGCGATATGGCCATGGGAACGGGTGAATGACAATCATCCCGATCGCGCCGCGTTCGGCAGCCTTCTGCGCGTAAGGCCCCAGCCAGAAGCGCGAGAAACCGAGGCTGGCCTCGCACAGGATGACGATCTTGCCTGTTATGTCCACCCCTTCATAGTCCTTGGCTTCACCCGCACCAACATATACCAGGTCCCCGTGAGCCCCCCTGGGCGCACGGCGCAGTGAAATATGGGCTGATGGTCTGGAGCTTGGTTCCGGTGTCCGTGAGCACCAATTCAGTGCCGTTGCCTTTGTAGGTGGGGACGCGTATGGGTGTGTGCTCCAGGAGCAGTCCGTATTCCCGAAAGTGGCGTTCAAAGTACTCGAGCACCTGCCGTTCCCCCTCGGTGCCCACATAGTGGTTTTTCGACTTGCAGATCCGTTGGATGTGCTCGAGGGCAAGCCGTCCGTGAATCTCAGACTGGATCTTGCGTTCTTCTTTTGCGAGCACAGTGGGAGCCTCCCTGTCTCAAAAGCGTGATCAGAGAGATCGGACGTGCGTTACGCCTGGCTCGCCAGGCCGCCGGCTGTCTCTGCACCGTCAATCACATAGTAGTGCCCGGTGATGAAGGAGGCCTCTTCTGACGCCAGAAACGCGAAGAGAGCGGCCACTTCATCGGGCCGTGCATGTCTCCCCAACGGAATCTTCCTGTTTACAATTTCAAGCATCTCGGGTGTGTACTCGGCCTCCTGCATGGGCGTCATGACATAGCCGGGGCACACCGCCACCACCCGCACAATGGGAGCAAGTTCCAATGCCATTGAGCGTGTCAGCTCCACCACCGCCGCCTTTGATGCGTTGTAGTCAGCGTAGTAGTGATAGCCGAGGAGGCCGTTCGTCGACCCCATGTTTATGATGACGCCTGAGCCCGCAGCCA
>Ga0315277_10003915_pt1 | contig 20003 bp, 13 predicted proteins | sample YL17G05_15_MG_FD_203695 | JGI IMG/M metagenome (GOLD analysis project Ga0315277, IMG submission 203695) | Sediment microbial communities from Yellowstone Lake, YNP, Wyoming, USA - YL17G05_15 | ecosystem: Environmental > Aquatic > Freshwater > Lake > Sediment | place: USA: Wyoming | collected... | reverse complement strand
ATCGTCAATGAGTGAGCTGACGGAACGTGGACTTCTACTCGGCCTTGGAGGACCTGGTCGCTCAGATACCCGCGGGCAAGATTGCATTCCTGGGAGATATTGCCCAGGCCCTCGGCGACAAGGCGGCGGCCGTGGCGCTTCCGAGGGCACTCGCTAGGATCTGCGTGAGTTGCGGCGAGGCAAAGAGGGTTCTGAAAGCGGACGGCTCGCCGATCCTCCCTGGTACGTTGGCGGCGCTGAAGAGAGATGGCTTGGCGGTGTCGGAGCTCACTGTGAAAGGCGCTGAGCGATTCGCCTTCAGGGAGTTCGTGTCCAATCGTCCGCTCCAGCGGCTGCGCAACATCCAGCGCAAGTGCGCAAGGCGAGTCGTTCTCCGGGATGGCGTGAGGAAGCCGCGCACCGTTGCGGGAGTCGACGTCTCATACAACGAGGATCGCGCGATCGCCGCGGCGGTGCTCATGGACTCAGAGACCCTTCACACAATCGCCGAAGCCATCGCGGAAGTCGATGTGGCCTTTCCCTACATCCCCGGCTACCTCGCGTTCAGGGAACTCCCGCCGCTCCTTACGGCGCTGCGTTCTCTCCCCGCAAAACCATCACTGCTGTTCGTCGACGGTCACGGAATCCTCCATCCCGCCAAGTGCGGGATCGCGGCTCAGCTGGGAATCACCGCCAAGATCCCGACGATTGGCATCGGAAAGAGCTACCTGGTGGGCGAGATCAATTCGAAGATCATCGGGAAAGGCGCGGCGGTCCCCGTGAGAATCGGCGGGAGGATAATGGGCTACGCATTTCGCTCCTCAGAATCGAAGCACCCAATCTTCATCTCACCCGGGAACATGATCACCCCGAAGACCGCCCTGAGGCTGACGAGAGCGGTGTGCCTTTCCCGAGTGCCAGAGCCAATCAGACTGGCTCATGTCATGGCAACTGAAAAGAGAAAGAGAAAAAATGATACCTAAGAAAGTTCATTTCGCGACAGGAGTCAAATCAAAATCTGTCGCAGTCATCGTCCGCAAGGACTAATGTCACTTGTGGCTTTTCTTTGCTTTCTTCTTCGGTATCTTCTTAGGCAATTGGTGTCTTGCCTCCAATTTACATATATAACATTCCAAGTATTTGAATTCATTCCCGCGCGAAGCATCCTTCAACTAATATAAATAACTAAAAATAAATCTTGCTCAGGCGAAATCGCTATCTCCCGTGAGAATCGCGCCGGAGTCCAATCACAAAAACTCCATAAACCCGCGACCGCTCTTGGTGACTGTACTGATGGCGCATCACTCGACCGAAGATGAGCAAACGATATCCAAAGGCCTTCGTCTGGCGATCATCCTATCAGTAGCGACTTTCGCTGTCGAGGTGGCGGGCGGAGTCATCTCCAACAGCCTCGCCCTCCTCTCAGACTCCGGCCATGTCTTCCTCGACGTCTTCGCGCTCGCGCTGAGCTATTACGCCGTGCGCTTGGCGATGAGGCCCGCCACGGATGAGGCGACTTTCGGCTTGCACAGGGCGGAGGTGCTAGCCTCTTTGGCCAACGGGCTCAGCCTGATAGTCGTCGCTGCGCTGATCTTCTACTTCGCCTACGGGAGACTCCAAAGCCCACCGCAAATCCAAGGAGTCGTCATGCTTTCCGTGGCCGTCATCGGCCTCTTCGCGAATCTATTCGTCGCGTGGCGGATCAGGGGATTCACGAGCCTGAACGTCAGGAGCGCGTATCTCCACGTGCTTGGCGACGCGTTCAGCTCAGTGGCCGTGGTGGTTGGCGGTATCGCGATAGAGCTGGGGCAGGTCTACTGGATCGACCCGGTGCTCAGCTTCATGATTGCAGCTCTCATCGCTGTCGGCTCGCTCAGGATACTCGTGGAATCTGTTGAGATCCTGCTGGAGAAAGTGCCCCGCCACATGGCACCCGAGCACCTGGCCCAGGAGATACGCGAGATCGGCGGGGTGAAGGAGGTGCACGACATGCACGTGTGGAGCATCTGCTCGAACTGCCACGCGATGAGCGCGCACATAGTCCTTGACGAGGAAGCAAAGCCCAGGAGCGCGAGTGTGCTGCGGATGATCACCGAGCATCTCAAGAAGGAGCACGGAATCGAGCACACGACGATACAGATAGAGGAAGAGAACTGCGGGCACGAGAACGCGTGAACTGCCTCGCTCACGGTGGAGTCTGCCTAGATCTCCCTGAGTCTCGCCTTCGTTCTGGGCAGCGGAGTCCCGTTCTGCATCGCGCCGTCGATGGGCAGCACGACACCCTTCATGTTCTCGGAGCATCTATGGCTGACAGCAATCGGATTCTGTGCGTACGCGACGAGTTCCGAGAGGATTTCCGCCGGCTCGCTCTTCTTCTGGTGGAACAGCCATCTCAGGAAGTCGGTTCTCCGGAGTATCTCCGCCTCCATCTCTGGCGCGCTCCACTTCTTCTGGTCCATCATCATGTCGTAGAGGAAGCTATGTCCGGAGAAGAAGAACCAGTCGAAATGGTGTGGAGCGGACTGCTCCCCCTTCTTCTCCCACCAGTAGGGCTCGTTCACGATGATCTTGTCATTGTTCTGGTTGTAGCCGACCATTTCGGTGATGAACGCAACTTTCTGGTTCAAGGGTTGCGGTGTTCTTTTGCAGTCCCCCATCGAGTCGCTGTCCTGCATGCCCTTGACAGTCGCGATCACATTGAAAGGCGTCAGCTGCACCTTGTGCATGAGCGGGGTCGCGCCTGTCACGGACTTGACGAAGTCATCGAAGTCGTCGAAATCGACCGCGGAGCAGACAGACTTGCCTCCCGCCATCGGGAACGGGGCCATCGCGAGCCCGATTCTCTCGAGCCTCTCTATCACGAGATAGTCCGACTTCTTTGCCTGGGAGCCCCATATGTGCGCGGGCATCTCCTCCGCGCTGCTCAGTCTCACGTCCTGCCAATTGCCGTGAGGGACAGCCCATTCGTGCCCCACCGAGATGCTCGCCACGCTAGCCTCTCTGGGAATGAAGAAGGACAAAGCGTCCAGGTATCGCGACTTGTTCAGATTCCTCGAACCGCAGAACACGATAGACATCTTGTTCTCAACGGCGAGCCAGAGATAGGCCATCATCTCCGGGGAAAGCTCCCTGCTCTCCAGCAAATCGACCGGCGTGACAGGCTCTCTTGCGGCTGGCACAGGGCTCCTGAACGAGTCGGGCATCTGACATCCTCCAATGGCGGGCTCTGTGATACTTCAGAGCCTCGAGTGTCTATTAATAACCTCGCCGGCGGGGATACGGACAGTCTTCTCAGAGAGGCGAAGTCGGGCTCAGCTTGAGCGCACATGTATAAAGGCACGAAGGCCTAGCGGCGCTCCACAGAAGGCAGCCGCAGATGAGAAGCATAACTTCCATCTCGCCGACGATTTCAGCATTGATGGGGATCGAACCGCCAGCGCTCGCACACGGTCCGCCACTTGCTGATGTGATGAGAGCAGCCAGGCGCGTATTCGCATCCAAGACTGTCGAGAAGTGCCTGATCTACGCTGCAGACGCTATCGGGAGCTCCCTATTCAACCGCCACAATTCAACTTTCTCACAGGTGATGCGCAACGCGCCCATCCGGGTCGAACTCAGTTCCGTCTTCCCGCCAAAGACGCCTGTCTGCTTTGCGTCGATCTTCACAGGCGCTCAGCCCAAGGCCCACGGCATAAGGAAGTACGATCGGCCGGTCTTGACGTGCGACACGCTTTTCGACGCATTGGCGCGTGGCGGGAAGAAAGTCGCGATTGTGGCAGTGGAGGATTGCAGCATGTCGATCATTTTCCGTGGCAGGAAGATCGACTACTTCATCGAGCCATATGATGACGAAGTGATCGAGAGGGCGGTGAGACTCCTCGCATCCGGTTCCCACGACTTCATCGTCGCGTACAACCAGGGGTACGATGATGTGATGCACAAGACCGTGCCGGAGAGCCCGCAATCGCTGCGTGCGCTGCGCAATCACGTGCGGGACTTCGTCCGACTGGCTACCGAGATGAAGGCAGTCTGGAGTGCCGATGACTCCGCCCTGATGTGGATGACCGATCACGGCGCACACATCGACCCGGGCACGGGGAAAGGGACGCACGGGGATCAGATCCCTGAGGACATGGAAGTCAACGAGTTCTTCGGGTTCTATCCGCGAACCTAGCGATGCATTTGATTTCGCTCATGGCTTTCCAGCCTCCCAGAGCGCATCTATTTGTCGTATCCACGATAAGCAACCGCATCTAAACAACGGAGCTACACGGCCCTGGGCGCGATGATGGCGTCGCATACCCGAAGGCTTTTAAGAGGTTCTGCGGCATGGAGGGGCTTGATGGTAGAGTCAGGAGACCCTGCCCACCGCACGAGGACCCTCGCACTCACCGTCTTTGGCGGCACACTCGCGCTGCTCGTGCTCCTCATCGCCATCCCCCTCGTCGTTCCTCACGAGAGCCTCCCTGAGCCGATCATCGTGTTCGTGAGCATCTTCATCCTGATTTCCGCTCTGATCGCGGGAATCGCCTTGGCGTACTTGTTCCTGACACGCGCGCCGGTGGAGCAGCCCAATCCTGGAATCGCTCCGCTACAAGCCGCACCTCCGGCTCAGGGACGCGCGGAGGGCCAAGCAGACCCAGCCTACCAGGATCTGGCAATCCGTCTGCTCGACGGCGACGAGCGGCGTATGATGAAGGTCATCGTGGAGGCCAAGGGGAACATCTTGCAGCGTGACCTCGTCCGGATCACGGCATTCTCCGAGGCAAAGGTGAGCCGGCTCCTGGACCGTCTCGAGGAACGCGGCCTGGTGAGGCGGGAGAGGCAGGGCATGTCGAACCGCGTCCGCCTCACCCTGGACCAGGCCTAGTCTTTTAGGCTTCTTGTGGGTTCCTGCAATTGCTTGTCGTTCAGAGAGCGCACCTTTCAAGGGCTCTTCCATCTGATTATGTAAACGTCTCGGCAAGGGAGGCATAAGAATGTCGCTACGGAAGGTGAGCCCGTTGGGTTGGTTGGGGATTGCGCTCGGGGTGGCCATCGCGCTGATGGCGATTTTTGGCGTCCTCGGCGTGACCGCGAACGGCGGTTATTATGGCATGATGGGGACCGGATCCTGGGGATGGGGCATTGCCATGATCGCGGTGCCTGTGGTCATCTTGATGGTCGTCCTTATGGCAGCGCTCAGGGAGCTCGGAGAGCGGTCACCATCCTCATCCTCGACCTATCCCTCTCCACCCGCGATCCCTCTCGAAATCCTTGACCAGCGGTACGCGCGGGGAGAGTTGAGCCGCGATGAGTACCTGAGGATCCGCGCGGACTTGCTGAGAGCGCCGTGAAGCCAGTGAGGTGGAATCGATGCGCACGAACTGCCCTGAATGCGGACAACGGGTGAAGGAAGAGAACCTCGCGGAACACATGGGCCGTGTCCATCCCAGTGTCTCGCGGAAGAAATACGCTGAACTGAAAATACCGAAGGCGCCGACCGCAAGTGGGAACAGGGGAACCTGGAAGCCTTTCGTGGCGGTGCTCCTGGCGGGCGTCCTCGTCGCGGGGATATACTTCGCGGTCTCCCGCGGGGCATCTGGGGGACAGGGCAGGGTCTACGCTGATCACGCCTACTACGACTTCGGTCATGTGCAGCAGGCCGTCTCTGAACACGACTTCACTTTCCAGAATGTCGGCGAGGGTCCGCTCTTGATCGTCGGTGCATGGACATCGTGCGGCTGCACTACCGCCCGCGTCGAGATTGGCGGGGACCAGAGCCCGCAGTTCGGGATGCACAACAACCCCGCGTGGACAGGCAGGCTGGCTCCCGGTGCCACCGCCAAGCTCTCGGTATTCTACGACGCGACCGAAATGCCGGACATGTATGTCGGGGAACGCTCCATCTTCCTGAAGACCGACGATCCGGGGAACCCCGAGCCCGAGTTCGTGATCCACGTCCATGAGGCCTGAGATGCCCGACTGTCACGGCGAGGAGGGGGCGGGGGTCGAGGTGGTTTCCGAAGCCAAAGTCGACACGCCACCCTGCCACAGTGTTGACGCCAATGTCCCTGAACCTTCAGGGGACGCCGCATCCGAACACTCTGAGGCCGACCGGACCGCCAAGTCGCGCGGGAGCTGGCGGCAGTTCTTCCTCGGGATGATAGTGATATCCACCGTGCTGTTCGCCGCATCCGCCGTCGCCCAGTTGAGGATTTCGCCACCCCCGAACGTCGTCCTCCCTCAGGGCGCGACTATCTACTACAACGAGGCGTGCTCGGACTGCGCGACCTACCTGGCGGGGGAATTGCGGCCAACGCTGGAAGCGGCGGGAATATCCCCCGTCGTCGTGAAGGATTACATCAACGAACCGCAGTACCGCCAGGAACTCCGCGTCCTCAACGACGCCATGGGCATCCCGTTCAACCTCCAGAGCCACCTCGTCACTTTCGTGAAGGGTGAGAACCTGACAGTGCTCGAGGGACACGTCCCGGGCGACCTCATCTTGCAGACAATCGCCGCGTCGAATGAGACCGGGCGCATCCTGGTCTACCAGGACTCCATGGGCACCGTCACGGACTACCGCGCGTGGGCTTTCGCGGGCGAGGCGCAGCAGTACTCGATCGGCACCCCGCTTTCAGTGTATGTGTCGTGGTTCACTTCAACGCAACCGACCGCCCCGCAGTCGGATGTCGCTTTTCTCCCGCTCGTGGTGGGCACAGGCTTCATCGACGGGCTGAACCCCTGCGCGTTCGCTGTCCTGCTATTCTTCGTCTCCCTCCTATATGTCACCCGCCGCCCCCGTGCAGAGGTGGGCAGGATGGGCTCTTTGTACATCTACGCAGTGTTCCTCGCTTACTTCCTCATCGGTCTCGGTCTGCTTCGTGCAATCATGATCTCAGGAGACCCGCATCTGCTCGCGCGAGTGGCGGGTGTCCTGGTCGCGGCCATGGGCATCTTCGTGATCATCCAGCCGTTCTTGCCGAAGGTCCCGAACCCGTTCCACATGCCCAAGTTCATGTGGGCGAGGGTGCAGAAGTGGATGTACCGGGGGACGGACTCCGCGGCGGGGGTCGCGGGCTTCCTTGTCGGGCTGTGCACGTTCCCCTGCTCCGGGGGCATCTATGTTGCGGTGCTCTCCCTGCTCGCCGCGAAGACAACCTACTGGGAGGGCCTCGGCTACCTCTACCTGTACAACATCGCGTTCATCCTCCCGCTGGTCATCATCCTTGTCGTCGTCTCCAACCGCAGGCTCGCCCGCCAGGTCACGAAGTGGGAGCGCGGTCACACGAGCATCGTGCGGCAGGTCGCGGCGGGGGCGATGGTCATCGTGGGCATCCTCACCGTCTTCATGGTCTGATGCTCCGTTTTGGCGGTGATTCCCAAGGACAGCATCCTCGGTTTGATGACGCGAGACGTACGATTGTCAAAATCATTTAGTAGGCATGTTCGGTTCCGTCTCTCGCTTGAGCTCTGAAGATGGCGGCAAGCGCAAGGCCACCGCCCTGAAGATCCTGGCCTACGGAATGCTCCTCTTTCTCGTATTCACGTTCGGCACGGTTTTCGAGTTGACCGTCACCAATGGCGTCTGCTTCGTGTACGTGATCAGCTATTTCATGGCCCTCGTGGTGGTGGCCGCGATACGGCAGGTCGGATGGCGGTGGACCGGTGTTGCTGTGTTCTTGCCTTATGCAGTCGTCGGTTTGCCGACCGTGTACATGATCGAGGTGGTGATGGAGCCCACGCTGATCGCGCCGTGGGCGGCGGTCTTGTCGAGCCTGACGGGGCCGTTGGCGGGTCTCACGGCAGACATGGCATTCCGCACCCTCCCGAAGTCGATCCGCGCGGAGCTGCGTTCCGCGCTCACAGGGATGTTCGCGGCCCTCGGATACTTCGTTTTCATGTTGCTCTCTCTCGCCTTCCTGTACAAGGATCCGGCTCCCGGACTTGCGCACTACCTGAACGGGATCTATCTCACGCTTCCATGGTTGCTGGTTAACGGCGCTTTAGGCGGCTACACGGCCCACAAGATGACGGAGCGAGGCAAGGCAGAGCCGCATCGGAATCCGCACCTGTGAGGCACGCATCCCCCTCCGGCTGTCATCGAACCAAGGGCGGATGAAGGCTGGCAAACTCGACATGCCCCTGGAACCCTCAGGTTGAAGTCATGGTCCTCCCTCCCGCCACACACACATGAAGGTCCTCACGTATGACGAGGTCGACGCCTACGAGGTCTACCGCCTCTGCATGACTTCCTTTGGCCAGGCGATGACGGAGAAGGAAGTCCGCACTGTCCTCCGGAAAGACCCGAGGTACCTCGACTTCTACGCGGTCTATGCGGTCGAGAGGGGAAGGCCGCTCGCTCAGGTCGTGCCGATGAAGATGCCCGTGCACCTCACGACTGGAGTCACGGAGGTCGGCGGGCTGCAGGCGGTCTGCTCTCATCCTTCTGCCTGGGGCAAGGGCTACGCGCGGCGGCTCATGCAGCACACGCACGATATTTTCCGCTCTCTCGACCTGGATATGTCCACGCTGACCACCAGCCGCAACATCCGCGGGTACCACATCTATCAATCGTTGGGGTACAGGGACCTCGGCCCCTTCCTCCGCGGTCTGAGGAGGGTGCCGAAGGACCGTGCCCGCCCGAGTGGGGTTCGCCTCCGGAAAGCGAAGAGGAGTGATCTCCCGGACATCCAGCGCCTGTTCGAGGAGTATACAAAAGACGACTACGGCTGGACAAGGCGCTTACCGGAGGTCCTCCCGACGGCGGTGTCTCTCACTCCGAAGCTCCCGGGCTATTATCGTATCTTGGTCCGGGACCGGGAAACGGTGGGATACTTCCGAACCCGCCCACACTGGAATATTAACCTCGAGGAACTGATCGCGCCGGAATTCCAGGATTTCCATTCTGCTGTCGCTCTCATGGAACACTCCTTGCGCGGGAAGATCGCCTCAGTCCATTGGATCACTTCAGGCAAGGATAAGCGACGCTTCCTCAAGCTCGGCTACGACCTCGACGGACCGATAGGCGACACGACGATGGCGATGCCGATGGGGAGGCGGGTCAGGGCGCGCGACATTCCCTCCCTGTTTGGCGTGACGAAGAATCGCTTCGCGCACTATCCGACGGATGATTTCTGATGGGTGTACAGTCGCCACGCGACGCTCCTCTCATGCGTCTGAGTTGGCACAACCAGACCAAAAGCGCGGAGTCGAAGCGGACGGCCGTCAGCTCTCGGGCAGAGGCCGAGGTTGGCCACGTTCCTTCATGGGAGCATCAAGACAACGGCGGATTCCGCCGAGCCGCCATCGTCGTCGCTCACCGTCAGGACGATGGTGTAAGCTCCCGCCATGGAGTATGTCACTGACCGCTCGTCCGTGGCGGTCATCGGATTCACATTCGGGCTCGGATATGGATCTGGGCCAATCCCATCGTTGTAGTAGACACCCGTCAACATCCTGCCGTCCCCCGTATCCCAGACGAAGGTGAGGTCGTCGCTACCGGGGTCCGTGGCGGTCGCCCTGAAGTGCACAATCTGGTTGACGGCGTAGACAATGACGTTCTCTACCCGCCAAACCCATGTGTCGTTCTGCTGGACGTTGAAGGTATGATGCAACGTCGTCTCGTTCCCGTTCTCCCAATGGAAGATGATCCAGGCAGGATCAGCCCCGTTCGGCTGTCCGTTTATCGGGTCGTCATCAGGCGTGTAGTACGCTACTGCTGAGAAGTCCCTGGTCAGGCTGACCTTCACGTCGTGAAGAGTCGTCGACTGGTCGTCTGGACTCCCAGGATATCTGATGACTTGGGCATGTCCCGTCTCGTTGCCGCCCTCGTAGAGCCTGAGGACGACGTCGTGCCACTTCTCCCCCGCCACCCTCAGCGTGATGTTCGCCAGCATGAACGCTTCCACATCGGTGATTGTTGGCGGTACGTTGCCGACGGTGACACTGGTTTCGTATGTGGCGGTCCCGCCATCGTCATCCAGCACCTTCAGCGAGACATTGAAGACGCCGTTGTCCCCGTAGGTGTGGTCGACCGAATCGCTCGCCGTGAACGGGAATATCCCATCTGGTGACTTCAGCGGGTCTGGACCGATGCCATCGTTGTAGAATATATGGTCGAATGTCGGACCGTATTCGAGTACCCACGTGAAAGTCAAATCATCGCTGCCAGGATCGTATGCGTACGCAGAGACCGAGAGCGGCCCGCCTTCGCTGACGCTGAACGGGCCAAATGGTGCCAGATTCGGCGGCAAGTTGACGACCGTGATGCTCGTCTCAAATGTGGTCGAGCCTCCATCATCGTCCGTGACCGTCAGAATCAGGACGTAGATTCCGTCATCTCCATAGGTGTGCGCAACTGCGTCATTGGCGGTGAACGGATAGATTCCGCCCGGACTGCTCGGTGGATCGGGCCCAAGGCCGTCGTTGTAGTGGACGCCCAGGACAGTCGGGCCCAGCTCGAACTTCCAGGTGAAGGTCAGGTCATCGCTGCCGGGGTCTTCGGCGCTGGCCGAGATTGACAGCGGATCGCCTTCATTGACAGTGAACGGGCCGATCGGCTCTATCTTGGGCGGGAGGTTGTTCACGATGAGGTTCTTCTGCCATGTGGTCGAGCCGCCATCGTCGTCCGTCACAGTCAAGGTGACGGTGTAGACGCCGTTATCTCCATACGCGTGTGTCGCCTCGTCCACGGCGGTGAATGGGAACGTCCCGTTTGGCGAGCGGGGCGGGTCTGGGCTGAGCCCGTCGTTGAAGTACGTCCTCGACTCCGAGGATCCCTCACCCCACGACCAGTCGAAGGTGAGGTCGTCGCTGCCCTGGTCCGTGGCGATCGCAATGAGGTTGACCATCTGCCCCTCGTCGATTATCATCCCGCCATTGACGACGAGGGAAGGAGCGACGTTCGATGTCGATATGTCCCCGTAGGCTGAGGCCGAGCCGCCGTCGTCGTCCTCCACGGTGAGCCTCCAAGAGTAAAGGCCGTCGTCCCCGCAAACGACCCTCTGCGTGTTCGTGACGTTCCTCGGGTTGACCTGGGGGCTGGGATCTGGGTCGGGGAAGATGGTCGGATCGTTCGGGTAGGAGACCGGCGATAACCAACCCGAGCATTCCCCATACCACCTGAATTTGATGTCGTCGCTCCCAGGGTCGGTTGCGGTCGCCGTCAAGGTCATCAGCACACCCTCGTCGACTTGGGTCAGCGATGGCGGTTGTACAGAGAGCGTGGGCGGGAGGTTCTTCACCGTGAAGGTCCCGCTCTTGACGGCCTCGCCCCCATCGTCATCGGTGACGCGCAGGCTCCAGCTGAAAACGCCGTCATCCCCGCACGTCACATTCTGGCTCTCCGTTATGTCCCTCGGATTGAGCTCAGGGCTCGGATACGGGTCCGGGTAATTCGAGGGGTCGTTGGGGTAGACCGTCGGGGTGGACGAGCCCGCGCACGAGGCCGACCATTCCACGGTGATGTCGTCACTCCCGGGGTCCGTCACCCTGACGGAGAGGGGGAACGTGTCGCCCTCGTTGCCGGCGGCCGGAGGGCTAACGCTGATGGATGGGATGACATTCATGATCGTAAAGTCCATTGTGGCGATGGACGAGAGCTTGCCGTCGCTCACGTTCACGGTCGCGGTGCCTTCGTAGTCGTCTCCCCAGGTATGATAGACCGTGTTGTTGGGGCCTGTGACATCGACCACGCCGTCGGATTCGAAGTCAAAGGAGTAGGTGAGCGGGTCGCCTTCAGAATCGCACGCTTTGACGGCGAACTTGGCCGGTGAACCTTCTGTCGCCGCTGCAATGTCGAAGCTCATGATGGTGGGCGGGTTATTCGAGCCCGGCGTCTGGTCGAGTTTTGTCACGAAGAAGTCCCCCTCGTATTGATTTCCTCCGCCGTACGTAGTGTCGAACGCCCCTGACGTGACAGGATAGTCGGAGGAGACCGTCCCGCCGGCGACGATGTAAGCACCGGAGGAATCGACTCCGACTGAATCTCCCTCGTCGTGCTTGCTCCCGCCGAAATACGTCGAGTAGACGAGAGACGTCGCACCGGAATCAAACTCGGTCACGAAGACCTCTCCCGAACCGCCGAAGCAGGTGCGCATGGCACCCGGGGTGACCGGGAATCCCACGGAGTATGTGAGGCCTGTCAGAACAGCGTGACCTTGGGAATTGACGATCACCGAGGTCCCCAGGTCAGTGTCGCTCCCGCCAAGGCGGGTCGAGTAGACGAGGCCCGACCCCATCGTGTTGAATTTCGTGACGAATGCGTCGAGTTCTCCGTTCGCGGTTGTGTCATACGCCCCCGGCGTGGTCGGAAATGTCGTCTCGTCCACGCGGCCGGTCACATAGGCGTACCCGCCGGCGTCGGCGGCGATCCCAAAGGCCTCGACGCCGTTCAGGAAGGTTGAGTACATCAACGAGCTCCCTGTCACGTTCACCTTGACCACGTATGAGTCGTAATAGGTGAACGACCGGTCATACGCTCCCGGCGTCGTGGGGAAGTCATCTGAGCCGGTCCAGCCCGTGAGGTAAGGGTAGCCGGCGGCATCGAGTGCCATGTCGGTGCCGTACTCGAAGTTGCTCCCGCCGATGTACGTGGAGAAGAGGAGTGTGCTCGCAGAAGGGTTGAACTTGGCGACGAACAGGTCGTACGTGCCGCCGTTGTGAGTCGTGTCGTATGCGCCCGGCGTGACGGGGAAGTCTCGTGAATATGCGTCTCCGAAGAGATAGACGTTCCCGGCGCTGTCTATGTCCACATCGATGGCTCCGTCGTCTTCATCCCCTCCGATGCGCGCGCCGAATATGAGCGAATTGCCCCCGGGACTCAGGCGCACGACGATAGCGTCGCCACTGCCGCCGCCTTGGTTGTATGCCCCCGGAGTCACGGGGCCGTATCCCTCCCCGCAGACATAGGCACTCCCGGTCGAGTCCAGCGCCAGCCCCATTGTGTTGTAGCCTTCTCCGATGAACGTGCTGTACGCCAGAGAGGAGCCATCGGCGTTCAATTTGGTGACGAAGCCCTGGACCAGATTATCGAAGGTCGTGTCGAAGGCCCCGGGCGTCACGGGAAAGTTCGGGGACATGGTCAAGCCGGCGACGTACGCATTGCCCGCGACGTCGACCTTCATGGCTGCGTAGTACATCTCCGGTTGGTTGCCACCCAGGAACGTGGAGTAAATGAGCGGGTCTATCGTCAGCGATCTGGACGGCTCCCAATCTTCGCACGAGAAACCGTAGGAATTCGAACCCTGCATGGAGAAGTCGCAAAAGACCGGCGTTCCCAAATCGTCAAAGCTCACAGGAGTCGAATCTTGGGTATCACCAAACGCAGTCTTGACGACAAGGCTGCCAGAACTGGAATCGACGTCATCCACGCCCTCGTAGCTCAACCGGATCTGCCCGATGTCCGCCCCGGGGCGGACGCGGAACTCGTACTTCAGCCCTTCAGGCTTCACCTGATAGACGAGATCGATGCCATCGTACAGGTCCTGGTAGACCACCTCTCCGTAATTCGGAACGTTCGCTCGCCATCCGCTCGGGTTTTCGCCAATGAAGTAATTCGTATCAAACGAGAGTCTGTCCGTCCCAATCGGCTTTACCTTGTTGGCACCTTCGAAACGAAGGAGGTATGCGAGCGAACTCAGGGAATGAGGCTCATGATTTCCTCCGGAGAATCTCCTCGGCTCTTTGAGGTCAATTCGCAGTTCCTGCAGCGACGCCTGCTCAGTAAGCACGAACATGACGCCGTCGTCCCTGAACGCGACCGAAGGGTTCCCTCTTGAATAATATCGGACCCCCTCAGTCACCTGCCCTCTGTTCTCAATGAAGTAGCCGTCAATCGAGTGCAACTTGTCGGTGATGGTGTGATCGGTCCCGTTTGTGGCGGGACTCGAATCTCCACCCTTCGGATACGAGAACGTGACGAGGCTCAGCAAAAGCAACGCGGCTAAGGTTGCTGCGATTAAGCGAACCGGTCTGGATACCGCTCCCTCGCGTAAAGCACTTTTCGCGACGATACCTGATACCCCCCTCTCCAAGAAAACATCGCCTTCCAGATATATCATGGTTTGCTGGGAAGTGAGGACTGTTGTGCGTCGCCGCCGAGGACAATGGGCGCCCCTTCGTCTTCAGACAATGATTATGACCAACATGATTTCTTCCACGACGCCATCGTCGTCCCTCACCGCTCTCGGTCTCGCCGAAGAACCGTACGACTTGAATGTCGCACCGGCTTTGATTCTGATGCCCGCCCCGATTCGTTTGTCCTCGAGGAGTCGGAGGTTCGCCCGACTGTCCTGGGCGGCGTCCGCCAGCAACTTTGATAACTCCAGAACGCATAGCACAGAACGATGAGGGAAATCCCGAGGCGGGGGGTAGCGGTTCCGAAGTATCCGAGCCCACGTGTCACGCTTCTGCGGCTTTGGCATCCTCACCAGTCTCAAGGCGATGGATTCGGTCCAGGGGATGGGGAGCGATGAGTTCCACGCAACCATTATATGAGGAGTCACAGAGCACTTACTCGAGAGCCCGCCGAAAGCTGACCGCTGGCGCGATCGTGGGGACCTTCTGCGTTGTTATCATCCTGGCCAATTTTATTCTCCTCCCGCAATTGTGGGTCAGTAACCTTTTCCTGCTTGTGGTATGGGTTCCAATATCGGCGCATTCTTGGCTGAAGGTCCGAATACGTCAGCGCTTCAGGGTCTACGCCGATTCGCTGGAGCCCGCCGTGAGGCCGCTCTCGACCGCCCTCGGTCACAAACCATTCGGAATACGCGCGGACGAGGTCGAACAGGTGAGGATCGATTCGCCTCTGTATCGCGGCACCTGGCCGGAGTCGATAACCCTTCTCCTGCGTTCGGGAAAGGAGATAGCGCTGGACTGGCCCGGCAAGGATGCGCATGCCCCCGTGCGAGGATTCGTCGACCGCCTTGTCGCGACGGGGGGCGTCAGGCTGGCAACGCCAATCAAACTCGGAAAGTGACCATGCATCTTCGTCAAGACAGTCGCGACGCAGTGGTTGTTGGTGGGCGTGCCTAGCGCGTGAAGACGGCATAACTGAGGTAAGCTGCGAATCGCAAGACGCCGTGGTCGGTGGTGACTTTCGGCGCACCATTGGTCGTTGTCCTGCAGTTAGGCTCATCTGTTTAGATGCAGGTGAGAATGTCCTAATCCGACAGACGAGAGGCTTGAAGTCAGCCTCGAATGATGGCGGTGGGAGTGTTGAGCGTATACCCGGTCCCGAAGTACTCTCAATAGTCACCCGCGATCCGTTCGGGGAGTCGTCCTTGCGCTCCCTCAGCGGGAGTCGGGAGGAGGGTTGGCGGGATGAGCGGGGGCGGCGCGACTGTCGACACCGCCGTCCTCGCGTCGTCCTGCCGTTTCCCTTGACGCCGTATCGAAGGCTACTGTGGCGGTGGTCGGGCCGGCGGCTCGGTCGGCGGCATCGCGGACTTCTTCCGGCTCCTCGCCACAAGTGCGGCGATTATCGCTATGATCACGATGACTATGATTATGATGATTATGTAGAGCATCGTGTTGTCGGCGGCCTTCTCCTTTACCGCAATTGTCCGTTCTATCCACGAGTTGCCTCCGTGGCCATCCGAGACCGTCACGTTGACGGTGAAGTCGCCCGCGCTCGCGTAGGCATGGTGAACCGTGGTTCCCGTCGCGGTAGTTCCGTCACCGAACTTCCATGTGAACGTCAGCGCGTCTCCGTCTGCGTCGGTCGCCGTGGCGGTCATGGTCACGTTCTTGCCGACCTCGGGAGAGGCAGGGTCAAACGTCAGTGTGATCTGGCCAGGGGCGCGGTTCCGCACCGTTATGGTGGTGGAGTTACTGGCCGTGCCTCCCTTGCCGTCAAAGGCCGTTACGTTGACCGCGAACGTGCCAAGCGAGGAATAGGAGTGTGTCGCCTCCTGAGTGCTGGCGGTACCGCCATCGCCGAACTCCCACGCGTAAGAGATCGTGTCTCCGTCAGGGTCCGTCGACGTGGTGTCGAAGGTCACCGTTGTGCCGCGGTAGATCATGCTTGGAGTTATGGTCATGGTTGGTTCCGACGGTGGCTGGTTCGCCAGAACCGTCACCGCAGTGGAATTCCTCGCCGTACCACCTTTTCCATCAGAGGCCGTAACGTTGACCGTGAACGTGCCAGGCGAGGAATAGGAGTGCGTCGCCTGCTGTGTGTTTGCGGTTCCACCGTCGCCGAACTCCCACGCGTATGAGATAGTGTCTCCGTCGGGGTCGGTCGATGCAGTGTTGAAAGTAACCGTCGTATCATTGTAGATGGTGCTTGGACTGTACGCGATGGTCGGCTTGGTCGGTGGCTGGTTCGTCACGTAGCTGTAGTCATGCAGGTCCACGATCAGCGGCGGCACTGAGGGTATCAGCATCCGGACGTAGTTGCCCACCGTATCCGAGTACCAGCTTTGTGTAACGGTGGCTGAGCCGCTCTCCTGCTGAGTGATGTTGAATGTGCTGAAGGTGCCGAGGCCGCTGATCGTTATGCTGTGCGGGCCGGACACGTTGTAGTACCATGCACGTGTCGTGCTGGTGGGAGGCCCCATGTTTGTAGTCTCATTCACTATGCTTGTTGACGTCCACATATCGCTGTCGGTAAGCGGGAATCCGAAGTTCTCCTGAGGCGGATCGTATGTCGTCTCGGTCATAATCACAGGGGGTGGCGGCATCGGGTTAGTCAACGACATATTGGTCATGACGGTCGCGAGATCGGAGGTCCGGAGCCAGCTCTTGCCCGTCCCGTTCATGTACATGGGGGGATTCGGTGGCATCCTCATCGTCATGTTTGACCACGCCAGCACTTCCCATGTCATGTAAGAGGTGAGACCCACTGTTACCGAGGCTGTGCCATTCACATACATTTTCATTGTCATGTTGACCGTGACCGGTGGCATAGTGACCTCGCCACTGTAGTTCCAGTAGTTCCCCACCGACCAGAACGGCGCGTTGCCCTGGGCCTCCGTGCGTGGCGAGAAGACCAGAAGCATTCCCAAGACTAACATGGACACGATCAAGCTTGTCGCAATCTTCCTCATTTTCTCCATTTTCCAAGTCTCCTTCTCCCAAGCGGTTCCTCGAGACCTGGACGTAGATTGACCACCCCCTCATAAACTTCACTATGACATGTTGGTAGCAAGGGCATGCAGATGGGCACGAGCAGCCCCCCGTACGCGACGGTGATGTTGATGATATGCTCTCCGCCCTCACCGGGAACACAACATCAGAAGTTCAGGACGCCTCCCAAAGTGGACATCCGAAGAACAGAAGGTCGACAGAGCAGCATTCTAGTACCAAGCAGGAACCGTCAGTATACCGACTGGCTCCAAGAACTTCCTGGTGTCGCCAGAGTCGACCCACCTGACCGATTCGATGTAAGTCTTTAATATCGGGGGCCAGTTTAGTCTGAACGTGGAGAAAAGAACGGCGGCACGGTGGAGAATCACACGGAGTTACGCACGTCACCGTTCCGCAAGCGTCTTGCTCTCCGCAGTATTGCTCCTAATCGGATTCGCGCTAATCATTTCAGCCCTCGCGACTATTGCCGTCACAGACAATCAACCTCAAGCGTCGTCGGAATCAGCCCAGGAGAGCCTGGAGAGAGCCGCTTCTCTCGGGATCTGGGGGACAATTGTTGGTTACTTCGGCTTCGTCTTGTTGGTCGTCGCAACGCGTCGCCCCGCCCTTCCAGACGAAAAGACTCTGGATGTCACTTCGGGTATCAGGATTGAGCATGCTGGCAACCTATTCTTCATCATCGTGCTGATCGCGTTGTGCCTGGTCGCCGTACTGGCCATGATCTTCATTGGGAGTATGGCGATTCCTGTTGGGCCGATGGGACTCGTTTTTCTTCTGATTCTCAGAAGAGCCTACGTCGAAGATAGGCGCCGAGAAGCCGTGCGGCGACAAGACGTGGAATAGCTCTCGAGCTTCGGCCAATCTCAAAGATTCCTGAATGGACGAGAACAGTGCTGTTGACTGAAAAGGAAAGGTGTCCGCCACTAGGATGACATTGCTATCGGACAAGTAGTAGCTGCGTCTTGGAGGACACGCAGTTCTGTCCACCGAGATGGACGCGCCTCGGAAGACATCAATCTCTCTCGGGTCGGTGTCAAGCGCCAGCCCGCCCATCAACATCTATTAATCCCCTCCCCTCCTACACCTCCCCCGCATGCACCCGAGTCAGCGCATCTACTGCACCAAGAGCCAGAAGCTGAAGGGAAAGAAGATAGTCCTCGGCATCACCGGCAGCATCGCCGCGGGAATCTCTCCTATCGTTCGCGCGCCGTCTGAAACCTTGGCGATTCCATTCTGAGGATTTCCAGGATTACGACTGCGAGTCCCGCCGAAAGCATCGCGACGCCCGCAGCGGTGCCGGGCCCAGATGATCTCGTTCGCCTCTTGGTAATCGTACTCAAGATTGCAAGGTCGCTGCTTGAGCCGTCACGCTGAAATACCGGGAAAAAAGCGTACAATAATCAATATCTATCCTTGAGCCGATGCATTCGCGTGGTTGCGACGAGAAAGATGAATCTGTGTTCGCCTGTTCAGGATGAGACAGTGAATTTCGGCGAGATTCAGCAGGACGTAACCATGAAGGGAGTGGCATGTCGCGAAATCGGGAGTCTGGCCTAGATGCACGGGACGGATTCTTTACTGAGTAGACGGTCCTTTCGAGAACCTGGGATCTTGAAGCCCGTACGAGCGGCAACGGCGAGGTCCGGTAGCTTGCTTGTTGCGCTCCTGATCTCCGCCGCTTTCATGTTGACTGCATTGACCGTAGTGCCTTTCAGGGTGACCGCCGCCACCCTCTATGTTGGCGGGGCGGGCCCCGGGAACTACACGAAGATCCAGGCCGCAATCGACGCCGCGGCCCCCGGCAGCACGGTCTTCGTCTACGGCGGGAGGTACAATGAGGGGATTTCGATAAGCAAGCCGCTCTCGCTCATCGGGCAGGACATGAACACGACTGTGATCGACGCAGGGGCGGTCGGCACCGTTGTCTCCGTGAACGCGAACGGTGTGACGATCGAAGGCTTCAACGTCACCAATGGCGGCCTGATTTCAGGCAACTACGGCATCTCCCTCTCGAACTGCGACGACTGCCGTATCGCGAACGTAATCTTCTCCAACAACACGGACACCCTCAGTCTTTATCAATCCGATAGGACCATCATCACCGACAACACGTTCTTGGACAATGATGGCGGAGTCCGGGTGGATTCCTCAAACGGAAACGTCATAGCGAACAACACGTTCGATGCGAGGACATCGGGCGGAATCAGCCTCCTTCTCTCGAAGGACAATGTCATCGCCAACAACACGATCCAAAACGGCGGCATCTCGATCGACAGTTCCACCAACGTGACGCTCAACGGCAATCAGATGGCGGATTTCGGAATCAGCCTGAAAGGGCATTTCATCCAGTACTGGAACACCCATACTATCGACACATCTAACAAGGTCCATGGAGGGCCGGTATATTACTGGAGGAACGTCACTAGCGGCTCGGTTCCTATGGACGCTGGCGAAGCAATTCTGGCGAACGCGAGTGGCGTTGCCGTGGAGAACCACACGATGGCCAACTCCTCCGTCATTCTCGGCTTTTCATCTGGGAATAGGATCGTCAACAACACTGCGGCGGGCATATCCCTTTACTCTTCGGACAGCAACTACGTCGCCGACAACAACTGCTCCGACATGATGAGACTCGCGAGGCACATCTACCGTAGGATTGGTGCCATGATCGTGGGAGCCATCTCAGGGACAATCGCCCTCGAAGACTCGAACAGCAATATGATCGTGCACAACAACGCGTCCGGCAACTGGATTGGCACATGGCTCCATTACTCGGACAACAACACCATCGCGAACAATACGCTGTTTTCCAACGAATACATCGGCATCAGCATCGGGGCTTCGAAGGGCGTCATACTCTTCAACAACACAATGCTTTTCAACAACACCGTCCAATCCACCGCCATCCATTTGTCCGTCTCATCAGCTGTGAACCTCACCAGGAACACGAT